>Ga0114930_10001758_pt1 | contig 20241 bp, 14 predicted proteins | sample AnhtaG_FD_87300 | JGI IMG/M metagenome (GOLD analysis project Ga0114930, IMG submission 87300) | Deep subsurface microbial communities from Anholt, Denmark to uncover new lineages of life (NeLLi) - Anholt_01485 metaG | ecosystem: Environmental > Aquatic > Marine > Oceanic > Sediment | place... | reverse complement strand
GGGAATCATGGCCGATCTAGGGCATCAGACAGTTGAGTTTGACTACAAAGGCACACACGTCATCCGCGACGAGCAGTATTTCCTGATGGGCCTGCGCAGCACGCGTCGTGCTGAACGCGAGAGAAAAGAGTCACAGTTCATTCCTGGCTGGCTAAGCTGGGACGAGGCGCTGTCGGAGCTGACGTTCGAAGCTGAACGGGAGTGGGTCAGGCGTGCAAGCATACGGTAAAGCCTTTGCACGCGTGTACAACGAGCGGTGGATCGGCTTTGCTCAGCGTGTTGCCCCGGAAATCGGGGCATTCTATGAGAGTACTCCCATTGGTGAGGGCCGCAGGTCGCTTCTGGATGTATGCTGCGGCACTGGGCAACTCGCCGTTCACTTTTTAGAGCACGGCTACGAGGTAGTCGGCATTGACCTGTCGGAGCACATGCTCCTCTATGCCCGGGAGAACGCCGCTCAGTACATTCAGAGCGGCCAGGCCCAGTTCATTCAAGCCGACGCCGCGCAATTCCACCTGAACGGGCGTTTTGGGCTGGTCGTCTCTACCTTTGACGCCCTGAACCACCTGCCAGACGAAAAGGCTCTCCACTCTTGCTTTCAGTCCGTTTACTCTGTACTCGATCCCAATGGCTTCTTCATCTTTGATCTGAACACTCGGGCTGGCCTGCTGTCGCACTGGAACGGCGTCAGCGTCCAGGACACGGAAGAGATCGTGATCATCACCCGGGGCATCTATGATGGACAAAGTAGCAAGGCTTGGACAAAGATTTCAGGTTTCATGCGCACGGAGAGCGGATTGTACGAGCGATTCGAGCAAACGGCATACAACACCGCGTTCGACCTGCAACGCGTCAAAGCTGCGCTCCTCGAAACGGGCTGGCATAGCGTCCATTTCGCTCGAATCGAAGACTTGGGCACTCCGATCGCGGATCCCGAGAAAGAGAGTCGGGTGTTCACCGTCGCACAAAAGTAATGCATTTCCCAAAGTGAATCTGGACAGCCACCTGAACGACAGAGAATCTCCTCATCCTCTCTTTCTCGCCAGGCGAGTCGTGCTCTCCAAGATCGGAGGCCGGAACACGCTCGAGGTCCTGGAGCAGATCGAGGCCTCAGTACCATGATCCAACCTCGCCCATCGGCTTGGAGTTAGCTTTACGCATCTTTCACACTGCCAAGCTGCTTCTACGTTGTACGAAGCGATTTTCTGTGGTATACTAGTATCAGGCCATGCGCATTGTGGGTCCCGTCTTTACACGCGTGGGAAGCCAGGCGCGATTTGAGCAGGGACCCATCTGATCCGATCACATCATCGTCCTCAAGGACGGCAAGGTGGAAGCTGAAGGAACATTGGATACCCTCTTGCAAACGTGCAAAGAGATGTAGCACCTTTGGCAGGGCGATATAGGAGCGCTAGAGCCCGCAGAACCTATGTCCGAACCCGCGTTGGCGTCTCGCAAGCCGTGGCGCACGAGGACTAAAGGAGGAACCCTATGCCCACCTCACAACCTGAATCGCTCGGACGGGACATCCGCCGATATCAGGAGCTTCGGCCCGACCAGTTGGCCGAGACCGTCGAACCGTCCCCTATCGTCTTCTGGCCGCTGGGCCTGCTGGAGCACCACGGATGGCACCTGCCCGTCGGGCTGGACGGGCTCAAGGTGGAGCGCATTTGCATGCGTATCGCAGAACGCACGGGCGGCGTCTTGCTTCCTACGATGTGGTGGGGAGCAGGTGGCGGCCACGGCGATTTCAGTTGGACTCATTACCAGTCGGCAGACGCCGCAGAATCGATCCTGGTTCGCACCGTCAACCAACTCGTCACATTTGGATTCCGAGTGTTCGTACTGCTTGCGGGGCACTATCCCTGGCGGCAGATCTTGGACCGGCATCTTCCAGCGCTTCAACAGGAGCATCCCAAAGTCTTGTTTCTGTGGGGCACGGAAATGGACATCGGCGGCGAGGTATGCCTGCCCGGCGACCATGGCGCCCGCGAGGAAACCTCGTACGGACTCGCCCTGTTTCCCGAGTTGGTAGACTTGGAAACGCTGCGCCCAGGTCGCGGAGCGTCGGCCTGGCCTGGAGGTAAGGGGCCGCCGGTCGCGACCCGACACCCCGGCGTCTGCTTTGATCCCAGCGAGCCACTCTTTGCCCAAATGGGTCAAGACGCGCGAACGGCCACTGCAGAACGAGGAGAAGAGGCCATCACGCGGCTGGTAGACCACTTGACGGACAAAATCAACGAATACCTGGAAGCTTGTTTTCGGTGACGGGCCACGAATGGTGAAGGTGAGGAGAACAATCGGGGTATGCTGAGTCATCGCTCGCTCGGAAGTAAAGACTCCGGGCTCAAGGAACCATCGGATAAAGAGCATCCGCGCCTCCTTCAAGGGCTACCTACTTAAAACCGTACGAGACGCTACGCAGAGTCATAGCCCGAGAGACTTGGTCCTCTCAGCCTGGCGGCTTCAGCGCCGGGCGAGTGGTACATATGGATGTCGAATAGGGGCGCGCGTGAGCCCAAGGATCGAGTACGACAGCATTGCAGCCAAATACGCTCAACACCGCCGAGCCCACCCGGAGGTGCTGAAAAGTCTTTGTAAATCCGTCCAATGCACGTCCAAGGTGCTCGAGGTGGGATGCGGCACCGGCAATTACATCATGGCCATCGAATCACTGATCGGATGTATGTGTTGGGGTATTGATCCGTCTGCCGAAATGTTGTCCAGGGCTAGAGAACGCTCGCAAGCTATTCATTTTCACGCTGGTCAAGCTGAACGCCTGGATTTTCCACCCGCATTCTTTGATCTGGTATTTTCAGTGGACGTGATTCACCACATCAGCGACCGCGCTACGTACTTTCAAGAGGCATACCGAGTGCTGAAGCCAAGCGGCCAACTTTGCACCGCTACTGATTCCAAGTGGATCATCCGCCACCGTCAACCACTTGCGCTATACTTTCCAGAGACGGTCGAGAGCGAGCTGGAGCGATATCCACGCATCGCGGAACTGCAAAGGACAATGGAGCAAGTCGGTTTCAACGGAATTGCTAGGCGCACGGTAGAATGTACGTACGCTCTCACCGACATTCAAGCCTACCACGATAAGGCGTACTCGATCCTTCATCTGATCCCGGCCAGTGCCTTTCAGCGAGGCTTACAGCGCATGGAACGGGACCTACGAGCCGGGCCGATCCGGGGAGTGTCCCGATACACACTTCTGTGGGGGACAAGAGCAGCAGGTATTGAGACGAGGAGAGGCCTATGAGTCAGCAAGCGATCACCGTCGAGGAATTTCGCGACACCGCCGCTCGCATCGAGGCCGAAGTGGGCAAGGTCATCGTCGGGCAGAAAGACATCGTCCGTCACACGCTTATCGCCCTGATCGCGGGAGGACACGTGCTGTTGGAGGGTGTACCCGGCCTGGGCAAGACGATGCTCGTCCGTACCCTGGCAGACGCGCTGGACCTCAAGTTCTCACGCATTCAGTTCACGCCCGACCTGATGCCCGCCGACATCGTAGGCACCGACATTCTGGATGAGGGCGGCCCGGGCACGGCAGAGACGCCCGGGCACCGTCATTTCCGCTTCCAACCCGGGCCGGTGTTCGCCAACCTGGTGCTGGCTGACGAGATCAACCGCGCCACCGCAAAAACCCAGTCCGCCCTGCTCGAGGCGATGCAGGAGCATCGGGTGACAGTCAGCACCACCACGTACGAGCTGCAAGAGCCGTTTTTTGTCCTGGCCACGCAGAACCCTATCGAGATGGAAGGCACCTATCCTCTACCCGAGGCCCAACTCGACCGCTTTCTTTTCAAGCTCACCGTGCGCTTTCCTGCGGCGGACGAACTGGTCGAGATCCTGAACCGCACGACGCGGCAAACCGTGCCCAAGGCTCTCAAGGCCACCGATGGGGCAACTATCATCGCTATGGGCAAACTGGCGCGCGGCATAGCCATCGCCAGTCACGTCAACGAGTACGCCGTCCGTCTCCTACTGACCACTCACCCCGACAACGTAGTGGCCCCAGAGGCGGTGCGCCGCTACGTGCGTTACGGAGCGAGTCCACGCGGCGCGCAAGCCATGATCCTGGGCGCCAAGATCGCCGCCCTGCTCGATGGACGATACAACGTCTCCTTTGAAGATCTGCAGGCCATGGCTTTCCCCGCGCTGCGTCATCGCCTGATCCTGAGTTTCGAAGGAGAGGCTGAGGGCATCACCACCGACGACGTGATTGCTGAGGTGGTCGAAACGACAGGGCAGCCGTCGTGACTACCCTCTACATCGTACCTGATTCGCGTGAGCGTTACACGCTCAGTTGACAAATCACCGCCTTCACCTTATATTCTAAGCTACTTATAATAAGCAGCTTAGAATAGGGAGAGCTGATGGGCAGATTCGTCGGTCGTCAGCGTGAACTGGCCGAACTCAATAGCCTTCTAAGCCAAAGAGGCGCTCAATTCATTCTCGTCTATGGGCGGCGACGGGTGGGCAAGACAACCCTGATTTTACACTGGGCGGAGCAAACCGGTCGACCAGTGATCTATTGGGTAGCTACCCGTGACACGCCTACTCAGGTTCGTCTGCACTTTACCCGCGCTGTGTGGACATGGGCTCATCCTGGAAGCCAGGCTGTGCCCCGTTTTGACACATGGGCAGACGCCTTTGAGATGGCAGCCCGCTTCATCGGTGACCAGCCAGCGATCTTGATTATGGACGAGTTCTCTTACGCCGCCGAGTCGGACCCGTCTCTGCCGTCCAACTTGCAGGCGGCCTGGGATCATCTGTTCAAAGATGGCAACGCGACGCTGATACTGACCGGCTCTCAAATCGGGATAATGGTGAACCTGATGGGATACCAAGCCCCTCTGTACGGACGCTTTACGGCCCAGCTACCGGTAGATCCTCTCCCCTTCTCTGCTCTGCGAGACTTTTTGCCCCGCTACTCGGTCGCAGAGCGGGTAGCCGCCTATGCTATAGTAGGTGGGATCCCGGCCTACTTGGAGCGGTTCAACGACGCTGAGAGTATAGGGGCGAACATCCAACGTCTGCTTATACGACGCACCGGTATGTTCCGCAGCGAACCCTTTATCCTGGTCAGCGATGTGATCCGTCGCGAAACACAGACCTACGAGGCCGTGCTGAAGGCAGTGGCTACCGGGCATCGAACGCCAAGCGAAATCGGCACAGAGCTGGGCCTCGCTTCCTCCTACCTTAGTCCCTACCTCAAACAATTGGAGTCGCTCCGCTTGATCGAACGCCGCATTCCGGCCACCATCCCGCCCCAACGACGCCGAAGCAGCCGCAGCAGTCGCTACCACCTGGCCGATCCCTACCTGCGCTTTTACTTTCGGTTCATTGCTCCCAATCTGGGCCTAGTCGAGCGAGAGCTGACGAGCTTGCTTTGGGATCGCATCAACGAGCAATTCCGTGCTTTCGTGGGCCTGACAGCGTTTGAGGAGCTGTGTCGAGAGTGGACGCTGGTTCAGGCGCGAGCAGGGAATCTGCCCTTCCCACCGGAGATCGTGGGTAGCCACTGGGCCAAAGACGCCCAGGTAGACGCAGTGGCCCTCAACTGGCGGGACAAGGCCATTCTGCTGGGAGAATGCAAGTGGGGCGTGGAACCGGTGGGGCGCTCTGTGATACGTGAGCTGGTGGACAAAGCACCATGTGTTGCGCCCGGAGAGGATTGGCAGATCCACTATGTGTTTTTCGCCCGGGCCGGGTTCACCGACGCCGCACGTGCCGCAGCAGAGGCAGTGGGAGCACAGTTAGTAGATCTGGAGAGATTGGACGCGGATCTGAGAACAGCCACGCTAGCACAAAGTTAAGGGAGAATGGTCCCTAGCTGTTGACTTGTCGCTCTCGCCGCCTCATAGTATAATCTCTATGAACAAATTCTAAGAATCTTTTCATAGAGATTGTAGGAGACAACATGGCTCGATTCGTAGACCGTCAATGGGAGCTGCAAGAGTTAAATATCCTGTTGAAAGCTCAAAGAAGCGAGTTCATTATCGTCTATGGACGGCGGCGAGTAGGCAAAACTACCCTGCTTTTGCACTGGGTTCAGCAAACCGGCCACCCTTACATTTATTGGGTAGCACGGCGCGAGACGGCCGATGCGACCCGGCAAAGCTTAGCCCGGGCCTTGTGGCGCTGGGCGTACCCAAAAGCGGAGCAACCAAATCCCCCGCACTTTGACTCCTGGGAGCTGCTTTTGGAACATATGGCACGCATGCTCGGCGACCAGCCTATCATTTTGATCCTGGATGAATTTCCCTATGCCGTCGAATCTGATCCCTCCCTGCCCTCACACCTGCAAGCTGCTTGGGATCACCTCTTAAAGGAAAAGTCCATCATCCTGATGTTGGCCGGATCGCACATTGGAATGATGGTGGACCTTTTACGTTACCAGGCCCCACTCTACGGCCGTTTCACAGCACAACTGCCAGTGCACCCACTACCCTTCGCTGCGCTGACTGACTTCTTTCCCCGTTACACCGTAGCCGAACGAGTCGCCACCTACGCTGTACTGGGTGGCATACCTGCCTACCTGGAGCAGTTCGATCCACAGCAGGGTTTGAGTGCCAACATTCGCCATCACCTTTTCCGGCGCATGGGAATGTTTCGCAGCGAGCCTGAAGTGTTAATCAGCGATCTGGTGCGCGAAACGCGCAACTATCAAGCAACCCTCCGCGCAATAGCTACCGGATGTCATACGCCGTCCGAGATCGCCAGAACCACCGGCATTGCTTCCCCCAACCTGGCTCCCTATCTCAAACGCTTGAGCAAACTGGGTCTAATCGAGCGACGCATTCCGGCAACAGTACCCCCGAAACAACGGCGGGCAACTACCCGTAGCCGCTACCACCTGCGCGACCCGTACCTGCGTTTCTACTTTCGCTTCATCGAGCCCAACCTGGAGCTGATCGAGCTTGGACTGAACGAACGCCTGGGAAATCGCACCAGCGAGCAATTCCGTGCTTTCGTGGGCCTGACAGCGTTTGAGGAGTTGTGCCGAGAGTGGACACTGGTTCAGGCGCGAGCAGGGAATCTGCCCTTCCCACCGGAAATCGTAGGCAGCCATTGGGCCAAAGATATCCAGGTGGATGTAGTTGCCCTCAACTGGCGGGATCAGGCCATCCTTCTGGGAGAGTGCAAATGGGGCATAGAGTCGGTGGGGCGCTCTGTGATACGTGAGCTGGTCGACAAAGCACCACGTGTTGCGCCCGGAGACGATTGGCAGATCCACTATGTGTTTTTCGCCCGGGACGGGTTCACCGACGCCGCACGTGCCGCAGCAGAGGCAGTGGGAGCACAGTTGGTAGATCTGGAGAGATTGGACGCGGATCTGAGAACAGCCACGCTAGCATCAAGTCAAGGGAGCATGGTCCCTTGAGGAGGTAGTCGTTGTGGAATGCAAAGGTATAAAACTAAAATCCACCGTTAACCCCTACCTCCCTGTCACCAGGCAACGGCACCTGGTCTATGCGCTGGTCGAGGTGGACCCGGGGGACGTACAACCCGTAGCGTTGACGCCGCTCAACCTGAGCCTGGTCGTCGATGCGAGCCGCTCGATGTCGATCCCTATCCTCACCGAGGCGCAGTTCAAACAACTGGTAGCCCAGGACATGGCCAAACAAAAGACGGTAGATGGCGTTAAAGTGTGGCAATTTGAGGTCCCCAAAGGGTTTCAAATCGACGCCCCCAGCAACATGGATTTCACAAAGGAAGCATTGCGGGTTGTGGCTGACCATCTGCGGCCCATCGACCGCTTCTCGTTGGTTGCCTTTGCTCAGGATGCTCTGTTGATGGTCAGCAATACCTCCGGTACCCAGAGAAAGGAGTTGCTGCGGACCATCGACCGTCTGGATCGCATAGACCTGGGAGATGAGACCTTTATGGCACGAGGCATGCAAATGGGCTACAAACAGGCAATGCCCGGCGCCACAGCGGACACCGTCAGCCGCATGGTGGTACTGACAGACGGCTACACGAAGGAGGAACACGACTGCTACACGTGGACCCGGCAAGCGAAAAAGGCAGGGATCGTCGTCAGCACCATGGGGCTGGGGTTGGACTTTAATGAAGAGCTCCTCATTTCCCTGGCCGACGTCAGTGGCGGACACGCCTACTTTATCGATGACCCAAAAGAGATCCCCGATGCCTTCCGACAGGAACTGGCTGGCGCGCAATCGATCATGTGGCGCGACCTCTCCTTGGCCGTCTCCCTGCCCACCGATGTCACTCTACGGCGCGCGCACAAAGTCAGGCCGGCCATAGCTCAAGTAACTGTCGAACAGATAGAGGCGGGCACAGAACGCCCGTGCATCCACGACAGTGCCCAGACGACGCGGATTTCCCTGGGCGACCTGGAAGCGGGGACGAACGTCCCGTTCGCGACCGTCCCGTCTGCGGGCGCGACCGTCCCGTCTGCGGGACCGGCCGTGCTGCTAGAGCTGATCGTTCCTCCTCGCCCCGCCGGCACTTACCGGCTAGCACAAATCACGTTGCATGGCCGTACCGCTACCAGCAGCGTCGACGCGTACGTCGCGTACACCGATCAAGCAGTCGACAGCCGGGATGTCCTGGTCCATTACACTGAGCGGCCTAGCCAGGCAAAACAAACAGATGCACATCTTATGGCGGTCATCCAGAAGGTAAGCGCGTTCAAGCTACAGAACCAAGCCATAGAGGAAGCGCGCCGAGGCAACGTCGCTGGAGCGACAAGGCGACTGCGCATGGCTGGGGAGCACTTGATCGAGATGGGAGAGGAGGACCTGGGACATACGATGCTCGTCGAGGCCGAGCTGATGGAAAAAAAGGGCCAGATGTCAGCAGAGGGAACCAAAAAGCTACGCTACGGCACTCGCAAGCTGCGGTAAAAAGACGAGGGAAATCAGCAAATGAGCGAATAGCGAATAGCACGCCCACCAGAGGCAAGACGCAAATCGCGAGCGAGGTACGCGACGTACGCGTCGTCTGTACGCGACGTACGCGTCGACTGGATACAGGCTGCGCAAAGAGCGACTGCCACCAACGTACGGGACGTACCCGACCACCCGATATCGAATCACCGAGACGCTGAATAGGTAACATCAGGGAGCGTCGAGCACTGTCAGCGTTCTCACCCCATCCAGCGCCTCAGCGACCCCGATCTGCCCGCTAAACCTGGTACACGATCTTCCCACCGACCATCGTCAGCACAACACGCCCATTGGCGTCTATGGCCGTGAGGTCGGCGTCATACCCAGGCGCGATTCTCCCTACGTGATCGTCTATGCCCAACAGCCGAGCAGGATTCAGGGAAGCCATTTGCCACGCGCCGTTCAGGCCAGCGTCCGTCCAACGGGCGACGTGGGTGACCGCCCGCTCCAGGGTCAGGGTGCTACCAGCCAGGTTCCCTGACTTGAGCCGTGCTTCGCCATTGCGGACGTATACCTTAATCGGGCCCAGGATATACTCGCCATCCTCGCAGCCTGTCGCAGCCATCGAGTCCGTGACCAACAACACCTCCTCGATCCCCTTGGCCGCCACCACCAGGCGGACCGTCGTCGGCGCAAGGTGTACGCCGTCGGCAATGATCTCAACCATCACGCCCTTGGTCGTCAGCGCAGCGCCAACAACGCCTGGACGGCGATGATGCATCGGCTGCATTGCATTGAACAGGTGTGTCACCTGGCGCGCTCCGGCAGTAAAAGCGGCTGCCGCCTGCTCGCTCGTGGCAACGGTATGCCCCAGCGAAACGACGATCCCCTCCTCTGTAAATGCTTTGACTGCCTCGATGCCCCCTTCTTCTTCGGGCGCCAAGGTCACAATCCGCGCAAGCCCACCCGCGACCTCGAGCAAACGAGCGACGTTCTCCGCCGTCGGCGGGATGCAGAACTCGGGCGATTGCGCGCCCAAGCGTTGAGGGCTTACAAAGGGGCCTTCAAAGTGAACGCCCAGCACGCGAGAAGCGCCAGTCGGGTTCGCCATCGCGCGGCGCGCGCTCTCGACCGCTTTCCCAACCGCCTCAAAAGAGGCAGTCACCGTTGTTGGCAGAAAGCCAGTCACCCCGTGCCGAGCGAAAAAGCGCGCCATTCGCTGTGCAACCGCAGGCTTCGCCGCGAACGCTGACCACACGGAACGGTTCCGCCGAACCGTCGCCGCGAGGCGTGGGGCGCCGAACGGTTGCCCAGCATCGCCGCCGTCCATCAGCTCCACCCGGTCTGCGCCGTGTGTATGCACGTCAATGAGCCCCGGTCCCAGAGCCGCCCCACACAGGTCCACCGCCTCCACGTCCGGCGTTGGCTCACCGATCTTGTACACTGCTGCGATCCTGGTCCCCTCAACCCGAACACTCCCTGGACCAAGGGATTCGGGAGCAAAGAGATTAGCGTTCTTTAGCAGTATAGACATCGCATGCTCTTTCAAAGACAGGCTTCGCGCAGCGTAGGCTGCGTTGATGGCCGTCATCATCTCTGTTCGCCAGGCCCGCTCTGCCGGGTCCCGAGTGAGGTCGGGTCAGACGAAATCCGTGAACCACTGCACCCACTCGGCGGACTCAAACACAGTGCTCAACTCACGTCTCAGACCAGGATCGCGCCCGTTCCAGCGAATCAGTTCCATATCGAGCGCAGCCGCCAGATCCAGTCGGCGGCAAAACAGGCGTGCGAGCATGCTCTCCTTGGTCTCGAGCTGCACCGTGTACTTGGACCCCGGCGGGTCGTTCACCACCAACGTTCGATGCGGTGTGACCACCGTCAGGCACAAACCGTGAAGGAGATCCGAGCCGGCTGCCAATCGCTCAAAGATCCGGTCAGGACGCAAGATGCGGGCCATGACGTGAGGCGTGCTCGGCTCCTCGGTGTATCCCATTCGGTGAAGCGTCGACCGGACCGGGTTCGCCAGAGAGACATAGGGCACCACAATCCGTCCACCGGATGAATCGCACCAGGTAGGTTCGCCACATCCGCCACGTCCGAGCTCAGACATGTACCAGATCAACTGTTCGACGGCGTCGTCATCCTCGCCTGCTACTTCATAGATATAGATGTCCTCTGAAGGAGCCCAGAGCCCATCAGCAGCAACCAAGTATCCTACCAGGTGGCCCGCTGGATGCCCGCCATCCAGCGGACGTACCTCATCGCCCGGGCGTAGTCCGTCCGCCTTGGACCAAAGCGTGATCAGTCGCCACTCTCCTTCTCTGTAAACGTGACTGTTCAAGATCATGTTCCAGTACCCAGGTTCTCGCCGCTGACCGCCGCCAAATCGCCCATATCGCTGCCCATAAAGAGTGAGCAGCCTGGGCTCCAAGGCCAGCCAACGCTCCCGGTCCAAGATAGTGATCTCACGTGAGGACCAGCACGCGCCCTTCTTGGAAAGCGGTCTCCCCTCCGGGGCCAGGCTATATGAGCGGGCATACATCAGATCACTGTGACCCGTCTTGCGGTAAAAACGGTACCCGTCACTACGTTCGCCGCCTCGGATCACCATCATCGCGTCCACCCGGTCGCTGATGAACCGTGCAACCTCCTCTATCATCTGCGTGCCAATTCCTCGGCCGCGCATGCCTTCGGCGACGCCCACTGCGTTCTCGTAGACGACGGGGATCGTCACGCGCGCGTCCAGGCATTGCTCGCGAAACTGCACAGGAATGAATCCCACCAGCCGGTCGCCCTCTCGCGCCACGACGGCCGTACAGTTCATCGCCTCCCAATGCTCCCTGCTGATGTGGTTGAAAATCGCATTGCGAAAGGTCAAAACCTCGTCCAGCTCTTTAGGCACGTACTCGTAAATCCTCATCATTCATACCTGATCCTCGCTTACGGGCACTGGTCGACCCTCGCCATATACCAACCAGCGATAGCTCTTTTCGATGCGGTCCCAGTTGTGTTCTCGATCCAGCGACCAAAACCGGCCGATCAGCGACACGAATTGCCCCACGCCCAGCCGCTCGCACTCTGCCTCAATATCCCCTACATAGATCGCACCGCTCTCTGGCTTTTCACCACGTCGACCCAGCATGCCGTGGATGTATACCCAGGGCACGCCGACCTGTTTAGCCAGGCGGAGCAAGGCTTTGAGGTGCTCTACCGAGCCGTGAGAACTGTAAAAGGAGATGATGCCAAGCAGGTGCAGGCTCGTGCCGTCTCGTTTGGCACCCTCCATAGCCCACCGAAAGGCAGGATTCTCAAAAAAGGTGCCATCGGCGATAGCCATCTCAATGCGCAAACGATCCGAAGGCACGATGCGCCCCGCGCCCAGGTGCAGATGTCCCACCTCTGAGTTACCTACCGTCTTTCCTTGACGACCAGGGACGGTATTGGGCAAGCCTACGGCCTCGCCCGCGGCCTCGATACGAGTGGCCGGGCAAGCGGCTTGCAGGGCGTCCATCACTGGCGTGTCGGCCTCCAGGATCAAGTTGCCCCATGCCTCATCGCGCGCCCCCCAGCCGTCCAAGATCAGCAACGCGACGCGCGGGTGTCCCACCGTTCGGCAGAGCCCTCGCGGCGAAGCCTTCCGCCCATCCCACGCCGCCACCACCCCCTGGAGCAAGGACCTGCCCGTCATCGCCGCCGGTTTTTCGATCTCCAACAGGTCCAACACGGTTGGCGCGACGTCGATCAAGGTGCCACCATCGCGCACCCCCACTCCAGGTAGATGCGGGGCGACCACCACCAGAGGCACCGGGCTGTCGGTATGACCCGTATCGATGGTTCCATCGGGATAGTACCACTTTTCCACCGTGCCGTGATCGGCAGTGACCAGCGCGGCAACGCCTGCCTCTTTTGCCACCTCGATCACCCTTCCCAGTTGCGCATCCACAGTAGACACGGCCCGCACAATCGCTCCACGATCCTCGCTGTGGCCGATCACGTCGACGTTGGCCCAGTTTACCACGGTCAGATCCACCGTTGGGTCCCGCAGGGCCTCCATCGCCGCATCGGCCACAGCACCGGCACGCATCTCTGAGGGAGGCAAGTATCCCTCAAAGTCTAGAGAGGGGATGATGCGTCGCTCTTCGCCCGGGAAGGGATCGCCGTGCTTGCCGTTCAAAAAGTGGGTCAAGTGTACGCCCTTTTCCGATTCGACTATCTTGACCTGCCGCAAGCCTTCTTTGCTGACCACCTCGCTCAAGGTATCCGAGACCGCACCCAGCGGTGGAAAGGCGACGCGGACATTGAGGTCGGGATGGTATTCGATCATCGTCGCCCAATGAGTGGTCATGGGCTCGCGAGAAAAATGGGGGAACTCGTGTGCAACCCTTTGGGCTGAGCCGCAGGGCGAAGCCCTTCGGGGAGAGCCCTCAGGCGAACCCTTTGGTTGCCCGACGAACGCCTGGGTCAATTCGATCTCGCGTTCGCCACGGATGTCATAGAAAATGACGTAATCGCCCGCGCGGATACGACCGATGGGCGTGAGTGTACCATCCGCGGATGTACGATCGGACCCTGCCGCGTGGACACGCACCAGTGGTTCCATCGTTTCGTCGTCCTCGCCCGCGCGATAGGCCGCGCGCACGGCTTCAGAGAGAGGAAAAAGAGAGGTGTTGGTCACCGCGTTTCCATTACTCGGATGTTCTGTATCCGCCGCACAAGAACAGCGACAACGGCCAGCCCTGTCGCTAGCAGAGGAGGCCACAGACGAATCAACCCCGAAGCAACAGTCACCGGGTGCCCTCCAAGCAGGAAGGCCAGCCACTCTAAAGAAAAGAGCGGCGGCGCAACCCCACCTGCCAGGCCCAGGTACGCCAGGTCTATGCCTGCTACGAACACAAAGCCGATCACCCGCAGCGGGGAAACATGTCGGGAGAGCAGCCACCAGACAGACACGGTCAGTGCCAAAGGTAAGAAGCCAAGCAAGATCGGATCCAGCACATCTTCTTGAAGGGACACGACAGCCTGCCCCATGACGATGGACACCGGGGTGGAAAACTGCACCACGCCAGCCGTCAACCCGCCGACGACTGTCATCCCTACCACAGAGACGGCGCCGGTGACGGCTTGCACCCAGCCGCTAGAGAGGATGCGCGACACAGCCGCTTTACCCCACCGGTAGCCCAAAGACCAAAAAGCATAACTGGACCCAGCGATCACCGCCGAGATCAGAAGAGAGTAGAGCACCGGCCCCGCCAGGTTGCCCTGTTGAGCCAGGCTGATGCCCATAGAAAGCAGGAGAGGCGTGATCAGCCCCTGGATCAGCGAGTCCCCGATGCCCGCCAATGGCCCCATCAACCCGCTCTTGACGCCGCTGATCGCCTCGTCGGTGATGTCTGCGCCAGACGCCCGTTCTTCCTCCATGGCGATAACTACCGCCGGGATCACCGCACCGAACTGGGGCTCAGAGTTGAAGAAAACCAGATGCCGCTTTAACGCCGCAGCCCGTTCCTCAGCCGTCGCGTACAGATGGTCGATCACTGGCTTCAGTGCATGTGCAAATCCCAACCCCTGAAGACGTTCATAGTTATAGCTGGCATGCAAAAACATGAACCACCGCCACCACGCACCCCATAACACGCGCCGGGGCACACGTTTAGACACCCTGCGCGCCCCATAGACGCCTATAGACTGCGTCTGAGCTCCCTCGACATGCGGCGGCGACACGCGGATGTCCCACCGTTCGGCAGAGCCCTCGCGGCGAAGCCTTCCGCCTGGTCCACCGCCCGCCACCCACGCAGCAGCGCAGCCCAACAGAGCGATAACCATGACGGGAAGATCAAAGTACATAGCCAGCACAAAACCGATGATAAAATACGGAAACAGTCGTGCCCGCCCGAGACTGCGGAGAAGCAAGCCGATCCCGACCGCCGGCAACATTCCACCTACCACGGAAAGACCGGCGATCAGTCGCACAGGGATCACAGCTACCACCCGATCGATGGGCAACCAAGGGTTGCACGCCCCATAGTAGACGATCACAAATGTGGGCAAGGCATACACCAAGAGGAGTAGCCCTTGTCCAGCCCAAAGGTTGATCGCAGCCACACCACCTGTATCCCCTCGGTCAGCACACGCGTCGGCCCAATGGACGAAAGCCGAGCCCAAAGTCATCCGCACGAACCACAGGAATCCGCCCAACACGCCCAGGGGAATGCCAAACGCCGCCAACGCCGCATCCACATCCAAGCCGGAGGACAGGGCCAGCGCGGTACCGATATATCCGGCGGTCACCAGATCGCTGGGCAGTGTGCCGCCGGTAGAGACGAACCCCAGATACACCGCGTTCAGCGCCGCGCCAAAGGCCATCCCCTGTCCAACATCCCCCAGGATCAGCCCGACGATCGTTCCACCGATCAGCGGGCGATAGAGAGTGAAATATCCCACCCCTAAAATCCAGGTACTCATTCCGGCGTACGCGGCCGCCGCGACCAGTAGCGCTTGAAACCACGTGATCTGCACGATCCGCTCCCTTTGAAGCCGTTCTGGATCTGCGTGGACTGGGACCTAACCAGTTCTTGGCACGAGACACAAGTCCCGTCTCGGGGCTGTACTATGCAGCGGGAAGCTGCCGTTCGGCGCCCCACGTTCCGTGTGGGCAGCGCTCGCGGCGAAGCCTTTGGCACTGTACGTTTGCCTAAATCGCTCCCGGGGCCAGGACCGCGCTCGCTGGAGATCCATTGCACTAGAAACCAACTAGGAGACAATATGCGTCAAAGATTATAGCAAAAAATCAGACCCTTGACAAGAGCAACGGGAACCAAGTATGGAGCGATCGCGCTTACTTGAAGTTCCAGAACGAGATCGAGTAGCAATCCTGATAGACAGCATCCAAGATTCCCTGTTGAAAACCGTCCTATTGATCCTATCCATTCAGACGTTGAAGTCAATTCCCGAATATAGGCGCAATTGCCCTGGGCCCTACTTGACAAGCGAGTGTAACCCGTGGTACGATCTTGTAAGCTGGCTGGACAAACGAGGAGATCCGATGAAGGACAAGACGATCTATACCACAAGAGAGCTCGCCGACCTGGCAGCGCAATACGGGCGCCCCGTTACACAAGAGTATGTCAGGAGGCTGTGCAAGGCCGGCAGGATTCAGGCCATACGACCGTCAAGAGATTGGCTCATATCGGCAAGTGAGGCGATGCGCTGGCTGGCTAGCTGGCTAAAAAGCTAGTCATCTCGTTCTCGATGTCTTTTCTCGGGCTTGGAGTTGGCTCAGCAGCAGAATAGACAAACATTGCTTTAAGTACGTTCTACCGACAGTAGGTTAGCGCCATTGACCGGTGGGCACCAAGCCCTGTCCATTGGAACCCGGCAGCGACAGGATAGCGTAGCACAAACGTATGCTAAACGTCTGGCAGATCGAACGCAGTTGTGATATAGTATATGTGAATAATCTTCTCCTCCTTTTAGCAAGAGCCAGAGCTTGGGCAACTCTGGCTCTTGTCGATCGGGCGGTCTGTGCCCGCCTTGGACAAAGCCAGCCGATCCCGTATTCCCGCTGATGTATTGCATCCGCTGATGTATTGCATCCGCTGATGTATTGCATCCGCTGATGTATTGCATCCGCTGATGCACGGGCGTTCCGTGCCCGCCTTTATCCGCGACTTGTGGGGTTGGCCCTTTCTATGACACCATCCCAGATCGATTATTCCTGACTCAAGTTGACGTCCCTCTCCTAGGTAGCCCAATCGGGCATTGTACGCTGTCTCGGTGAAAGAGGCGGATACAGAACATCCGAGTAAATGAAATGACGGCATTTGATCAAATGACAATATCCGCACAGAATCTCCGTCGGCGATGGCCCTATACCTATGCCCTGTTCATTGGCATACTGGGGCTGCTTGTCTTGGTGCGCCTTTTTGCACAGCAGGCGACGCCAGTTGATCTGTCTACGCTCCTCTTGTTCACCGTGACAGCTCTGATCGTCTCCTATTTCAAGGTTCCGATTTGCCGAACAATCCCGGAGCATCTCCTAGACGGACCATCAAGGTTGACAGCACTTTGCGATGTGGAACTGGCTCTGGATGGCGCGATCCTGCTGGGGGCCACGCTGGTGGGCGGACCGGCATTCGGAGGCTGGGTGGCCTTTGTTACAGAGTTGGTGATGCCCATAGTGCCGATGCCCTGGGAACCTACGGTTTCAATCGATTCGGTGCAGCCTACCAGCGACGGCCCGAACCCCAGCCCCCTACCCTCCAAAGATCCACCTGCAGAGCGCCGCCCGGCTAGGCATTCCGCGCCGGATGCTCCGCGTACGCTTGATAAAGCCAATGCACTTTGCCGACGCTTAGCCAGCTTTCGACAACGGCCGCCTTCGCTTCCAAGTCGCTCCCACCGACAACATATCCCGTATGGATGGAGAACGTCCGCCCTAGACAACGTGGCAATCGGCCTTCTGAACGGAGGCCGGAACGTCGTTGCCGTAGGGGCGTCTTGGCTGGCCTACAGGGCAATGGGAGGTACGATAGCTCCCACCACGGTAGATACGCCGCTGGCGCTGGCGCTCATCGTGCTATGCGTGGTTTACACTTTTGCGCGCAGACTCTGCCTGTGGCCAGCGCTTGTCCTCCAAGGTGTGCCCCCTCTCCAGGCATTGGAGAGCCAAATCACCCCCTCTACGCTTATGATCGAATTGCTGCCTCTGCCCACCGCCCTGCTCGTCTCAGCCACCTTTGTCGAGCTGGGGTGGTTGTTCTTTCTGATTCTGGCCTCCGTGTTCATTGGCCTCGGTGCAGTGATGCGACAGATGCTCGAGACGATAAGGACGATGCGCCAGCAGATGGACATCCTCTCCTTTACCCAACGGGTTAGGCAAGCCATCATCGATACACCACAGGAGGTCGATGATCTGTGCGCGTTAGCCTATCCGCTTTGCACCGAGATCGCACAATCCTGCAAGTTCGAGCTAGGCCTCCATGATCGCACGCTAACCCACGTCCACATCCGAGTCGCTGTGGACGACTGTTTGAGTCTACCCCCCATGCGAATCCCAGTCACCCCACTTTGGGCCTGGCTCAGCGAGCGTCAAGAGCCACTCCTGGTCAAGACTGAGGCTCAGTTCTCTGCCCTCCCTTTCACTCTGCCGCCGTTGGGTAAGGGAAAAGCCCCGCACTCAGCGATGTTTGTCCCCTTGCCACGTCCCTCACAACAACAGCAGATGTTCTCCATCCGCGCGAGACGTGGCTCGACCGACAAAGCCGACTCAGGGGAACCTCTAGCCGACGATCTACGCAAAGCAGTCCGACATTCTGCTCCCCACCCTGCAGAGCATCCCTTGGGAGCTATTGTCCTCCAGTCTCCTTACCCCAATGCTTTCAGTGCGCAGGACGTGACGCGGATCGCAGTGATCGCTGAGCAACTCGGTTCCGCCATCCAGAAAACGCGACCGGACGACGCACGCGCCTCATCGTAAGGCGTTGCCAGTTCTGGCGAACTGTCCGAAGGCAACCAAAGGTTGCACGATGATCTGCGGGGAGGATCTCTACGCCTTTTCGAAATCCTTGCTCCCTCTGTGGCGGCGCATCGCGGCGTGCGTCGCCGCTTTAGCCCTGGGACGAGCTGCCGGCGACGGTGCAGCCATCTCCCGCAACACTTGCTCGCTGTCGGCCAGCGCATGGGCGACCGCCTCATCTTCCCCCAGCAGAGCAGCATATTGACGCATTGAGGCAAGATCGATCTCGCTCTGTCTCCTGGCAGCGCCAAGTCCGCGTGTTGCCGCCTTTGACGTGGCAAGCACACTGGCAGCCTGCATATAGCTCAACACACGCTTGACAACCGGTCCGACCACACCGACGACAGGCGTGAACAGCGCATCTTGAGCGAAACGCACGATCACTCTGTTCAGCGGATTAGTCAACGCGTTGCGCGCCGGAGACGAATAGCTCAACACACCGTCCATGGGCAGCCTGGAACCCGCTGGCTGAGGCAGCAGCAGCACCCGAACGATAACCTCCAGCGTGGTCGATATCGGAATATCGCCCAAAGATAGCGAGTGCGCCTGCACCGGATATGCTGCCGATAGTGCTTGTACTCCCGTGCCAGCGGGCAGGTTGAGGGTTACAACGGCGTTGTACGCGGCCAACGAGGCCATCTCTCCCAGCTCGCCTGTCAGGTAGGCAGCAATCTGACCGGCATCAGCAATGTGATAGAACCGTCCACCGCCGTCCAGGGCGATCTCGGCCATCATCGCCTCATTGTAATCGTAGCCCACGCCCAACGTAGAAACCGTCACCCCTTTAGCGCGCGCGTCTATGGCCCGGCGACCTACGACCTCGACATCAGTCTCGCCCACGTTGGCCTGACCATCACTGAGGAGAAGCACCAGATTGGTCTTTTCAGGATCGGTCAACGCCCGCTCAACGCCCCGTTCCAGCCCGCCGCACAGTGCAGTCTGCCCCCCGGCCTGGATCTCCTGAAGCGAACTTGTGACCACCCGGCGCACCCCAGCGTCCACACGCTTGGACTCGAGCGGACAACGCAGATCGGTGGCAAAAGTGACCAGGGAGAAAACATCGCCATCCTGAAGTCGCCGCAATGCCTGGCGCACGGCCTCTTTGGCCGCCCCGATCTTGGCGCCGCGCATAGATCCCGACGTATCCAGCACGGCCACAAAGTGTAGCGGCTCCCGTCCAGCCACTCCCTCCGCCTGTTCGTCCAGAGGAACGGCATCTGGTGTCTCAACGGTGATCACCAGGTGTCGTTCTACAACCCGATCCGCTGGTGCAGCGATCTGGTCGAGTTCCAGTTGGGCTCTGATATAGGATTTGCCCTTCTGACCAATTCCCTCACCTGCCCAAGGATCATCTGCCAAAAAAACCAGCTCTCCTCCACACTGAACGCAGATCTTGGCTCCCTGTGGCTCGTCTTGCAACGTTCCACAATACTTGCAGCGCATCAGCCTCGCCATGAATCCCTCCTCATTTGTAACTCCAACGGATGGGCAACCAAAGGTTGCACGTCACATCGTGCAGGCAGAGCAGATGCCATGCCCGCCCGCGCGCCCCCAAGGATGACAACATAATCCCTCATTCGATTCTAACACGTATGCCACTAGCTTGTCAATAGAGTTTCCCGTGGTGATTAGGACAACCGCATCTCAATCTGTCTGGTCCGCCTTTTGCAACTTGTCAAGAGAGGTTTAATGAAATATGGATATTTACCCCAAAAGTTGCACCACTAGGTACTGTGTGAAATGGTCTGAATCTCGCGCTGGCGACTATAGACCTGCCGAAGTCGACTTGGTACTACCACCAGAAGCACAAGGTGGCCTACGAGGACAAGTACGCCGATCTGTTTCCCATCTTGGAAGAGATCG
>Ga0114930_10001757_pt1 | contig 20245 bp, 14 predicted proteins | sample AnhtaG_FD_87300 | JGI IMG/M metagenome (GOLD analysis project Ga0114930, IMG submission 87300) | Deep subsurface microbial communities from Anholt, Denmark to uncover new lineages of life (NeLLi) - Anholt_01485 metaG | ecosystem: Environmental > Aquatic > Marine > Oceanic > Sediment | place... | reverse complement strand
TTATTGAATTTATTAATTATTTCATTTTTCTGTAATGAACTAAGCCATAATTGTGAGATTTTTATTTGGGGATTTGCTTGCTTTACAAAGGGAAGCGCATCAAATAGTCCGATGTTGCATCCCTCAACATCAGCATCAGTCCCAATAATACAGTGATTTGAAATCTTTGAATATTCTTTTAGAATCTTAATATATGGACCAGCATAACGTATCGGAGATTTCTTAATTGCTTTAGAATTGGTAATTATCTCTCTAGGATTTGTTTTAGTCCAACTTTTATAAGCTTCCGTATTTTTATGTTCGAGGAGATGACCACGTAACGGAATTACGTATAGATTTTTCGATGGAACAGTGTATACATTTAATGATTTTGTTTTATTAATTATTTTAACTGAGCCAAGAGCCTTTGCAATAGCTTCTGCAGCTTTATTTTTTTCGGCTACTATTATGGTTGCCATTCTAGTTTATTATTTACAAGACACTTTATAAGTAAATTTTCGAAGATCAAATAATATATTATAACAGTTAAATAAATTACTGGTTGTTATTAAAAGAAAAATACTGATTTATTATTTTAATTATTAAGAGATCTTCAATTCTTTTAGGCTCTACAATTTTAAATTGGTAGCGTGAATGTGAAGGTTGTTCCTTTATTAAGTCCATCTGAATCAGCGTGAATTTCACCACCATGAGCATTCACTATTCCTTTGGTGATGTAAAGGCCTAATCCTGTACCACTATCCTTAATATTGATACTTTCATTAGGTTTTGGTTGTTTAATTCTCTCAAATTTCTTGAATAACTTTCCTAATTCTTCTTCAGTGAGTCCAATTCCATGATCCTTCACTTTAAAAACGTATCCTTTATTAATTTTTTTTGCTGATATTTCAATCAAACCATAATCCGGTGTAAATTTAATTGCATTTGAGATCAAATTAGTAAAAGCCGTAAAAATGCGTGTCGCATCCACATTTAACATTATTTCATGATTAATATCCAAACTTATCTCGAGATTTTTCTCATTAATCAGATAACTCAGTTCATCAAGGCAATCATTTATGATATTACTTACATTAATTTGTTCTTTTTGAAGTTTTAATTTATCTTCATCAATTTTCATGACTTCAAAAAGTTGATCCATTAAAACTTCTAATCTTTTGACATTTCTCTGGACAGTTATTAGATCTTCTGTAATTTCTGGTGTTAAACTACTTCTATACTTCATTAGTATATAATCCGTATAACCTGAAATAGAGATTAAAGGTGTCTTTAATTCATGTGCTGCCATAGTTATAAAATCATTTTTAATTTGATCCAAAAACATCAATTCAATATTTTTTTCTCTTAATTTCTTTTCAGATTCCAATAATTCTTGTTCTAACTTGAATTTCTCAGTAATATCTGCAAAAGTTCCCTCAACTTCCACAGATTCCCCGTCAGAATTATAAATTAAGTGAGCATTTACATTCAAAGTTATTATTTCTCCATCCTTCTTGGTAGCCTGCACAATAAAATTCCTGATAAATCCTTTTTCTTCTAGTTCTTGATAATATTGTTTTTGAACATCTTCAAAAGCAAAAAACCTGGATGACTTCACTCCAACGATACTATAATGCGGTTTAAATCCTAAAATTCTATTAAATGCTTGATTATGCATCAATAACTTACCGTTATATTCTCCTCTATAAAATCCGACATCTAAGTTATTTACCATATTTCGATATTTTTCTTCTGATTCTTTTAACTGGTTTTCCATTTCCTTGTTTTCAGTAATGTCTCGTATAATTGTAATAACTTGCTCAACTTTACCTTCACTAAAGATTGGGATTTTTCGAGTTTCAGTGATTACATCTTGATCATCCAGCTTTGTAGTTTCCATTGTAATGAGTGGCATCCCTTTATCAAACACTTGCTCATATTCTTCACGGATTTTATATGTTAAGAATGGAAAGGCTTCAAATATCTTTTTTCCAAACATTTCTTTATCAATATTTAATCTATCCAACCATTTTTCAAATTCCTTGTTTACTAGAATAATTCCTAAATCTTTATCTACAACATGGAGAGGGTCACCTAATGAATCGATTGTAGTACGATACTGTCGTTCAGACTCCCTCAATTTCTCTTCAGCATTTTTTTTTTCAGTAATATCTTGGATAATAACTTGATAAATGATTTCATCGTCTAATTCAATAGTTGAAATTTCAGATTGAACCCATGCTCGTTTACCATCTTTTTTAAAAATCTCTGTCGACTTAGGTATTACTTTTGAATCTGAAGTTCTTCTATATGATAATAAATCAGGTAATTCTCGTAAAATATTTTTAGTTTCAGAGGGATAAACATCAATTAGAGTTAAATAATTGTTTCCAATAAGATTCTCTTTATCATACCCAAATATTCGCGGAATTGTAGAATTTATATCAATTATAGTTCCCTCTGAGTTTAAAAGAACAATACCATAAGGAGAGTTTTCATATAGATGCCGAAATTTCCGCTCAGATTCCATTAATTTTTGTTCTGCAATGCGCTTTTCTGTTATATCGATAAATGTTATTAAGTCAGCAATTTTACCTTGGTAACTTATTGCTTTTGAATGTAGTTCTATCAATCTAATTTCTTTTGAAGAATTTATTATTCTAGCAGTATAATGAGACATTTGATCTGTTTCTCCATCCATTTTTCTCCTTATTTGCTCTAAAACATAAGGCAAATCATCGGGATGAATCTTTTTAGCGAAGTCATTTCTATTCCATTTACTTATATCCATAATTGAATAGCCAGTAATTTCAGATAAAGCTTGATTTGTAAAGATTACATACCCCTCTTGTAAAATTGCTATACCTAAAGAGGTTTGTTCAGCAATAGTTCTAAATTTCTCCTCTGATTCTCTTAGTTCTTTGGTTCTCTCAAAAACAATTTGTTCAAGTTCTTCGTTTAATACTCTCAATTCCTCTTCAGATTCTTTTAAATCTGTTATATCTTGAATAATTGCTTGTGTAAGTATTTTATCTTCAATTTTTACAAGAGAACTTTGAATTGACAACCAAATCTTTCTTCCATCAAGTCGAGTAATCTGGAATTCTAATTGTCCTAATTTATCACTTTTTAGAAATTTATCAAACCGTTCCTTCAATAAAATTATAAGGTCATCGGGCCTTTCTAGGAATTTTAAAACTTCAGTAAACTTTTTCCCTATTATATCTTCTATTTTTAAGACTGAAAGTAAGCTATTAATTGTTGAATTACAATCAACAATAATTCCATCCTCATCCATTAACCAAATAGCATAAGGAGAGCTTTCAAATAGGTGGTGATACTTTTGTTCAGAATCTTTTAATTTTTGTTCTAACTGAAATTTTTCTGTTATATCTCGTGCTATACCACTAAAACCAACAATTTTTCCGTTTATATCATGTCTTAGGTATATTGAAGATTCACATGTAATTAGTTCCCCATTTTTATTCCGAAGTTGGTATTGAAAATCAAACTTTGGGTTTCCAGTTTGATACACCTCAGTGTAGACTTCTACTATTTTCTGTTTATTTGTCCCGTCAACGAAGCTTTGGTAATTTACACCTAACATTTCCTCATTTGTATAGCCATGGAGTTCGCATAAAGCATCATTGAAGAAAGTAAAATTTCCATCAATATCAACTTCAAAATAGCCTTCTTTAATAGTATCAAGGATTCCACGATATTTTTCTTCAGATTCTTCTAATTTTTCTTCAGCAGTTTTTCGAATTGTGATATCTTCATAAGTAGAGAGAATTCCGACTACTTTACCTTTTAAATCATGCAAAGGAATTCTGTTAATTTCAAACCAGACTTGATTTCCTCCAGTAGTAATTAATGATTCCAAGATATTATATTCCGGCTCATTGTTGTTTATTACTTTTCGTTCACATTCCACAATATGAATTGACTTATCTTTAATCCAATTTAAATTATCCCCCGTCCTACCAATGATTGATGTGGGATTTTCTAGTCCATTCAATTTTGCAAAATTTGAATTACATCCTAGATAAACCAAATCTTTGTCTTTCCAATATATTAATTGAGGAATATTGTTAATTACTAACTCTAACATTTCTCTTGATTTTTGAACAGCTGTGATACCCTCTTTGGATTGAAGAAGTTTCCAATATTTAATTTCGGGTAAAGAATCTGCTAATTGAGTATACCTAGTTTGACTCTGTTTGATTTCTCTCTCAATATTTTTATATTTTGTAATATCTTTACAAATGAGAATTGCTTTATTTTCATGATCTTCAAGAATTCTTTTTCCTTTTATTTCATACCATCTAAACTGTTCCATGTCACTTTTGATTCTTGATTCTGTATTGCCATATCCAAATTTGAAGATATTTTTTATAAGCTTAGACACATTCTTAGAATCATTTGGATGGATAAAGTCAATTATATGTTTTTCCTTCTTGAAATCTTCAAAATTAGCATACTCACATACAAGTTTTTCATTAATAATAAATATTGGATCATTTATGTTTTCAGAAATAATTTGATTAATTTTATTAATTTGGGTAATTGTACTTGCCATTTTGGGGATTACCTCATTATAATAGGATATGATTCTTTTCTTTAATTAAAATTAGAAGAGTTACAAATATATTTTTTCCTATTGAAGTTCTTTTGTTAGAATTTGAGAAAAATAAATTTAATAGATTACTTATTCTAAGTTACCTGCCCATCCTCGTACTTTCTTTCTCATTTCTTCTTGTTTTGAAATTATCTCTGAATATTGAATTTCTGTTTTATTTTTTAAGTTAGCTAATTCGGGTACAAAATTATATTGAATAAATAAATTTTTTATTTCCCTTGAAATTAAACCATTAGGTATATTCTTTGGATTATTTTGAAAATCTTCAAATTTGGATTCCCATTCTTCTAAAAATTGATTGATTTTGTTGTGTGATTGAAATATTGGTAACATTCCTAAACTATTCGGTGTGGTTACTGCTACATTTGCTCTTTTTAAACTAAATCTATTTCCGTTGAATGATATAGCAATTCCATTTTCATTACTTAATCTCTGAAGCATATCTATATCAGTAATCGAATCACCAATAGCTATCATTTGTGAAATAGGCACTCCTGTTCTTCTTGAGATATCTTCTATCGCAAACTCCTTTCTTTTTCCCCCTCTGACTTTCACCTGGTTCATAACTTTAATATAGTCTGATTCATTCCCCTTCCAAAAAAAGTTATTTAAATCTTCGAGTACACTGCTAAGATCTTTATTATTTTTAAGATATTTTTGAAAAATTTGTTTTAACAATATTTCTACATCTTGATCAATATTTTGAAGCCCCTTTTTCATATCTGTAATATTTAAATCTGTACAATAAACATGATCCTTGGGGATATCCAACGCAGCAGTAACATTATATGCAAAATGTGTATAGCTTGTTGAAATGACAAAAATCTCCCAATCCTTATGCAACACCTTCATCAACTTTTCGATTCCCGGGAGTAAACCTATATTACTTTTAGCTAAACGGATTAATTCTTTATCTGTATAAGTTACCACATATAGGGGAGCCATTAATCTGAGAGTGTCTCCGGGTTGATATTCTGGAATCTTCAATTCCTCCTTTATGCCCGGAACATCAATAAGGTAATCATCATAAATAGAGATCATTTGAAAAAAATCTCCCATTTTATAGTCTTGTAAATTTAATTTGGAACTTTTGCTTAATAGCTTCCCAATCTCAGCAGCAAAATCTATTATACTTATTGGTCCTTCTAAATCAAAAATCGCAATATTATCTTTCGTCATTAAAATATCAAAAAAAGTAATAGCTAATATATTTTGTTTAAAATATTATACATTAGAAAAAATTTTTCTCTAATTCTGTCATTATTTTGAAATTTAAAATTAAGTAAAAATGAAAAACCTAATAATAATGTCAATAAATCTTGTAAATGGAATTACTAGTATTAGTAGAAATTCTGAAATATTAATATATTAAACATCTTCAGCCATAATGATGAGTTTTGCTAGTTTTCTTTCAATAGATTTAGTTACTTCATTCATTCCTTTTCGGATTTTAGAATCTCGAGATTCAGCAATTTTGCTTAAAGCATTCTTTAGTGAAGTTTTTAATTTATCTGGTACTTGAAATTTAACATATGAAATTTTAAATCATCTCCTTCAAATATACATAAAAATTAATATATTTTCATAATTCATCGATTTGATACAAATTAATACAAGATTAAAGATAAAATTTGTCTTTTGGGATGAAAAAAGGGAGCTTTAGATATAATAGTAATACACTTAAACATTCATTTCAATGCTTCTTTTAGTGAATATATCTGTAATGAGTGATTTAAGTGGGGTACTATCCTTTATTTCTAGAACTTGGTTTGTTTTATAAAATTTCTCGAGGAGTTGCCATATGGATGCTATATTTTGTATTCTCTCTGAGAACTTGGCAAGCTTTTGTTTCGCAAGATAGGTCTGACCTTTGAATAAATAGCAAACAGAATAATTTACCACAGATTCCATGAGTATGATATAATCACCAAATCTAGCCCTATCAAGTCCTTCAGAAAACAGTTCTTGGCTAAAAGAGTTAAAAGCAGTTAGAAAACTACTAACAAGGTCTTCTTCGAAAGGGAAATCTTTAGAAAATGAATTAGAAAACAAACATGTTCCGTCTACCTTAATAATTAATAATAATACTGGTTCTTCATCAGCTAACTCGGGGAGTTCTATTATTCGTTTATTCAACATGCGGTCGATTCCTTCATTAAGATCCAAAACTTCAATGCGCTCAGCTAATGACTTTTTTGATTCCTTTAGTTTCTCCCATGTACTCATTTGATTTAGCAATTTATCATGTTCAATCGAAATTTTCATTGCTAGCTGAGTAAGATTGAACCTTTCTGCTATTTTTTGAGCTTGGATCAAAAATCGTTGAGCTTTCTTTATATCAAAAGTTAATAATGAGAGTTTTGCTTGTAATAGGTGAACTTCGCTCAGGATCCAGTATGACTTCGATTTTTCGGCAATATCTAATAATTGACCAATAAATTGATTTAGCTCATCCAACACTTCAAAGTCATTAGTCATGCGTAACTCAGTTAGGAGCAATTCACATAAGATAAGTAATGTTCTTAACCTATTTTCATAGAATAAATTCTCATCTTCAAGGAGTTGCATTAAAATCTCTTCAGCTTTAACTCGATCACGAGCCCTAAGACTTGTTTTCAATACTATAGCCTTATCAAGAAGATACGTTAAATTAACGTATTTATCTTTTAATTGAATGTTCAATTGCTCCATGTTATGAAGAGAAATCTGAGCTCGATCAAGATCCCCCTTATCAATTAAAATTTGAATTAAAATATCATGATTAATAGCTAGCGTTCTTAATCTTCCTACATCGCGGTTTAGTACCATAGCTTGTTCTATACATTCTAACGCACGATCCAGTTCTCCTCTCATTTTATATCTATTAGATAGATTGTTAAAAACATGCGCCATCCTATATTTATTGTTAAGTTCCTTGAAAAGCGTCATGCTTTGCTCATAAAATCTAATACTACGATCTAATTCCCCATTAAGGCCATATATCCAAGCCATAACAAAAAGACTAGCAGCAATGTAATATTTTTTGGTACTCTCTTTAGCAAGGGCTAAACCTCTCTCGGCAAATTTTAAAGCACGATTCTGTTCACCTTTAAATTTACATAGATTGTATGCTATCGTTAAAAGAGATTCGGAAATTTCATGCTTAATCCCCAATTCTTCTCGTAATGCTAAGCTTTGTTCCAAGTATTCTAATGCCAGATCTGCGTCATTTGGACTTCTTCCTTTTCTGTAAAAAATAAATCCTTTCGTAAAAGCTAAAGAAGCCTCTCTTTGCTTGCGTGCTTTTGTTAATTCTTGTGGAATTGTTTTCATTAATTCTTCTCCTTGCTTAATCAAATTAAAAGCTTCATCAAATTTCTTAAACCTTACAAATGCATGTACCATTAAAAGTAAACTGTCGACTTTAAGGAAACTGGTTTCTAATACTTCACTTTCTTTATAAGTTTGCTCAGCCTGTTTAATAAGCTCTTTGTACTTCCCTTGCCATAATAGAATTTGACATTGAAGTAGATGACATGAAACTTTATCATGATGGGTGATCCCATCTTTTTGCTTAAAATTGTTCATGAGTGCAAAAGCCTTATCGAGTTTACCTTCGTCAATTAATTGTTCTGCTCGAATTAATTCCTCTGGTTTTTCTATCTTTTTTGGTTTTTGTGCGCTCATCCTTTCAAAAACTATTATTATGGATTTTATTTATGATTAAATGAATGAAGACTATTTTCAAATAGTTTTGTTTTGATATAATAAATAGTTATATTATGGTATATAAATCTGATATTATTGGAAATTATTCATTTTTCCATTGTTTTTAAAAAAAATTAATCTAAAAACATTTGCTTTTCTTGTTCTAAATCAAATTGGTTTAATTCTCTATTATAATACTTAGCCCAAAAATGTATAAAAATAATATAATCAACTCACTCAAAGGCTATTTGTGTTTGTTTTGAAGGTTTAGATTTAAATAAAATTTTCATTTAAATATATTTATACAAATCTAAAAAAGTTTAATATTTCATTCATCTTTATAAATGTTTATATATATTAATTTTTTCATTTTTTATGTATTCAATAGACTAATCAGTATCTCTCAAACCTACCAGAATGTAAAATGTCAACTATATTAAAAGAAAATTTAAGCGTTAATAATAAAGGAGAAGCTTTAATTCAATATAAGATATTAAAGGAATTTATCGATCCAACTCTGAAAAGAATACCGTATACTTTTAACGATGCTGAAAATCAAATCCGAATTCAAATTGGAATTAGTGAAAAAGATATAGAAGCGTATATAGAAAAGAATCCTTTTCAAAGTAGAAAGTTTCTCTCTTTTGAGATTATTGAAAAAAAAATTAAAAAATCAAAAAGTTTTGAAATTGAAAAAATAATTAAGTATCAATTAGCGACTGTAGATGACTTCTCAAAAGTTTCTGAGATCATTGAGAATATCAAACAAATGTATGAGACAGAGAAGGCTTTCCGCTTTAGTTTTACTAAATCACGTTATCTAAAACGTTTTCTCAATAAAAATTTTGATGTAATATTATCTGATAAAAAAAATATCTTGTATTTGATTTCAAATCAATCCAAGATGTGAATCCGAGAGTTTTAAATACAACAATCCATCAAGGAACGTTACTAATTCATAAAATTGGACCTCCTAAGGTTGTTAAATATTACATTTTGAGTTTAAAAATTTCTTGAAGAGATTTTTCTTTTCTTTCTTTTTTTATGATATTTCGCCAATCTGGTTCTAGTTCATCAAAAATATCTCTTGCAAGGCTTTTCAATGTATCGTCGGATGATTCTAAAAACAGCCCTACATATACCAGAGCCCTTTTATCTTTTATATTTTTTAAAGCTTCTAAAATGTAAATTAATCTGAATTTGTCTGCTTCAGGTTTATCTAATTCTTCTTGCAGTGTTTCCACAATCCTCAAAGTTCCTCGACCATCTCCAATTTTTCCAAGAGCTTCAATGATTTTGTTGGTGACTAAATAATCCTTTTCAGATCTCAAAGCACGACATAACAAGTTGACCGCCCTTCCTTCTTCCATGATTCCCAGTTCTCTTGCAGCTTCAGCTCTTTGCTGCCAATCTTCATCGTGGAAGAGCTTTTTAATCATAGTATTATATTTAACATTTTGTTCATGCCAATTCATTATTCAAGTAAAGCTTAATATTGAAATTATTATAAGTTGATGATTATAAAATATAAAACCACTAATATTGAGATGTAAAAAGAATAATAAAAATATTATCCTTATTTTTTAAGAAGATAATTCATATGATCTATTCGTTTTTGCAATAATTTTAGAGTTCCTACATCTTTCCTATGAAATAATTTACCTTTGATACATCCTACTCCGGCTTCCGCAATTTTTTCGGCTTTTTCAAGAGTATTAGAGATTCCTAACACACCCATTGCTCTAGAGGTTGTTGTATAGACATTTTGTCCTTCTCTATAAACTGATGCGTAATAATATTTTGCACCAGTCTTATCTAGATTTTTCTTATCAATAAGAATTTCCTCATCTTTTTTTGGATTCACGGGATAACCTTCAGGAGCAAGGTATTTACATACAGATGCTTTTTTCTCAAATTCATAACTTTTGGATAAGTTACCATTAATGATAGCCCAACAGATATCAACAAAATTACCTTTAAGAAGAGGTAAAACATTCATTGCCTCTGGATCACCCCATCGAGAATTATATTCTATTAATTTAATACCAGATGCAGTTTTCATGAATTGTCCATACAAAAAACCTTTATATTCTACACCAGTTTCTGCCTTAACTGCTGCTACTGTTTTTTTCATATCTGCGAGGGCTTCATTAACATCATTTTGAGTGAAAAAGGGCATGAGATGATCTTCCATACTATACGAGCCCATTCCTCCCGTATTTGGACCCTTGTCATCTTCATAAGCTCTTTTGTGGTCTTGAACTAATGGAGAACCTATCACTTTTTTCCCATCAACAAAAGTTTGTAGTGTAAACTCCTCTCCATCACATTTTTCCTCTAAGAGAAATCTATTTTTTTCTTTTACCAATTCATTACAATACTCTAAGATATCCTTTTTTGAAAAAAGGTGATCACCATAAACTTTTACTCCTTTACCTCCTGTAAGCCCTTCTGGTTTAACGACAATATTATCTTCGCCCATATCCTTTATATAACTTTCAACGCCTTCCATAGAATCAAACATTTTGCTCATAATGCTTGATTGGATTTTATACTTCTCAAGCAGCTCTCTCATGAAAACTTTAGAACCTTCTAATTGAGCAGCTTCTATTTTCGGTCCAACACAAGGGATCCCACCTTTTTCTAAAGCATTAACTATTCCAACTACTAAAGGGGCTTCTGGTCCAATAACGGCAAAATCTATACTATTTTTTTTACAAAATTCAAGTATTTCTTGAAAATCAGTTTCAGAGTGGATTTCAATATTTTTACTCAAATCTTCTAATCCCGCATTCTTAAAACTCATGAAAGAAAATAAGCTCGCTCCCCCTCTAACAAGAGTTTCCCCGATAACATGTTCCCTTGCACCATGTCCTACAATCAAACAATTTACCATTATTTTTCACAAGAAATAAATCTATTTTAATTAATTATAATTACTAACTATATTAACAAATAATTTTAACATTAATTATTAACCAAGTAATTACTGCTATCTATTTAAGAAAGACTTTTGATACTTTTTAAAAGCCCTTAAAATTAAAATCCAAATTTCAAATAGGTAAAAGAAGTTTTTGTAAGGTTTTTAAGAAGCAAAATTAGAGTCTACTATATTATATAGTTCTTCTATTTTTTATTTAAATCGGAATTATTCCATTTTTACACCACATTTAGCACAAAACTTGGCATCTAACGGTAATTCATGCCCACAACTTGAACATATTTTAGTTTTTCTCTCTTTTTTTTGTTTTTCTCCGAGTTTAGCTCCACATATAGGACAGAATTTAGCATCACTTTCAATTTCCTCTCCACAAAACGGACAATTAACTTTTTTTACAGGTTTTTCAAATACAGGTTGCGCTTGTTGTATAGAAGGTCTTAATGGAATTTGGACATTTCCAACTCTAATTTCGATTGATAATGTTAAAAGGACAGCGTTCCTTGATGAAAGTGTAGCTGTTAAAGTAAAAATACCTTCCGCTTTAGGTATAATTGAAAATAATCTACTTTTCTTGTATCTATTCCCAATCCCTCCATAACGCTCAGATTTAATTAAAATTCTAATTTCTGGAGGCCCATTAAGCACTACTCTTACTTGGGGAAGATGCTTACCTTGAAAATTTTGAACAACTAAATAAAATTCTTGTTTTTTATGTAAAGAACCGTACACTGCTTCTGCGTCGTTCTTTAAACCAAATTTTATTTGATTATTCATTTTCTTTAATCCTTTTTAAGATTTATAGAATTTTATAATGATTTCAATATTTAAATTTTTCTATATTCAGTACTATAAAATTGAGATTTAATATAAATCAATCTAATTTATTTTCGAATCTTAATAAAATAGAATTAAATGCAATTGAACTGAATGACTCGAATAAGGCGGTAAGGAGATCGGAATGGTGCATTGGTTGTGGAGTATGTGCTCATTTCTGTCAAGAAAATGCTATCTCATTATTAGAAGGGATGAGAAATATTTATATTCCTTCACCCAAATTCAGGAATTAAGATTTTGCGAAATATAATAAATTAAATATTATATTTTGAATTCTATAGCTTAATAAAAACAATAATACACACTAATATTAAACATGACAGATATTTGCATAGAATTCAATAATGTATCTAAAAAGTATAAAACCCTTCTTGCTTTAGATAATATTTCTTTCAATATTCAAAAAGGAGATATTTTTGGCTATATTGGACCAAATGGGGCAGGTAAAACAACTACAATTAAAATTTTAGTCGGTTTGATACGTGATTTCCAAGGAAGAGTTAATTTATATGGGAAAGATATTTCAATTAATAGGGAAGAATTTCATAATATAATAGGTTATCATCCACAAGAAGCAGGTTTCCAAGTGTGGCGTACAGTTGATCATTGTTTGAAAACCTTCGGACGTCTTTCTGGGCTTAGTTCAGAATATCTTGAAAATCGTATTCAAGAAATTTTGGATTTAATAAATCTTTCAGATGTTCGCGATAAAAAAATTGTTCATTTATCAGGTGGAATGTTTCAAAAATTAAGATTAGGGCAAGCTTTATTACATAAACCAGAAATCCTAGTATTAGATGAACCTCTATCAGGTTTAGATCCGCAAATGAGATATCAATTTAAAAAAATAATTAAAAAGCTCGCAAAAAGTGGTATAACAATTTTATTTTCATCACATATTCTAAGTGATGTTCAAGACATTGCGAATAAAATTGGAATTTTAAATGAAGGAAAGATTATGAGAATAGGATCTCCTGAAGAACTTCAAAGTAGTTTTCATATTGGGAATTTAATAGAAATAATTTTTGCTAAAAATACACCTCTTTGTGATGGTATAGAAGCTATATCCGATGTAGAAAATGTAGAGAAAGTTAAAAATAACAAACAACTAATTTATTTGAAATCTAATGTTGATATTGATTTTAGTATATCTCAAATTATGAATAAAGTGTTACAGCAAAAATGTAGAATACGAAGTATTTCTCTTGTGAAACCTAGTCTAGAAGAAGTATATCTAAAATACGTTGGAGGTGAAACTGATTGAGTCTAAGATTATTATTCCTCGATGAATTAAAGGGATATGCAAAATCAAAAGTTATGATTGTATTATGGTTTGGATTACCACTATTATCATTACTAATTTATTTTCTTCAACCTAATACTGAAGGTGTACCAATTTCGTTTTTAGTTGGGCTTCTCGTTTCAAGTATAGGAGGAACACTTTCGGGTATAATGCTTAGTACCTCTATTGTGAGCGAAAAAAATCGTCATGTTTATGATTTATTTTTAATAAGACCAGTTAGACGTAGTAGTTTGCTTTTGGCAAAATTTTTTGCTGTCTATATGTGTTTAGTTGTCGCTGTAGTTATTTCTTTAATTTTTGGTTTGATTATTGATGAATTTACTGTTGGATTATCTGAATATTTCTTAAATGAAACATTTGAATCTTTAATTATTAGTATGTCTTCAATGGCTATTACTTGCTCGATTGGAATTTTCTTTGGTGTGTTAGTCTCTTCTGTCCCTGTAGCAGCAATTTTATCTGTTTATTTAGGTAGTCAGTTATCTTCGATTATACTTTTACCAACATTTTTTATAGTAACTTTAAATCCTGTTATTTTGGCTTTGACTTTGGGAATTTCTATTACGAGTATAATAATGAGTATTAATATGTACTTATTTAGTCGCCAACAATTTTGAAGATAAAAATCAGACTAATTCCTAATCTTTCTTTTGTATTTCTTCTTTATTTGAAAATTTACGGTACGCAAATATTATTCTTTGAAGTGCTGTAAAGTTAGTACCCACAGCTAGTACCACCATTGTCCACCAAATTGATGTAGGAAACCAAAGTTGTAAGATTGATCCTATAAACAAAATGGGAACTCGGTCTGTTCGCTCTATCAACCCCACACCATAAAGATTATCAATTCCTAAAGCCTCAATCTTAGCTCGAATGTATGACGTTAAAAAAGCACCTATTAAAACTAATAAGCCAATTTCAATTTTCGTGTATCCTCCAAGGATAACGCCAGTAAATATAAAGAAATCTCCTATTCTATCTAATGTTGAGTCTAAAAATGCCCCCAATTTTGTTGGTCCTTGAAGTCGAGCAACAACCCCATCTAGTTGGTCGAAAAATTCTGTAATAAATAAGCAGATAATAATAAAAAACAAAATATTAAAAATAAAACTGAAAAAAGTTAAAATGGCAAAGAGTAATCCTAAAGATGTAATAACATTGGCGGGGATTCTTTTTATTTTGCGAGCTAATGGTAATAATAATTTTCCTGAGAACTTTTTCACTTGTAATAACATGCTAACTTACATCTATTAATGTTATATACAATAAAAATAGTATAAAAGAAAAAAAAGAAATTAATTATAATCTATAAATTGGCATGAATTTTTTCTCAATATATTTTAAAAAGTAGTCTGAATTCAAGTCTTCTCCAGTAACCCTTTTTATTAGATCATTAGCTCTGTAGATACTACCATATTGATGAATGCTTTCTTTCAGATAAGATAGTAAATTCGAGAATTCACCTTTTTTGTAATCATCAGGTAAATTAGGCATCTTCTCTAAAGCTTTTGCATATATCTGTGTTCCATATAGATTCCCAAGAAAATAAGTAGGGAAATACCCTATGCTTCCCCCTGACCAGTGAACATCCTGCAAAACTCCTTGAGCATCATTAGGCGGAACAATTCCTAACAATTCTTCAAATTTAGAATTCCATATCTCAGGTAACTCACTTACTTGAATTTTCCCTTCAATAAGATCTTTTTCGATTTCAAATCTTAAAATAATATGCAACCCATATGTTACTTCATCCGCATTTACTCTAATGAAAGATGGTTGAACAATATTAATGGCTCTATGAAATTCTTCAATAGGAACATCTTTTAAATTTTCCGGAAAGTATTCTTGAAAAGTTGGATACCAATACATCCAAAATTCTTTACTGCGTCCGACAATATTTTCCCACATTCTTGACTGAGATTCATGAATTCCCATTGAAGTACCAGTGCATAGTATTGTATCGTGAAGCTCTTTATTAATTCCCATCTCATAAATTGCATGACCATACTCGTGGATTGTACTTGTAATGCAATCTGGAAAGGGTTCCGTCGTTCTTGTAGTAATCCTAACATCCATGGACGCAAGAGAAGTTGTAAATGGATGTGTTACCTTATCTTGACGCCCATAACCAAAATCAAAATTTAATTTTTTAATAATTTTACTACTTAGTTCAAATTGTTTATCTTCATCATAATGCTTCTTAAATATAGAACCATCAGGTTTATCTGAAGAAGAATTTAGCTTCTTAACAAAATCAATTAATTTTGGTTTAATTGGATTAAAGATGTTAGCAATCCATTTCCTAGTCGCCCCAGGTTCATAGAGATCTATTAAAGTTGAATATAGATCTGGGTGAGTATCAAGTTTTTCTGCTTTTTCCTTCTGTAATTCAACGGTTTTTTCTAAAATTTTTTCAAAAATCGAAAAATCGCTTTTTGCTCTGGCATCTCTCCAATCCTTCGCAGCTAACACACTAGTTTCTGCAATTTCAATAACTAATTTTTCGGGTAATTTTGTTTCTAGGTTATATTCTCTTGTGATTTCGCGTAACATAGCGCTTTCGATTTCGTTAAGAGTAAGTTTTTCAGCTTCTTTTATTAATATTCCTACTTTTTCGGATGTTATTCTTTGATGAATTAACTTACGTATTAACGATGATTGTTTAGCCCTACCTTCAACAGATTTATAATTCATCATGTTAACTTCCTGATCCCAGTTCAATAGCGCTGAGATATAACCCAATCTCATTATATCATCAAAATATTCTCTAAGTTCTTTTATAGCACTCATATTTAAGACCTTAAGTATAGGTTAATTTCTATCAAACAAGATTAGTTTAACTTTTTCAAAAAAGTTTTGCTATTAGTTAAATGAGTTATTAATTATTTTAAAAGAAGTAGGTTATGAACTTTTGTTGAACTTATTTTATTTATATCAAAGCTAGCTGAGTTATACTGATTGTTCTTGTTTTACAAAAAAGCCAGCAGCTAATCTAACATCCTCTATTGTTAAGGATCTTCCTAAGGATTGCTCTAAATCAGTGACCAATTGTTCACACAATTTCAAACTAAGTGAACTTCCTTTTTCAGAAATTAGCTTTTGAGCTTCTTTGGCAAAATCAGAGATCTTTGGTTTTTTAATTTCCTTAGCTAATTCTTCATGAGGAGGAAACAATTCCATAGGCATTTTTAATTCAGATTTCTTTGTTTTTTCTTTACTTTTAGTGAATATAACAGGTTTAACTGGTTTAGAAGGTATTTCAGAAGGTTTTATAAGTTTTAGTCCTGACGGTTTAGTTTCTAATTTTTGAAAAGAAACCATTTTATTAGCAGATTTTGCAGATGGGGGAATGATTTCTTCTTCAGATTCTTTTTGACTAACTGGCTCAACAGTAGGTGCAGTAGTGGGAAGAGGCTTAACTTTAATCCTTTTTTTAAATTTTAATTCTCTAGGGATTTCAAATTCCATTTCTTTCGTGAGTTCTTTCCTAAGCTCTTTCTGCTCTTTTAATTTTATACTAAGTTCACGCACTTTTTGTTGAAATAGATTAACGTGTTCAAAATTTTGGTAGGCTGTGGCGATTTTAACAAGTTCTCTATACTTTGCTAATGCATGAATGATATTTCCGACATTAAACAAATTTTCTGCTTCTTTTACTAATTCTTCAAAATTTTTTGGTAACTCTTTTTTTAGTCTTAGGACATCTTTAATTAAAGCTTGAAGCTGTGATTTAGCATCAGGAGAATTTAAAGATATTTCCTCAAAATCAGAAAAATTTAAATCATTCTTAATTCGTTTAATGTCTTCATCACCCACTAAATCTCGTTTATTTCCTACAATTAATAGTTTAGAATGATTACTATCCATTTTCTGAATATTCATGAAATGATTCATTATTTTTAAATGGTAATTTGCTAAATTAAATAACAGAATTACTAAATCAGAACCGCTGACGAATTTAGACCATAATAATGAAAAATTATCTCGTAATTGGAAATCCCAAATTTCAAAATTCAATCCATCAATACTTAAAGTAGATGATTTCGCAAAATCCATTATCGCTTTGTCATTATTACTTCTCAGCAAACCATAAAGTGTGGACTTACCTGCATTAGTTGGACCAATAATTGATATTTTTGAGTGCATATCTCTTTGAATTTGATTAAGAAAACTCAAGAACTCATCTAGCTGCTCAGTTGATTCTTTGAATTTTATAGGATCTGGAAATAATTCTTGGAATTTATTCATAACCTTTACCACTATTTCTTCTATGTATTGAAGTGAATCAACAAGGTCTGTTACAAATAAGAAGTATAAGCCGTCTTTACCTTTATGGAAGATCTGAAAATTTGAGATTTTTCTGTTAATAATTTTTCCAGGTATTGGCATTTCCATGTATTTATTAATGGTTTCAAGAATATTTTTTAATTCTTCACTTCCAAAAGCTATAGCATAATCCTTGACAAAAATATGTTCTTTTTCAGAAAAGATATGAACTTGACGAAGCATGATATATTAATCCTAAGGTTTCGATAACACCTTGATAAAAAAAAAGAAATACTAGTTAATAACTCTTTATAATTCAATTTCTATAAAGTTTAAACATCTTGAATGGGATTTTATAAAAACAATAAAAAATATTAGATATAAATAACTCTTTTTCAATAGGATAAGCAAAATTTCCAAGATTCTCAAGATGCAAATTCAACCTGATGATATAATAAAATTTTTGAACAATGAATCAGAGACGAAATTTAAATCTGAGCTCCTCAACTTATTAGTGGAAAGGATTGAGGAGCTATGTTTCAAGAGGTGCCAGACTGACCGTATTCAGTGTACTCTAACTCCCCTTTGTAGTCGTAGATTCTTACTTAAGCTTCGAATAAAAAATGGTCTTAAATTGGATGATTTACCTAAGTTTTGTTATAGTGTTCATAAAGGTGTTGTTGAAAGGTTTTTCAGAAATAAGACTGTCGTCTATAGACCTTATGATGCTTATCTATATCTGATTGACTTTGTGGATGTATTTTTTCATGGAGATTATCGTAAATTAAATAAATTTGTGTCTTTTAAAAATTGGGACGAAGCGTTTAAGATATTTGATGATCGAATACACAATCGGAATGAAAAATTCGATTATCTTTTAACAGAGAACTATTTATTTTTTAAATTTGAAGATAGGATCCATGTAATATTTCTGAATGAACTATATGTCTTATGTAATGCAAATCGGGAGAATATCCCTGATCTTGAGTTATTACAAGGTGTTTGCAAGCTTTACTCTGGGATTAATTTCCCTGAAGTGAAATTGAGACAAAGACAATCCAAACATGTAGAAATTACTGTTAAGGTTCCTTATGATGTGTTAAATGAAATATCAACAGAACCTTCTATAAAAAATGATTCTAAAGCAGATCAATATTTTTGGAATACATTTTGGGAAGATCTTAATGCTTTAACTCAATATTGTGATGAAATACATTTACAAATGGATAAAAATCAAAATCTAGAGATAACATTATATCTTAGTACTGAAACTAGTAATTACGATGAAGAAGAAAATCCTGTACCTCTTAGATTTAGGGATTTAAGGTTAATATTAAATTTTATAAATCGTATCTATCAAGATTATTTTGTGCTTAGGGTGGACTAAAAAAAAGTAAATTATGTGGTTATAATGAGTGAAGAGGAAAAAAATATTGCAGAAATCAAAACAATAAAAGATTTTGTTAAGGATGGAAGAATTGATGATGCCGTAAACATTATTGCTCTTTATCTTAATGATTCAACAGAAGAAAATTATATCGATAGGCTAGAAAATATCCTTGAGACACTTTTATCCCTTCATGGGAGTAGAACTGTATTAAGGTTTTTACTCGAAAATTTAATTATTGATATTCCCTCTTTATTAGAGGGACTTTCTAAAAAAGATTCTGTCTTGAGATATACCTTCTTGTTATTACTAAAAACGATATGTGAAAATGAATGTGATTTATTCCTTCCTTACAGTGAAGATTTATTGAAATCCGATGATCCAAATGTACGTGAAGCAGATTTACAGTTAATAATTTACATGGCCGGTGGAGATGCAAAAATTGATGATAAATCTTTAATTAACACAATTGTTGAAAAATTGACAGATGAAAAAGATTTTGTGGTTGAAAAGGCAATACAAACCTTAATAACTATCGGTGAAAAATCTCCAACGCTGGTGACAAAAATTTTAACTGATTATGCTAAGGAAAAATCAGATATTCTAGAAAATGAAGAATTAAAAAACTCTATTGATACTATTTTAAAAGCAATAGTCACCGTTGATAAAATAGAGGAAATCGTTGAGGATGAAAAGAGTAAATTAGAAACACCTTCTGAAGAGATATCCTTAGAAGTACAACCACCTATGGATTTAGAGAAAGAAGAATATAAAATCTTAGATAAAGAGTTTGAACTGAAAAGGAAAGGACTAGAGATAAAGAAAAAAAAATTAGAGTTAGAGGAAAAAGAGAAAGAAATTGAAGAGAAAGTGATTCAAACAAAAGAGGAAGCATTGAAATTAAAAGAGGAGATGTTGATAAATAAAATTGGTGAAGACTCTGAAATTAAAGAAAAATCCCCAAAAGTAAAACTTCCTAAAAAATTGAAAAAAGAAGAATCAGAAATCATTGATAAAGAACTTGAATTAAAAAAGAAAGACCTTGAGATCAAAAAGAAAAAATTAGAAATTGAGGAAAAGGAGAAAGAATTAGAGGAAAAAGAAATTTTGGAGCGAGAAAAGGCTCTAAAATTAAAAGAGGAGTTAATTGAAAAGGAAAAGGAGTTATCTCAGGTGGAGTTAGAACTAAAGCAAAAAACTATTGAACAG
>Ga0114930_10001756_pt1 | contig 20256 bp, 10 predicted proteins | sample AnhtaG_FD_87300 | JGI IMG/M metagenome (GOLD analysis project Ga0114930, IMG submission 87300) | Deep subsurface microbial communities from Anholt, Denmark to uncover new lineages of life (NeLLi) - Anholt_01485 metaG | ecosystem: Environmental > Aquatic > Marine > Oceanic > Sediment | place... | reverse complement strand
TTGTACTTAACGTCATTGGCCGTCATCTCTGATGCCCCGGCATAAGCTACGATCACAGCCCCCGGATAAGCCGGAAGGCCGACGGTTTCCTTGCTCGGGATATCCCATTGCTCGATCATCTGGACCCACATCGCCCTGTTGGCCATATTTTTGGGTGGATTGACTTTGGGAGCAAAGGATTCGGCGGCAATAGAAACTAGACTCGTTAGAACAAACGCGCACAGAGACAGAGTGACAATTAAAAATACTTTGTTTTCTTTCCTATTCATCATCTTTCATCCTTTTTTCTTGTAGTTTGTCGGCACCTGAAATGCCGCTGCACCAACACTGTCGGTGCGGAACTCGAGGAGTTCTGTATAATAAGAGAAGGCAGGCTCATTGCTGTCCTGTTTTTTTGATTTCTTCAAAGCTTTCTTGGCAAACCCGCCCAGCATCTTCTTGACTCCGCCACCTTCTTTCTCTCCATCTTCATCTTCTTCTCCGCCTTGTTTCATGGCGTAATATTTGCCGTCGATGATCACAGGATAGCCCTGGATCTTCTGCATTTCTTTGTTAAAATCAGGAACGTCCTGTTGGGTGCTTGCGCCATCGTCGCTCATCGAGGTGAAGATTGCCAGCCAATTGGTTCCCAAGATATCCTGCTGGATGGCGTCTATGTCGAAACCGAGTCTCTTCATATGTTCCCGGGTAAAGGATATTTCCTGCTCATAACATTCCTTCACATCTCCCGTGAAAGGAGTTGTCCAGACAGTGGTCAGAAGCCGGTTGTTTCCGGTCTCGCCGGTCCGGACGTTTTCCCAATCCACGACCCAACTGATCTCGTATTTTTGGCTAGGGAAATTGTTGACGGATTTTTTCTCTCCCGTTTCATCCACCTTGAACTCGCTTCGGATGATCCGGATATCGCTTTCGCTTTCCTCAGTGCCTTCAACCTCTTCCTCAACATCAGATCCTTGTCCTTCCTCACCCGCTTCCTCAGAATAAGACTGGATGGGTTCGACCCGGTATTCTTTCTTTTTGTGGTTAAGTCTGTAGGTCAACATCCCGGGAAGATCGATAATCTCGCCTGTCTGGCCAGATTTCAGGGCAAACTTCCCTGCCAACTTCCCCATTATTCCTTTTCCTTTAAAAGTGTTGTCCGAATCGGTGGCCTTTTTCACTGCGGAAATTTGCATGGTTTGAACACTTGAAAATTTTCCGAATTTGGTGAAATTGACCTCGGAATTCGTCTTCTTGACCACATCCGCAAACATTTGGCCAGTCAAGACGATCAAAACAGCAAAAAGAACAATTGTTGTTTTCTTCATTTACTCACTCCTTACTCTTTTTTGTTAGTTCTTGAGATAAGTGGTATCTGTATAAACAGAACCTTGTAATTATTTCGTTATCGATTGGTTGTCATACAATCGGGATTCACCATCAAAAATACAATCGGGATTCACAATCAAAATTCGCTTTATCCTACTATTTTCAGTAAATATATATAAACCATAGACTAAGAAAAGTCAAGAATAATCTTGACTATTTCTATTCAATCTATTAATTTAATAGATATTCTGTCTCGACTTTTTTTTATTACTTTAAAGCATATAGAAGCAGTAAGGAGGCTTGATGAAAAACATAAAAAAAGCTTTTTCGGCCGCTATTGGATTCATTTTGTTCTTAATCTTTTGCCAACTCGGGCCTGCCTCTCCCCTTAAAAGAGAAGCATCTGGTTTTAATGCTGATGAAAGCGACCGCGGATCGAACAAGGCCGTGACGGTCAATATTCTCAGTTCCTCTTCAGAAGATGAGATAACAAGACAAAAAGCTCTTGAAGGAAAAGTTTATATTATCCTTAACACGACATGGGAAAACATCCATCCCAAGCAAAAAGTAGAAAAGAGCAAACTTGAGGGCAAGACCGACCGCAGCATGGGCGTGGGCGGCCTGCGTGGCGGTGGTACAGCTAAAAAAGAAGAGTACGTCGATATGGATGTCGCCTATTTGATCAAGTCGATATACGACCACGCCTATCTGCTGGCCGATGGTTTGGCCTATCCCCTCCACCAGGCTACAGAGGAACTCCCGGACGGGATAAAAATGTTCGAACCATTCGCCCTCCAAAAACTTGGGGATAAACAAGACGTCAGCCTTCTTTATGCTGTACCCGAAACTGCAAAAAATCTTGCCTTCCAGTTTTTCGATTACAAATACGGCCACATTCTCCTCCCCATCAAGGGAGACACGGAAAAGGCCATGGGGACAGGGAGTCCGTCAGGGAAAGTCCTCGGAGAGGCCAAGAGCAATCTTGTCGAAATGGCTGCTCATGGATTGGAATTCCAGCAGAGTTATGCGGGAAAAACAGCCCCGGAGGGATGGCATTATGCCGTCGTCAAGCTCAGCGGCAAAAGTCTTTCAGGAAAAAACGTCCGGGATATCGTCCAGCTTAAGCTCGATGAGTACATTTGGGTCAACTCGGACGGTGGATATCTCTATTACGGCTCAGCCGGGTCCACCACCAAAGAAGGTTTTATCCGCTTCACTCCAGAGGTTTACATGCTTCAGGAAGTGGCCTTTTTGGTGCCGGAAAAAGCAGAATCTATCCGCCTGGGACTTCGTGTCAAAAATGAGGTTTTTCACATCGACTTGAAAGGCAATCCACAAGGCCTTCCTGCGGCTAAAGAAAAGCACACCGATGGAGATATTATGGAGGTGATGCTTCTCGGAACCCGGCGAGAAAACGGAAACATGATCCTGGATTTAGGAATAAGATCCCTAAACGACAAAAGTGGGCTAGAGATACAGACGCGAAATCAATTTATCCTTCTCGTGGGTGATAAGCAGGTTTATTTCGACCAGTCAGCTACAAATGCACTGGCCCATAAGCCTCCCAAGAAATTTATCGTGCCTCCTGGCGAAACTTTCCGTTTTGAGCTGGCTTATGTGACAGAAAAAAATCCGACTCAGCTCTATTTCCGAGGCTACCGGAGCCAGGCCAAATGGGACCTTTCTCAGTAGGCAAGGAGAAGCAAATGACAGTTGAATATACAAGAAATCCGAAAACACTCCTGTTCGTGTTATTGATTGTTGCCCTTATTGGCTCGATACCTTCCCTTGCCATGGCTCGAAATTCTGAAGATCCGGAAGCAGAAAAACTCCGTCTGGACGCCCAAAGGTTGGACAGCCTTTTTCGCGAAATCCAGGAGACTGTGGAGGCCGTTCCTAAAGATACCTTCGATCTAAAAGATGTGCTGAACAAAGTGGGCCGTGATCCAGTCAAACTGTTCGAATGGGTTAGCGATAAGACCCAGCTAATCCCATACCAAGGCTCTCTGAAAGGACCGATAGGGGTGCTGATGGATCGGCAGGGCAACAGCCTAGACCGCGCGCTTCTTTTATATGAGATGTTGCGGCTTGCAGGCCATAAAGTGCAGCTAGTTCAGGGGGAACTGTCGGATGCCGAAGCCGAGCGAGTGTTCCAGAATGCTATTTTTATTCCGGATGCGACAGATATTTCTTCTCTGCCTCCCTCCCTAACAAATTTTCAAGAACAGATCAAAGACTTTGCTGATAGAAATAAATTCGATGCCCAGGAATTACTGGCTGAAACCAACGAAATGATAAAGGAGGAAGAGCGTATTAGCGTAGAGCTCTCAAGACGAGTCAACGATCAGACCCTGGAGCTTCTTGAAGCCGTAAAAGCACATAAAAAAGAAGATGTCCATAACCCTGAAGCATTTAAGGATTTGAAAGATCACTGGTGGGTACAATATCAAAAGGATGGAGATTGGGTGGACTTGGACCCGACTTTCCGTGATGCTGTCCCCGGTCGCACAATCGGAGAGATTAAGAAAATCCAAAGATCTTCAAGGCTAAATTCTAAGCTAGTGCATTCCCTCGTGATTCGGCTCATCATCGAACGTTTGGAGAGTGGAGGCTTGATTGAGGAGAAAGTGCTTGAGCACACTCTCCGCCCCTCCGAGTTCATCGGAGGAACCATAAGTTTGCATCAGGCTCCTATGGACTTGTCAGATTTTAAAGCCATGATACAGGGGAACTCACTCCAGAAGAATCTGATTGAGGCTGTGTCGAAACAGAAAGAGTGGCTGCCGATTCTCAGCATCGGCAAAAAAGAAATAAAGAGATTCAGCATACTGGAATCCGGTTCGTTGAACAGAACACCTGGAAAAAAGCCCACGAAGAAATCAGGAGGAGGACTGACCGGCGGTTTTGGAAAGACTTCTGGTGGATCCTCTCAGCCCAAAAAAAAGGAAGATTCAGAATTGACAGCCGAATGGATCGAATACGAGATTCAATCTCCTGGACGCCCTGTGAGAAAAATCCGGCGAGAAATCTTTGATCTGATCGGTCCTGCAGCCCGGAAGAGCAAAAAATATGCAAATATGGAAATCAGTGAAGAACAGCGGATGAAACGGAATCTGTTAATTCTCAGTCAAACTGAGATACTTCCTGTCGTATCTCGGTTCACACCTGAGTTTATCCAGCACCGGAGCGCTGAATATCTGCTATCCCAGAAACAGACACTTCTCTCTTTTATGCAAAATTTCAATGGTCTCGAACCTGATGAAATCCTCTCGAGAACTGAACAACTTTCATCTGATCGGTGGGCATTGTACAGTCTAGCATTAACTCGAACGAGGCTTAGCCGGTATGTAAAGGAGTCCTTCCTGGACAGTCTAAACATATTCAGCTCCGTATCCTTTTTGAAGGAAAATGAGAAACAAGAACTGGAAATGCGCCAAGGGATCGATATCGTCGCCAATGACATTGCCGTTTTTCCCGCAGAGGGAATCGATTCTTTTGCCATCAAACTCGAGCAGGGAGTTTTGGACACAAATGTAGAAGTTAAGCCTATGATGGATGAAAGATGGATAGAAAACACAGCGGTCATTTTTGACAGGGCGAAAGATCAAGGCATCGATTGGATTTTATTAAAAGATGTTGAGGACAGTGATTGGGATAGGTTGCATTTATCTCCTGATGTGAAGGCACGTATAGAACAAGATATTTCAGAAGGCTTCCTGGCGTTTGTTCCCGAAAAAGCAGTCATGGTCGATGACAAACCGGTGACAGGATGGTGGCGCCTGGACCCAGCAACAGGGGGAACCATCGGAGTGGGTGAAACAGGACTGGGACAGGCCATGACCAGTTATGCCGAAAGAGCGGATATTGTGCTACAGCTCAAGTCCATAGTGAATATGTATGCTGACCTTACCAAATGCTTGGCCCTTGCTTTGACAAGCCCTCTTCGAGGAACAAGGCCTCAGCACGAAAAAGAGTTTATCGAATGTGTCTGGAATACAGCCTGCAAGGCTATCTTTGATATGGGTGGCAAACTGGTCTCTGTTGATGTCACTTGGACGAACATCATCATCAAAGAGATCATCTCATGGGCGACCAGCAATATTTGCAAAGGGACTTTTAATAAAGTTTTTTCAAAGTAATTTATTTTAGCCTTCAGATTGTGAGCCCTTATCCAGAGAACATTTGGCATTATTGTATTTTATTCAATAAAAGGTGAAGACAATGGAAAAAAAATATTTTTTGCCTGACAACATCAAACACTTCCCATCTATTCTTTTGATTGGGATATTTTTCTTATTAGCAGCATTTGGAGCCAGGAGCTTTAGTGCAGACAAGGCGCTTTTCAAGAGCAATTTTTCTGACCTGAAGGAAAACTGGGAAGTTTGGGACGACCCCGCGGCCTCCGGTGCTCAAAAATCCAGTCAGTGGAGGGCCGGCCTGGCTGAGCTTTCGGGTATCTCGAATAAGGACAAAAAAGTCGCGACGATCCTTTTGGCCGGGGAGCCATCCTGGCAGAACTATGCTGTTGAAACCACGCTTTTGAACGATAGATCCGGGGGATACCTGACGGGCGTCATCTTCGGCTATCAAGACCCGGAGCATTTTTACCATGCCGGCTATAATCTCGAGCTGAATCGCTTCGAAGTCGAGGCACGAACGCCCGAAGGCTTCATCCTGCTGGCTTCATATAAAATCAAGTATCCTGCAAAGGAAGCCATTCCCCTTAGCCTTGAGTTCGCAGGCAACCGAATCCGCCTGACAGCCAATCACAAATCGGTCATCGATATCGTGGATGGACGCTACCGGAATGGCCGTTTTGGACTGGGAACATCCAATCTGGGGAACGGCCGGGTTCTGTTCGGGCCTGTCGCCGTAAAAAGCATCGCTCCTGCGAGTTTGCTGGCTCCAGAAATGAAGGATCTGCTGGCTGGCAGCAGAGGTGCAAAGGTAATCACAGAAGCTTTTACAAAGGACTTTTCACGACTTATCGATCATGAAGGAACTCTCGTCGGCGCGGAGAAACCTGATCTATCGAGTATGAATCTCAACCTGAGCAAAGAAACGCTTCCCATCGAAGCGGTATTCGCCTTTCCCCAGGAAAAAGAAGTCGAGATCCACAAGATCGAACTCCAGCTGACACCCAGCAAATTTCCCGGTCAGGTGGAAATTCTGGTGTCGGGAGAGCCGGATGGGAGTTTTGAATCCATTGGGATGCTCGATGTCAAACCAGAGAAAAACAGCACCCAAGAAATCCCTGTCAATCCGACCAAGGCCAAATTTCTCAAGCTGCGAATACACTCCCTCACAGAGCCAACCAACAAAACACTTGGGATCATGGAGCTGTATGTCTATGGATTCGATCCGGATCAACAGGGGATGTCTCCTTCGGCCTCGACAGGTATCGAGCCTGGAAAGGTCCTCTTCCAGGATGATTTCTCATCCGGGCTCACGGATCGATGGGAGGTCTGGGACGATGCATCTGCTTCTCCCCAAAAAAGCAAATGGGATATCGTCCTCACGGAATACTCCGGCATTCGCAATAAACTCCGTGTGCCGGCAAGCCTTCTCACAGCCGGTGAGAAAACCTGGACAAATTATTCTGTTCGTTCTCATCTCTACATCGAATCAAGCCCGGGCAATTTGACCGGACTCGTTTTCGGCCACAGGGATTCTGAACACTACTACATCGTCGGATACAATTTAAAAAACGGTTATGAACTCAGGGCAAAAACTCCCATCGGCTTTGAGACCCTGGCCTTTGCCAGGATGAACATCCCCAGGAACCAGTTTGTCCCTATTCAGGTGGATTTTCTGGAAAAACGGATGCTGTTCAAAGCGGGAGGCGAGATACTCTTCGATCTGGATAACCAACTTTATCCCTCCGGCAAAGTCGGAGTTGGAACTTCAAATCTGGGACGCGGTGCGGTTATGTTCAAAGGATTGGAGGTCACGCAATTAGATCCGCAAACCCTCCGATCCAGAGATCTGCAGGATCTGTTGGCCGGAAATCGGGGCGCCACAGTTATCTACAGGCCCTCGATCCCGAAGGGTAATCATTTCGCTGAAGCCATAGATCATTCTCTGGAAAATGATAGGGACATGGGCAACAGATACAACCTCGATCTCGCGAAGTCTCCCCTCCCTGAAGAGGCCGTGTTCTGTTTTCCGCAAGAACGATTTGTCGAGATCCATCGTATCGGTGTCAAACTGGGGAATTCCAGCTTCCCCAAGGAAATCAAATTTTGGGTCACTGACCAGACGCCCAAGACAGGATTTGTTCCCTTGACTACAATAACCCTGGAGCCCGAAAAGGACAGCTATCAAGAATTTAATGTCAATCCCACGCGGGCCAAATATCTCAAAATCCAGATCACATCCTCACATGATCCCAAATCCATCCATATCCTCGACATTTTCGTAAAAGGCTATTTCATGGAAAAGGCGAGTCATCGGGCAGAGAGAGAGGCCTTTGAAGACACCAAACTCCAAGAAAAAGAAGGGAACAATTCCCCGGCTGCGGCCCAGGCGCTTCCTCTCGAACAAGCTCTCAAGGGGGAAGTAGCCAGGGAAGATGTAGATTACTACAAGATTTCGCTGAAAGGTCATTCTGGTAACACCCTGAACCTTCGGATTGACAGCGCTGACATCATACGACCGGAATATGAGCTTCAAACACCCGAGGGCGATGCCGTGAAGCCGTCTCACGTATCGAATGCAGGCACATGGATGAAAGTCAGTTATCAACTACAGTCCTCTGATTATTATCTGAAGATCTGGCGGCCCGATGCCTTCCTCTCTATCGTCTACGACGACAGTGGTAGCATGAAGAGAAACGTGAAGACCGTGAAAAGAGTCCTCACGGGATATCTGGACAGGCTGGGAGAAGGTTTGAACCTCCGACTATTGAAATACACTGGTGAACCCAAATTTCTTTCCGAATTCACCAACAATCCTGATGAGCTCAAAGAAGCCCTCGTTAAGCAGGTTAAGGGCGGCGGTGGGACAGACACATTTAAGGGCCTGTCGGCAGCGGTCGGGAGTCTAAAGGCCCAGCCGGGTTCCCGAGCCGTGTTGGCTATATTCGATGTCATCGACTGTAGCGGGAGCGATTGTCTCCAGAAATATCTTCGGCTTTGGGATGCCATCCTTGATGACGCCGTGAGTTTCAATGTGATTGCCCTTTCGCCCGAATGGGACAAAAACACACCCTATTTTAACAATACAAGAGAGCAGATCTTCAAGGAAATTGCATACGCCAGCCGGGGGCAATTTTATCACTCTCCCTTTGACGAGCAGATCGCAGAGAGTTCTGACCAGATTTTCAAGCAACTCACCTCCCCCTCGATTTACAGAATAGAAGCAGAATGGATACAAACAGAAACAAAACCGGGTTCAATTGAGGTCCTGTTTGAAGAAGGAGCAGAAAAGCAAGCCGCCAAGAATGTGGAATTGATACTGGATGCATCAAATTCCATGTGGGGACAGATACAAGGGGAGGCCAAGATCACGATCGCCAAGGAGGTTTTGAACCAGATTATCGACGGTCTCCCGGATGAAATGAATGTGGGCCTGCGCATGTATGGCCACAGATACAAGTTGAATGACAGCAAGGCTTGCCAAGATACAGAATTGGTGGCGCCTATCGGCCCGATCGACAAGACTCGATTGAATGCTGAAGTAGATAAGGTCACACCCAGGGGGAAAACCCCGCTTGTTCACTCTGTTCTCGAGGGGATCAAAGACTTTAAAGATATAAAAGGCGGGATGATCGTTTTGATCAGCGACGGTATCGAGAGCTGTGACGGAGATATTGACTCTATTGCCCCGGCTGTTCAGGATGCCGGGCTGGAGCTTAAGGTCAACATCATCGGGTTTGATATCAAGGATGCCGAGGCGCGAGAACAGCTGGAAGCTATCGCCGCATCGACAGGAGGCGCTTATCTCGACGCCAGGGACTCAGATCAGCTTCTCTCCTCGTTGGAACAGACCCTGAAGGTTGAATTTGTCCTCTTGGATGCAGAGGGAAATATCAAGGTCAAGGGAACCGTAGGCGGAAAGCCGGTGGAAATTCTGGAAGGCACCTACACACTGCGTTTGCTGGTGGACCCCGAGCCTATAGAGATGGAAGTGTCGGTCAGGCCCGATCAGACACTGCAGCTGCACTTGAAAAAAGACAACCAGACCTGGAAAATCCAGGAAAAGTGAAAGCCCCTTCGAGGAATTGGCTCAGAAGCACCAATTCTTTTTGAGGGTCGCCGCAAGACCTTGATGTTCAACGGCTACACAGACGAAGTCAGCCACCTTTACTCCGGCATGGATCTTAAAAAATATTATTGATTCTTCCTTTCGTGATATTTTTTTGATATTTTATTTCATCATAGACATTTTTTTTCTTTGGCATAAATTTGATGAGGGAGATTCAGCGAAATCTTGCAACCTCTTGATGACTCATGCGTTTAAGTGAGTAATAAATGAAGATTCGGCGAACGGATGAAGAACTGATGCTGAGATATAAGGACGGAGATAAAAATGCATTTGAGATGCTTTATCGGAGATATGAAAAGCCTGTGTTGGATTTCATTTATCGGATGGTGATTGACGCCTCCGTTGCGGAGAGCTTGTGTCAAGAGGCATTTTACAGAGTCGTAAAGTCCAAAAAAAAATACAAGGCAACCGCACAGTTTAAAACCTGGCTCTTTCAGATATCCCTTAATCTATGCCGCGACAGACTGAGGAGAATGAAACACCGATCACATCTTTCTTTGAATTTGCCTGTGATGGCGCAAAATGATGGAACGATCGAGCTTCAGGATTGCATCTCCGATCCTTCCCCTGGCATTGTTGAGAATTTCGAATCCGGGGAACTGGAATCTTTAATCAAAGCGGCGATTGCCTCATTGCCGGAGGAAGAACATCTTGTGGTTGTTTTGAAAGAATATCAGGGGATGCAATATTCTGAGATAGCCGAAGTCTTGAACTGTCCGATAGGGACCTTAAAATCACACAATTACAGAGCCCATCAGAAGCTTAAAAAAATCCTGTCAAAGTATATAGGGGATTAAACCATGAAATGTGAAGACATCCAAAAAGAATTAAAAGCTTTTCTTGACAACGATATAGACGATCATAAGAAAAGAGAGATTAAGGATCACCTTAACCAATGCCAGAGTTGCTCAAAGGAATTAGAGCAACTAAAAAGGCTATCTGAAATCCTTCATGCCTGGAAAGGAATCGAGCCGTCACCCCATTTGCACGAGAAACTGGAAGCGAGGATTGAATCAAACGAATCTTTTTGGGGAAAGGCTTTCACATATTCCTTTGTAAAAAAGACAGCATTTCGGTTTGCGGAAGTGGCAGTGATCGTGGTTTTGACGCTGGCAATCAGCCAATGGCTGGGGAAGCCAGAGCAGAGGAGAGGGGATGACTTGAATACGATCAACCTCTATTTGACAGAGCATCAAGGAGCTGTTCTGAAAACCGTCGCCGAAGAACTCACCCCACAGACAAAGACACGGATATCTATACGTCCAGAGGACTTCTTGTACTATGAACACATTGACGGTTTCCCTCAATACACAAGGCCAGGCATAATCTTTAGAGGACCATCCAAACCCCAAAGGGAAATCCCTATGCCTGAGGCGCCTTCCATTTCTAAGGGAAAGATTCTCGACCTTCCTCAAGCCAGGAATGCTGTCGATTTTGAACCTATAGCGCCTGTCAGACTTTATCCCGGATATATCCTGGACAGCATCAGAAAGATCGCAGGCTACAACAGCCTGCATCTGATTTACACCAACGGGATAAACACCCTGTCACTTTTCGAACAGTCCCTTGATGGGAAGAATAGACTGGCCGCACAGGACTTTAGGGAATATGCCGTGTACCGCAATATCGAGGCTGACGAGGTTCAGATGACAACGTCGGATAAAGCCACGATCCTTGCCTGGAGAAATGGTTCTGTCTCTTTTGTTTTGATCGGGAAAGAGGACATGTCCCGGTTGATGGACTTGGCACACGCTGCCAGCACTGTGAATAAAGAAAATCATGGATTCCATGAATGATCTTTAACTGCTGATCATTTGTGAAATCCGTGAGAGAAAAACTTTCGTAAAGGAGAGGACAATTATGCGAAAAAGATGTTTAGTTCTATCAATTCTGAGTATAGCCATGGGCCTGTTTTGGGTGTCCCAGCCGGCCATATCCAGTTTTGGAGCCCTGAGTTTTGAGAATTCTGTTCAAGATCCCGATAAACTAGCGGACCAGCACTTCAAAAAGGCGATAGACCTCTTAAAGCAGATCCAGTACCAGGACGCTATTGCCGAATATGAAAAGGTGATCAGCCTGCTTCCGGACAGCGAAATCGCTCTGGATGCACAGTATTGGATCGGCCAATCTTATTTCCAGATGGGAAAACATGATGAAGCATTATCCATCTTTCAAAAGCTTATCCAGGATTATCCAGGCAGCGCGATCGCTCCTGTCACGCAGTTGATGGTCGCTCGCGTTGAGAAAGATAAAAAGATCAGCAAGGCCAGAGCCAAAAGAGACTCATCTGCCGATAAGAAGATCATCGTCGATCCGGAAACAGGTGCAGAATATCATAAAATCGGATCTCTTACAGGCAAAAAGGATGTGATCGACCATTCATGGGTACTAAGCCTCTCGCCCAACGGTAAATTCTTTCTCTATGAAAATCTTGTGATCCCACTGAAAGAAGGAGAGCCCTTCAATCTTGTGGACATGGATGCTTGGCGCGGAATCTGGTCTCCCGATGGAAAAAAGGCCGCTTTCTACACAAGAGGAGGGCCCATCTGGGTAGTTCCTGTTTCTCCGGAAACAGGGCGGGCGGCAGGCCCACCCAAAAAGCTCGTCGACATCAAATTCGGGTGGCAGAAACAGGTTTCCTGGTCACCTGATTCAGAAAAAATCGCTTTTTTTGGGACAGATGGAGAATACAAGGGAGACATTTGGACCATCTCAGTCGAGGACGGCGCACTGACACAGATCACGGACGATCCTGTGGGTGATGGAGGACCTCTATGGTCGCCGGATGGTAGGACGATCGCCTACATGAAAAGCAAATATGAAACATGGATTATCTCTGCCCAAGGACACAATCCGCGGAAGATCATAAACCGCGGTGATCCGCTTTCCTGGTCACCAGACAGCGAATGGATTGTGTTCGGTACTCCGGGCCTTAAGTTTCATCTCTTCCGCGTAGCTGATGAAAAAGTGTTCGATATAAATCAGCCCGGTGAAGTAGGAAGGTTTTTTTCCTGGTCGCCGGATGGCAAAAAAATGCTTTTTTACCATTCGTCCTATGCATATTCCTGTATTCTCAAGGTTGCTTCAACTTCCGGGGGCCCATCCTTCGAGCTGGGAAGAGAACTTGAGCTTTGGCCGTATGTTCACCATTGGTCTCCTGACAGCGAGATGATTATCACAGAAGGGGGCCATCCCATTGCCATAGAGTATCGGAACGATCTTGCTTTCTGGATGGTTCCTCTTGAAGGTGCTGAGGCCAGAGAGATGAAGCTGGGTGGTTTGGGTGTGGGCAAGCCTCAGCCACGTTCACTGTCTCCCGACTGCCGGAGGCTTCTCTTTTTCGAAGAGCAGAGCGAGGGCAAAGAGGATCTTTATGTGGTGCCGGTTTCACTCAAGGATGCACAGCCCACCGGGCCAGCCATTATGATTTTTAAAGGACGGGATAAAAAACCCGTTGGCTACGGCAGGAGGGACGAATGGTCTTGGTCCCCTGATGGAAAAAAACTTGCGGTGGTCCATGCAGGAGACGTCTGGATTACATCTTCCGAAAAAGGTGAACCGGTGAATATCACACAATCTCCGCAACAGGAAGGCTTTCCAGTTTGGTCGCCTGATGGCAAGATGATTGCCTATACAGTAAGATATGACGAAAAAGGAGGGGATGAACGAAGCCTTCATATCATCTCTGCATCCGGCGGGAAGGCGAAGAAAATATTGAACACCTCTGACAAAGAGGATTTTGATTGGTCTCCCGGAGGAAAAGAGCTGGCCGTTATCTCCGAAGGGAAGATCTCAGTCATTCCTATCTCTGGCGGTAAAGCTCAGGAGATTTTTGATCTTGAGAAGTTCGGCATTAAGCGAGTCATAACGTTAAGCTGGCTACCGGACGGAAAACACTTTGCCTTTATCGGTGAAAAAGAAGAAGAATGTCGGATTTTCTTGGTCTCAGCAAAAGGAGAAAAAATCATAGAATTAGCCGCAGATGATAAAAATTGGAAGGATTGGCTTTATCCTTCTCCGGATGGAAAATGGATTTCCTATGATTCCGAAGGAGAAGTTAAGGTGCGTTCCGAAGGAACCATCTGGGAAGTCGATATCGAGGAGCTTGTTCGGGGAAAAAAGAAGCAGGAACATCTAAGATAGACCTATCTCGCCTGACCTTTGGTGATTCTAAGCAGGCTCATGACATTTTCGTGACAACTTGATTTCTGCCTATTATTAAAATATCCTCATATTAAGAGGCAACTCTCTTATCATGAAAGGCCGGAGTCACCGCAAACAAATCCTCCTTTTTCTAATCGCTGTCCTACTTCCCAGCATAGTTCTAGTTTTTTTAACCATACGCATGATCGGACAGGAAAGGGAGTTGGCTCAGAAGCGGATGGCAGATGATAAGATTCGGATGGCGCGTGATATCGGCCAACATCTGCTTGTTAAACTGGAAAATATCAAATTACAGGAGAGGAGTGCTGCATCGGATGAAGATTTGTTGCCGGCTAAAATCAGTTATGTGAATCCTGAAGTTGTGCTTGTCGGTCTAGTGGACGGGCGTAGGCTCATCCTGCCTTGGGAGCGGAGCCAAGAGACAGAGCGAACCGCAAAGCTCTTGAATGATCCGGAATATATTCGGAAAATTCGATCTGCCGAAAGAGAAGAATTTGTGCAGAAAGATTTTGCCCGTGCAGCCAGGCTGTACAGCCAGGCTGTAAACGGAGCGGACCACTCCGTGCAAAAAGAATACGCACGATTGCTCCTGGCTCGGACTTTTTGGAAATCGGGAAACAATGCTGATGCCCTGTTACATTACCAAAAACTTTTGAGTTTGCCTTACAACCTATCAGATGAATATGGAATCCCACTTTCTTTGTATGCAGCCGGGCGCCTGCTCGAATTGAGTGAAAACTATGAAGAGATCATTAAAAGTGTCCAAAAAGAAATGAATGAGAAGTATTGGTTATCACCTGGCGCATCCTATCTGCTATCGGATTCGATCGAAAAACTGGACATTAAGACTCAAAATACATCTTTTCAAGAGATTGTCCAGGAATGTAAACTTCTGCTTCAAAAGTACATCCAAAAGCAGGAACAAGCCATAGCTCTGCAGAATGATTTCCTAACATTAGGACTGTCAACGAATCAAGGAAGATCCCGCAATGAAGATAAGCCTGTTTGGGTTGCCTATGGAGACAATAGCTGGTTGGTTGGTCTTGCCCCGTCCCTTTCTGAGAAACTTCCCCTTGTGATTGTGGTGGATGTCGAAGCTGGTTTTGCCGAGACATTTCCTGTTGATTATGAATTGGTCGGCGAAGACGATCCTGAAGGATTATCTCTGGGGCTAAATTTTCCAGGGCTAAAGATAGTATTTTCTGATAATCAAGAGGCTCTTTTTTCAGAACTCTGGATCGTCCAACCCATTTTTTATTTGCTTGCCCTGCTTTTAATCCTTGGTGTGACTCTATTCGGGGCCTACCTTTTATGGCGAGATGTTCGCCGCGAGGTTAGGATGGCAGAGATGAGGTCTCAATTCGTCTCCAGCGTTTCCCACGAACTCAAGACTCCACTGACAGCCATCCGGATGTTTGCCGAAACAATGCGCATGGGCCGCTCTAAAGATCCAAAGACACACACAGAATACCTGGATACGATCGTCAACGAGAGTCAACGCCTGACCCGACTGCTTAACAATGTGCTTGATTTTTCCAAAATCGAGCAGGGAAAAAGAATTTACCATCCTGAACAAGCCTCCTTGTATGCCATTATCCAATCAGCAGCTCGCGCTATGGGGTATCCTCTCAGCCAGCAGGGCTTCTCTCTCGAGGTCAAAACAGAAGAAGGTTTGCCTGATGTTTGCGTGGATCGAGATGCTATAGAGCAGGCCGTCTTGAACCTTCTCCACAACGCCATGAAATACTCGGGAGAATCCCGAGACATTGGTTTGTCTTTGCAAAAAGAGGAAAACCATGCCGTGATCAAAGTAGTCGATCACGGCATTGGCATCGACCCTCAAGAACAGCAAAGGATATTTGGTAAATTCTACCGTGTCCCATCACCCGAGAACGAACGCATCGTCGGCACCGGTTTGGGTTTAGCCCTTGTTTCCCACATCGTTGAGGCTCACAAGGGCCGACTCGAAATCGAGAGCACTTTGGGCAAAGGAAGTGCCTTCTCAATTTATCTTCCTTTGGAGACCGGATAATGAAACGCATTTTGATTATCGAAGATGATGCCGCTATTCTGCGCGGGCTCAAGGATAATCTTGAATATGAATCTTATGAGGTGCTGACCGCTGCAGATGGGGAAGAGGGATATTATCTGATCAAGGAGAAAAAACCGGACTTGATCATCCTCGATTTGATGCTTCCCAAGATGAATGGCTATGAATTGTGCCGCAAGGTGAGGCATGAAGGTGTCACAACCCCTATCCTGATGTTGACAGCTCGTGGTGAAGAAATGGATAGGGTTCTCGGATTGGATATGGGTGCTGATGATTATGTCACGAAACCCTTTTCTGTCCCGGAACTTTTAGCAAGGATTAGGGCCATCATTCGTAGGATTCAGAAGGCCAAAACAGGAGATTTGCCCAAGGATCTGAAATTTGGCGAAGTCTCGGTTGATTTTATGAGATATGAGTCTCGAAAAGGAGACAAAGTTCTGGAGATGTCGCGCAAAGAATTTGGCATACTCCGTCTATTAGCTGCTCGGGCAGGCGAGGTGATCACTCGAGATGAACTCCTGGATGAGGTGTGGGGATATGACCAGTATCCGACGACACGGACAGTGGATAATCATGTTGCTTTGCTTCGCACCAAACTCGAGGATGATCCTTCAAAACCCTGTCACCTGATCACAGTTCACGGAGTAGGCTACAAGCTGGTTCTCGAGCCATGACATTTTCATGACAAGAACCAGACACTTTTATGAAATAAATTTTGCAAATAAATGACATTGTCCCGACAACTTCATGACACATGATAAAGCTGAAAGCATTAAGTTTAGACTGATGTCAAAAAACTTAATCGGAGGGGAAGAATGAAAAAAACATCGATCGTGTTAGGAGTCCTCGTCTTATTGGCTTTCAGCTTCGGAAGTCTTGCCGTCCAAAATGGCTACGATCTGTTTCAGAAAGCATTGGCAAAAGAGCGGGCAGAAGGAAATCTCGAGGAAGCTATCGCTCTTTACCAGCAAGTTATCAAAGAAGCAAAAGATGAATCGTTATCTGCCAAAGCCCAGTTCCGCATCGGCATTTGTTATGAGAAGCTGGGACGAAAAAAGGCAAAACAGGCGCAGGAAGCTTTTCAAAAGGTGATAAGCGAATATCCCGGGCAGAGGGATATCGTGAAGATGGCGCAGGAAAAATTGTCCAGCCTCATCCAAGCTAAGTCTTTTGTCGAACAAGGTGATCGAGGGAAAAATCTGCGCTTGGTCATGAAAGGATCGGATCCCGACGCTTTGGAAATGATGGGGGCCCCTTCCCCTGACGGGCGTTATGTTTCCTTCACTGACTGGGACACAGGCAACCTTGGTGTCTACGAGATTGCCACAAAAAAGAAATGGCCACTCACGGGCAAAAAGGACTGGGAGGACAAAAGTTGGTGCGAAAATTCGCGGTGGTCTCCTGATGGAAAAAAGATTGCTTACGGCTGGTGGAACAATGACAATAAAAATGACCTGAGAATCATAGGACTCGATGGTTCGGAATCCAGAATCCTGACTGGCCCCCATGGATGGATTATCTGCTCAGACTGGTCCCCAGATGGAAAATACATCCTTGCCGCAGTCTATGGAAAGGCGAGTGTTAGTGGTATTTCCCTTGTATCTGTTGCAGATGGCTCCATCATAACTCTTAAGAAAAAGATAAGGGGCGATAGCAAAATGAGATTTTCCCCAGATGGGAAGTACATTGCCTTCAATCTTCAATCCAAAGAGGGGCCTGGCAGTGATATCCATCTGCTCTCGATCGATGGGAGAACAGAGCTTCCTTTGGTCGAGCATCCTGCCAATGATCGTTTGCTCGGCTGGACTCCTGATGGAAAATATCTTTTGTTTGCCAGCGACCGTACAGGAACCTTTGATGCTTGGATCCTCCCTATATCCGATGGAAGACCCGATGGTGAACCGGAAATAGTCCAAAAAAATCTCGGTTATGTTAATCCCATGGGTGTCACGCAGAACGGAGACTTCTATTATGCCTTTTCCAGCAACCTTCAGAATATTTACGTTGCCACTGTAAATCCTGAGACATACCGTAGAAGCGCTCCAATCAAAAAAATGGCCTTGCCTTTTGAGGGACGCAATCACCATGCGGAATTTTCACCCGATGGTAAACAGATCGCATTTGTCAGGAGTTCATCACCCCCTCACCCCGGTGGACCCGAGGGCCCCAACTTTCTCTGTGTTCGTTTGCTCGAAGAGGGCCGTGAAAGGGTTTTTCCGCTTAATCGGAAGGTTTATAGTCTGCGCTGGGCGCCCGATTCTTCGTCAATACTGGTGTTTGGAACGGATCAGGAACAGCACGTAGGATTCTACAGAGTCGATATGAATACGGGAGATGTATCGGCTGTCATACAGAACAAAAATCCGCTCGGGGATGGATTCAATTTTACTCCCGAATGGTCCGACGATGGGAAGGCTCTATTCTATATCCATTATGATATGATCAAGTCCGCATGTACTATCGTATATCATAACCTTGATACAGGCCAAAAGAAAAACATACACCAACTCGACCTGAAAAGCTCTGCGATGCTCGCAATCTCTCCGGACAAAAAATGGCTGGCCGTTATTGAACAGCCCATTCATTCCTCAACCGATAAATTTGAGAGAGTCATCAAGATCATTCCGGCTGAAGGCGGAGAGCCTCGGGAGCTGTGCCGGTACGAGAACAGCAGAAACGCCACTGTGATACCGCGATGGAGTGCCGATGGACGATTTTTCCTTTACCCCAGGATTCAGAAAGGAGATAAGTTCTGGGAGTTGTGGCGTGTGCCTGTCAAAGGCGGACAACCTCAAAAAGTAGGAATACCCAGCCCCGAGGTCTTCCAAGTCAGTCCCCATCCCGACGGCCGACAGATTGCCTTTACGTCTCATGGACAGCCTAAAAAAGTGCATGAGATTTGGGTAATGGAGAATTTTCTGCCCGAAGAGAAAAAGGGGAAAGGAGGGCAGAAATGAAAAAATCAGCTATCTTGACAGTCGTATTTCTGTTATTCGCTTTTAGCTTCACAACCCTCGCCGTCCAAAATGGCTACGACCTGTTTCAGAAAGCGTTGGCTAAAGAGCGTGCAGAAGGCAATCTCGAGGAAGCCATTGCCCTGTACAAAAAGGTGATAGCGGAAGCCAAAGATGAAGCTCTGGCGGCGAAGGCTCAATTGCGAATCGGTTTTTGTTATGAAAAATTGGGTTTGAGCGAAGCCCAAAAGGCTTTCCAAAAAGTTGTCGATAATTATCCTTCTCAAACCGAAGCGGTTAAGACAGCAAAAGAAAAGCTATCCATCCTTATAAAGGCAAAATCAGTTGTAGAAAAAGGTGAGATGGAGTTTGGGATTCGGCCTGTATGGCCTAAACTCAAATGGGATATTGAAGGTGCACCATCTCCGGATGGCAAATATTTGTCTTATGTGGATTGGGATACGGGGGATCTTGCTTATCGGGAATTGGCGACCGGAAAGACACATCGCCTTACGGATATAGAGAAAGGAAGCCAAGAAAGTGCGTATGGTTCAAGTTGGTCTCCCGATTCCACGCAGATAGCATATTGCTGGGAAAATGATCAGGAGAAATATTATGACCTTCGTGTCATTAGGATCGACAATAAAGAGCCTCGTATCCTTCAACGTGTTGGGTATTATGATTCCTGGATCGGGCCTTGTGACTGGACTCCTGATGGAAAGCACATTTTGGTCCGACTCCTTGAAGAACCATTTAAATTCGGGCTTGTGTCTGCTGCAGACGGCTCTTTGCGTATCATCAAAGAGATCGACATTTTGGAACCTCATAATAATCCTAAAGGAGGCAAATTCTCACCTGATGGGAAATACATCGTCTATGACTCTCAACAAAATGCAGATTCTCCCAATCACGATATATTTTTGCTCTCAGCAGACGGGGCGATCAATGTTCCTTTGGCCCCTCATCCCGCCCATGAATCTCTTGTCGGATGGGCCCCGGACGGGAAATTGGTCGTTTTCAAAAGCGATCGAACAGGAACGATAGACTTATGGCTAATTGCTGTCGAAAACGGAAAACAAACAGGAGATCCTGTTCTTTTGCGGAGGAATATAGGCGCTATCGATCCTCTAGGAATAACACGAAATGGCTCTTTCTATTACAACATTGGTGGGGGTTTACGATCGGATGTTTACACCGCTGCCATAAATCCCAAGACTGGTGAAATTATAAGTTTGCCAAAAAAATTAGCCTTAACCTTTGAGGGGAAAAACAGTGGGCCCGTCTGGTCGCCTGATGGAAAACATATTGTTTATATTTCCAAGCGGAGGCCATCGGATCGCCGGATTCTCTGCATTTATTCTGTAGGGACAGGAAAAATCCGTGAAATTCCGTATAAAAGTCAAGTGGCACTTCCCCGATGGTCCCCTGACGGCCGCTTCCTTCTTGTTTATGTTTTGGGCGAGGGAATTTTTAAGGTCGATGTGCAAACCGAAGATTTCAGCCTCTTGCTTGAAC
>Ga0114930_10001754_pt1 | contig 20264 bp, 12 predicted proteins | sample AnhtaG_FD_87300 | JGI IMG/M metagenome (GOLD analysis project Ga0114930, IMG submission 87300) | Deep subsurface microbial communities from Anholt, Denmark to uncover new lineages of life (NeLLi) - Anholt_01485 metaG | ecosystem: Environmental > Aquatic > Marine > Oceanic > Sediment | place... | reverse complement strand
GCATAACTAACGTTAAATTCAAATCCTTGGATGATGCTTGTATTCCAAGAGAGATCTATTGGAAAATTAAATGAACCATCGTTAATAATTTCAGTTGTAAAGTTATTAATCCATTGACCTAACCCCCAAGTTAAAGATGAACTTGTGTCGTAAGGAGGATCGCTAATAATTAGATCATTTATTGGCATGTCTTGAATTTTTAAGGTATCTTGGCTATCGTAAGGGTTAGTAAAATCTGAAGGCATGTATGCTCTGGTTACGTTCAATTTAAATCCTGCTGCGTCTAATTGTTCGGAGAGATACGATGGACTTGAAGGTACTTGTTTTGTAGCGATATTCCATGTAGTTCCATTGTTAGTAGTAGTTCTTAATTGATGATCTAATTGAGAATCTGGATCACCATAGGTTTGTCTAGGAAGTGTTACTAAACTGTAAATCTTTTCTGTACGGTTTGATTTGATTACTACGAAATAATTGTAAAGTTTTAGGTCTTGAGTATTTACTGGATTAAATTCGAAGTATGTTAATGAATCTCCATGGTATTCATTAAAATCAACTATCATCGAATCGATAAGTTTAGCATTATCTGGTTTTAGATTATTTGAACCTAAGTTAGCTTGAGTTCGTTCTATTGTAGCATTAGCTTCATATAATGATATGATTAATTCTGAGTTTATAGCTTCGGTGATGTTTAAAGTTCTAATCCAGGCGGAAAAACCGTTAATCGTAGAACTCTCTCCCTTTAGATCGAACTCTAAAGCCACTTGCTTGTTATCGGTGATTGGTAGATCAAATCCATATGTAGACGCCAATTCGAATTCTTTTAATGTAAGGATAAAATCAAGAGAAGTGTATTTTTGGAAGTAAAATTGTATTTGACTAATATCTGAGGCATTAATGTAGTTTAGATTTTCGTTGACGAATCTGTCTTCAAAGAGTTGAGTGCCAAAACTGCTATTTATAAACATTCTATCGGTTACATTTATCCAAGTGGAGTCAGAGATATCAAGCATTTTTAAGGTTAAAAAGGCGCTACTATTAAGGCTACTCGAAAATGTTGAAATTAAACCTAATATCAATGATTTATTGAAATTAACGTCGAATAATGATCCATCGTAGATAGTACTAGCAAAATTTGAGGAAATGGTAAAATTCAATATACCACCTGAAGATTCTAATTGTATATCGGTGGAGGGATTGCCATCGACTAGATTATCAAAATTTATTGCATTAAGGTTATTTCCAGTATCTATACTCATAGAAGAAGTGTCTTCATCATAAATAAAGTTTATAAAATCATCTGCATACAACGCGTTAGTGTCTTCAATTACATAATCTGTTGTGAAGTTGTTCTGGAATGTGAAATTGAGATTTCCATATGTTAAGTATGTTGTATCGGTAGTTGACATAGAAGGAATATCAAAAGATTCTTGATTATTATCGTTCGAATAAGAACTATTTAGCGCGTAAATCCTAACATCCTGATTATCTCCTGAACCTGTTATGTAGTAATCTGTTAGATACGGGTCAATATCAGAAGGGTTAGGAGTAATATCGTTATCTAACCAATTTTCTTCTTGGCTATTAATTTTATCAAAATTAATACTACTAAATATCTGCGTATTTACTAACAGCATAGAGATCATAAACATGCTTGCCACTATAATTCTTTTAACATCCTTTTTTCGTCGTTTAATCAAAAAAACCAACCGTAAATGTCAATATTTTAGTTATTAAATAATTTAAGAATATTAAAATTTGCCAATTTATTTTAAATTTATGCGATAGATTACTAAATGACAAAATATTCAGACAAAATGATACGATTAAAAATTAAATGTGAAGATGGTTAGTTATAGCATGACTGAAGAATTAATTATAAAAAAAATTGAGCAAGAAAAAGAAGGATATGTCGAATTCTTGAGGAAACTTGTACAAAGCGACTCAATAAATCCACCTGGAAATGAAAATAATGTAGCTTTACTAATCGAAGAATACTTGAAAGGGATAGGAATTAAAACCGAGATATTTCCATTTGGGAATAATCGAGCCAATTTAGTAGCATATTTAAATGATACTTTTGACGGTAGAAATTTGTTATTCAATGGTCATATGGACACCGTTCCTCCCGGTTCAGAACAAGATTGGAAATATCCCCCATTATCTGCGATGATTAAGCGAAATAAACTAATTTTTGGCAGAGGAACAACTGATATGAAAAGCGGACTCGCCGCTATGGTCATTGCTTTAAAAATTTTAAAAGAGTTAAAATTAGATGTATCGGGAAATTTAATTCTAAACGCCGTGGCTGATGAAGAAACGGGGGGGAAATTTGGGACCGGTTGGTGTGTAGAAAACCCCCTAAAGGAGATAAAATGTGATTTTGCTATTATTGGGGAAGCTACAGCTCTTAATCCATTTCCAAAAGGAATTTTTGTAGGAGAAAAAGGGCATCTTCAGGTAAAAATAATTACAAATGGTATTTCAGGTCATTCTGGAATGCCGGCAATGAGTAAAAATGCAATTTACATGATGAGCGAGATTATTGAGAACTTAGATAAGCTTAACGATTATATTCCTAAAACCGAGCCACCAATGAGTATGGATAAACTCAAAAATTTAGTTAGCGTGGTTTTTCCAAGCGAGGAAATTTTTGAAAGAATTCTAAAAGAACAACCTGATCTACTAAGTATTTTTCAATCCCTAACAACCTTTTCTAAAGCGGTAACGATGATAAAAGGTGGAATTAAAGAAAATATAATTCCTGATTTATGTGAAGCAGTTCTTGATATCAGACTTTTGCCTAAACAAAGAAGTGAAACCATTATGAATGCGTTACAAAAACTGATTGAAGAAGACTTAGGTTATATAGTTAAAGATCAATCAAATGCTACTTCTAAAGAAGTTTTTGTGGAGTTAGAAATTATTAGAGACGGTGAAGGGTCTTACTGGAGCCAATGGGAGGATTCTGTTGATCTACAAGAATTTTACGATCTTGTCGAATCAGTTTACGAAAAAAAGCCTTACTACTTGCTATTACCCGCTTCTGCTGACGCTCATTATTTGCGAAACGACGGTTTTTGCCCACAAACCATAATATTTGGGCCTGGTCAAGGAAGAACTGCACACGCAGTTAATGAGTATATAGAAATCCTAGATTTTATTCGAGCTATTAAAGTTTATGCGATCTTTGCCTATAGATTTTTAAATAAGAAATAGAGAAATATGTAATTGTATATATATAGTAATTGACAAAAATAATTGGAATAGAAATTTATTTAAGACTTTATTTTTTTAATACTTTTAAATTCATTGATGATTTTATAGAAAACAAGAAAGTGCAAGATTTAATAAAGATAGAAGACTGTGTTATTCTCATAGATTCTTCAAGATCTATGGTAAGGAAAGATTTCAAGCCTAATCGATTAAGGGTCGCATTAGAAGCCGTTAAAAACTTCATTCATGAGAAATTTGTAATTGATCCTAAGGATCGAATAGCTTTACTCTCCTTCGGGGCTAATGTTGCTAAATTAAGTCCATTTAGTTTTGACGAAGAAAAGTTAATTAAATCTTTAAACAAAATCCAGATTTCTGGGGAAGGACTACTTCATGAGGGGCTCGCATTTTCAGTTCAATTTTTAGTTGGAGAAATGCGAAAACTCGGAGGTAAAACAAACCGGATTTTTATCGTCTCGGACAATAAATTAGAGTTTGACGATAAAATTCAGAAAATAATAGATATTGCTAAAGGGTTGGGAATTTATATAGACGCATGTCAAATAGGTAAAACGCAAGATCATTCTCAAAGCGTTTTAAAGAAAATAGCTAAACTTACTGGAGGACAATTCGGATCTTTTAACAATTCAAAAGCTTTATTAAATGCTGGAGCTTCATACGCTTCCAAAAAAGAACTTAAAACCTCTACCGATTATTTCTCACCAGATAAAAAAAGCGATATAGCGCCTTTAATCAGCGAGATTGCTTTGCAATTAAGAAGACCGAATGTTCTTGATATTCGCTTAATGATGAGTAGCAAAGAAAGAGGTCAGGAAAAATGTCAAATTTGTCACTCAGTGAAAGCTCAAATAACAGGAGCCGATTTTTATAGCGAAGGAAGATACTGCCCATCCTGTGAAAGACCTATGCATCTTTCTTGCGCTGCAATGTGGGCAAAGAAGACGGAATATAAGGAAAATGTTTTCAGATGCCCGTTCTGTTTTTTTTTATTAGAGCTCCCCCCATCGGCATTAAAACTAGTAGAAAAAAAAGATGAAGATGAGCCCAAAATAAAATTAATTGATGAAAGCGGCATAAACATTACTAAAATGACACAAATTCCTGAAAATGAAATCGATAAGATCAATGCGTCTTGTACGTTATGTCATAGTATATTTTTAGGGGATTATAAAGTATTTCAATGCGAAAAATGCGGAGCTTATTACCACGAACCTTGTTTAAAGAAGATGTTTTCTGAAATCAGTGCTTGTAGAAATTGTGGAGCCCAAATCACCTTTGAATGAATAATGAATTGTAGCAAAAGTTTTTACATTTTTACAATACATTAAAGAAATTTATAGTAGAATCTAAATTTCTCTCTCCCTCATAAAGTTGAAATAACAAAGTAAATTATGTTAACAATCATTATAAGTTACAACTAATATGAACGAAAACTCACCTTGATCTAATCAAAAAACGGAGGTAATGCAAGATATCAAACAAAGAAGTTACTAAATGGGTAATAACTTCAGCATGGCCTTATGTAAATGCTATACCTCATTTAGGTAACATGATAGGTAGCGTCTTGTCCTCTGATGTATTTGCAAGGTTTTGTAGATTAAAGGGAGACGAAGTAGTATTTGTTTCGGGATCTGATTCCCATGGAACACCCGTTGCTGTAGCAGCTAAACAACAGAATGTTTCCACCAAAGATTTAGCAATCAAATATCATACTATTATCAAAGAGTTATTCGAAAAATGGCAAATTTCATACGATAACTATACGATTACTCATAACCCAACTCATATTGATTTCGTGCAGAAGTTTTACTTGGATATTCAGAAAAATGGATACATTTTAGAAAAGGAGTTAGAATCGCTGTATTGTGAGCACGATAAATTATTTCTTCCAGATAGATTTGTTGAAGGAATTTGCCCTCACTGTGGAGATGAAAATGCGAGGGGAGATCAATGTGATAAGTGCCAAAAATTACTGACACCGTTAGAATTAAAAAAACCTCGTTGTGCAATATGTGATAATACCCCTGTACTCCGTAAAACGAAGCATTGGTATTTAGATTTGCCCAAATTACAAGATCAGTTGGAAGGTTTTATAAAACAAAATCAACTAATTCCACAGAATGCTCGACAAATGTGTTTGAATAGTATCTCAGAAGGCATTCCACAAAGAGCTATTACAAGAGATTTAGAGTGGGGAATTCCCGCCCCTTTTAAAGGAGCTGAAGAAAAAACTATTTACGTGTGGTTTGAAGCCGTCTTGGGCTATGTTTCCGCCGTAAAAGAATGGGCAGAAAAAATTATTAAAGATCCAAAAAGATTTGATTATTTTTGGAAAGATCCAAAAACTAAAACAGTCTTTTTTATTGGGAAAGACAATATTATATTTCATTTGATTATATTTCCGATTTTATTGTTATCCTATAACGAGGATAAAAGCAATGGAGAGAAATTAATACTCCCTTACAATGTTTCTTCTACAGAATGGTTAATGTTTGAAAACGAGAAATTTTCTAAATCGAGAAGAATCGGAATCTGGATCGATGAGGCATTAGAAGTTGCTCCACTTGATTACTGGCGATTTAGTTTAGTTTATAATCGTCCCGAAACTAGCGATACTTCGTTCTTATGGTCTGAATTTGAAAACAACATTAAAACCTTAAACGATAACATTGGAAATTTCATCCATAGAACCTTAACTTTTATTGATAAGCAATTCAATGGAGTTGTACCAAAAAAAATAGAGTACGACGATATTGACAAAAAATTCATCGACCTTATAAATAATATTAGTTTTGAGATTGGAAATAGTATAAGTAATTTTAAGTTAAGAAAAGCTTTAAGAGATATTGTTAATTTTGGAAAAGAAGGGAACGTTTATCTTAACGCGAAAGCCCCCTGGCATTTAATCAAGAAAGATAAAAATGCTGCGGGACATGTTTTTAATATATGTGCTCAAGCTGTTTATGCTTTTGGTATTTTATTAAGTCCATTTATTCCAGGAACTTCGGAAAAGGTATTATCCTATTTAAATATCCCTATGTCGAACCATTTGAAATGGGATACAATTAACGAGAACTCTGTAAAAGAAGGACAAAAAATTAAAAGACCAAAACCTCTCTTCCAAAAACTCGATGTTAATGAAATTAAAGATAAAATCCATGAAATAAAAGAACATAAAGATAAATTAGGTGGTAAAGAATTGGTTTCGTACGAAGAATTTAAAAAGCTCGATATAAGAGTGGCACTTATAGAGAGCGTTGAAAAAGTTCCTAAAGCAGACAAATTATACAAATTATCTATTGCTCTAGGAGACGAAAAGAAGACTTTAGTTGCAGGTTTAGCTGAACAATATAAAGCAGAAGAATTAAAAGGTAAAAAGATCGTAATATTAGCTAATTTAGAACCGAGAAAGCTGAAAGGTATTTTAAGCGAAGGGATGCTTCTTGCTGCGGTTGATGGAGATATTGTATCTGTTTTAACACCTGATAAAGAAATCCCCTCAGGAGCAAAAATAGAATAGGTTATAGCTTTAAAGAGAATATAGGGTTTAATCGAGCTATTATTTCTCCAAGATCCAATTGAAGTGTTTTTAGAATTACATCTCGTCCTCTATATTCGAATTGCAATTCCTTAACATTTCGAACAATCTTTAATTTGTTACTATCTTTTATTAATTCGCAAGCAAAATATCTCTGGTCATTATGTTCTAAAACTTTTTGTACGCGGCTAATGTCGGGCAACATATACCCTCCCCCATGGGGTAGTAAGTCAGCATTCATTAGAAGATCTAATAGCTCTAGATTTTCTGCTCTTTCTAAAAAATTGTTATTCTTTAAAGCTATTTCTGAAAAACTTTTTTTTCCTTTAAATAAATAGCACGCTATATCAGCTCTTAATGCTGTAGGAAAAATATTAGTCGGAATAAGCTCACAATCTGGATCAGTACAGTTACTCCCTAAGTACATGTTGTTATAATCTTTTAAAAATTGGTGAGATGTATTACATATTATCTCACACCCCTTCCCGAATAACTCGTTTGCAATGATTTCTCGCTTTTTGTTCGAAAAGTTAATTGCTTTTTTGTTAAAATCAAGATATTCTTTCGCATCGGAATCTAGCAAAATATATTGCCTTCCTAATTTTGTTTGTTCCTCAATAGCACGCTCCTTCAATGTTTTTGAAATATCGATATATAAACCCATCCCGTATTTATCGTCGCGAAATTCAGGTGCTGAACCGTGAATCATGAACATATAAGGTGGAAAATCAATATCTGAAAGAATTTTAGTTTCAAAACAATTTATAAAGTGATTAGATACACCATAATCCCAATTTATTAAAATGTCATTATCATATAACCTTAAGCTCTTTACTTTATCTATCGTTTTTATGAGATCGTAAGGATCCGGTATTTCTTCTAATCCTCCAACTAGAATTCCACAACAATTTGGTTTTACATTTAGAAAAATTATTTTGTCATTGTTATTCCCCCAATTTAACCTCCCTCCATAACCAAGCCCGGAATTCCATCGAAAATTGTTCCTTGAAATTGTTTCATCAGGAGACGAGATAAAAGTAGCTTTAGGTTTAAATCCATACTTCTCTTGAATAAGGTGAAATTGCGCTAAACCATATTTCATATTTGCTTTACACAGTTTCGAAGCGCCGTCGTTCAAACCAGTTGAAAATATATAATCTTTTGCTCTTCGAATTAATTCTAATTTAGATAGTTCAGATATTTCTCCCATTCTACTTAATTATTAGATATTATTATATTTATATATACGATAGTATAATTAGTTGTAAAAAGTGATCTTTATTTAATAATAATTATGAGCAACACAGACAACAGTATATTATACGATCCGGTAAAAGGGATACAGTTAGAAGGAGAATTTGAAGGTTCAATAATTACACGTTGTAAAGACGACAACGATTCTGTTATTTTTTCCGACAATCTAAAAATTTCTAACTCAGAAGGTATTTTTATAACCGATGGTTTTAGAGTAGGCTTTGAATTAAATTATAATAAAAAAGTCGCCTTTTCTCGCAGAATTGAAGCTCAGTGGTACGAGGATTTTGAATCCATTGAATATTCGATACTAATTTCAGAGGATCTAATGCAAATCTATGACGAAGGACAGTTTTCAGATGCTTTTCCTTACACTTTAAACAAGCTCACTACGGCAGCTCTTTACCTGGACGATAATCAATATAGAATCAACCATTTAGAATTCTTTAAGGAAGAGATGCTTAGGAATCCCGTGGCTCTCGTTGGGAATGGAGTTATCGTTGCGGATAGAGTAGTTATCGATGAAAGAATTGATCCTGTATTTTATGATTGCTTAATCGTTGGACGAGATGAAAATGATGATCTTTCGGTTTCATTTGAGCCCTACATGAATGTCAAGAAATCGTTAACTGATGTTAATCTTAAATATATTATTATTTTAGGGATAGAAGAGTTGAAGTTATAAAAAGAAATCGCATGATTTTATACGAAAGTAGTAAAGCAAGATTACTCAACATAATAAGATGGGGAAATAATCCTTTCAAAAAGTTTGTATGTACCAGTGAAATCAAAGAAGAATTAGATTTAGTAAAATCAAGGGATGATTTTATTAAAAACATCATTTCTATTGTTGAGCAAAACAACAATTTTATCCTTCCTATCATAGGGGATGTAGGTTCTGGAAAAACACATCTTTTTTGGGCTCTAAAAAACAATCTTTATTACTATAATACTTTCTATATTTCGCTAGAATCGGTTTATAAAAAGTTTTTTTACAATATTTACTCCGAATTCATTGAAAATTTGGAAACAGGACCTTTAAAATTCGTTGTAAATCAATTATGTGAAAACTGGGGTGCTTTAGAGCGAAAGTATGGGTTTTTTCATGTCGTAGATATTGAGAAAGTAAAGCATGCAGCCTTCAAACAGTTATCTACTAAATATCACGAAATAGAACCCGAAACGTTAATTGATGCTATAAATGGAATTACAACTCATCAATTAGACCCATATAAAAAAATCGAAGCTGAACGATGGATATTAGGAAAATTAATGGACGCAAAAGAATTATCAACATTGAACCTCTCTCACGATCTTCATAAAGGTAAAAATGCTTATATCATGTTAAGATTACTAATTGAAAACTCTAAATTGGGAACGATTCTATTTATCGACGATTTTGAAAAAATTATTTCGATTGTCAAGCCACAAGACGAAACTCTTGAAGAAGTATTCGACCCAAGTTGGTTATATGGATCTAAAATGTCTCCAAACGACATAGCTTCAGAGAAAATTTTCACTAAAATATTACAATTACAACAAATTGAGGGATTACGTATAATTATTACTTTGAAATCGATTGAGTCCTTAGAACAAATCAAGAAAAAATATCATGACTTCGATTCAGAATTGGTGTCATTGATAAAAAAACCTCTTTATTTGAAGAATTTTAGTGAAGATGACATTTTTGAATTTTACAGGAATACTATGAGTACGTTCTATGATAGTATTGAATGCAACGAATTTTCACAAGCTTTTGAAGATACCTATTTCCCGTTAAATGAACTCACATTGAAAAATATTTTCGAACACACTCAAGGAAATCCTAGAGCCATAATTAAGATCTTAATCAAGATTTTTAACGAACTAATTGATGACGAAGAAAGCATTGACTTAATCTTAAAGAAATACGAAAATCTTGATAATTACCCTAACTAGTATCAATTTAAACTTGATTTACAGCTCTTCTAGGTGCTCCTCTTCTTCTTCACGTGTTTCTTCTGATTTTACAGGTTCTTCAAAATCTACTATTTCTTCTTTTACTAACTTCTTATCTTTTAAGTAATTATTAAATTCCCAATCGCTAATCTTAGTAGAATCGAGCGCACCGCTATTTATTAGATAAGATTTGAAATCCGAAACAATATGAATGACTTCTTCTTGCTTAAATAACTTTTTCACCATCAAACCTTTTTTCTCTAAAATATACTCTGAAAAAAACCAATAGAAAACAATTGTAATCAACAAAATAACAAAGTTGTTTGTTAAATTGACTTGTTTAAGGTCTGTATATGTTGATGAGATTGAGCCTGCTCCTGTTATCATAACGATCTGACCTTCTATATATATTAATGTGAAGGCAAATAGAAAAAAAGCTAAATTATTAGGATTAAAAATCCGTAATTTGAAAGTTCTGTTACCTAAACTTCTAATAACTAAAACTGCAGTAAAAATCATCAATAATACGTCGATAAATGCCCGAAAAACATCAATACCTACCGCTTCAGTAACGCTCCTAAAAGAATTAATAAAACTAAAGGATCTATACCAAATAATTAACCAAATTAACATGAAAAACACCGAGGAAAATATATTGAACGTATCGTTTTTCATGCTTTTTATGAAAAGAAAAACTAGTCGGTAGGAAATTAACAGAATAACAAGATACATAACAATATTCCAAATATTAAACCACAATAGAGGCTCCGTAGGATCACTCGGATTTTGAGGTTCAAAAAACGGAGTGAATGCAAAGTACGTTCCTAACTGTGTTAAAATTGGTAATAAAACAGCCAAAATTAAAAACACGACGCTAAGAATCTTATTTCTTTTTGACTCCCTTTTTGGCAAAATCTTAGAATTTGCCTTATCGGAGATACTCTCAAAACCCGTCTTTAGGAAGAAGATTTGAGCCATATTCCACCCAAAATATACTACTATATAAAAGCCAGGGAGAATATAATCCCAGCCTAAAAATTGAATAGGAATCTGTGTCGATGTCCCAAATAAAAAATACATCAGAATTATTATAAAACTAAATCCTAAAGAACCAACAAAAATTAGTGTTTTTTGCTGATCCAAGCTTTTTGAAAAAAGATAGGTTTCAAGTTTGGGGTAAATACCTAAAAACATTAATATTATAAAAGATAGTGAGAACATCGTTGCTAAAAACAACCCAATATCCCCTAAAATAGTACTCCCTAAGAAATAAATAACAATTAAGATAAGAACTTCAAAAAAAAAGAAAATCGTATAGGCAATATGACTTGGATTAAAGATTTTGTGGAAATACCTATCGAGTTTCATCTTGATTTTTGAATCTGTCAACGGTTCAGACATTAAAAATAAACTCCATCTAATATAAAACAAATAATGAAAATTCTATTAAATTTAATTAATGATATGAAAGATATCTTCCTAAAATATAATTTTAACTATATACCGGGTATACATCATTTTTATCAAAATATTTGCTTAAAAATGTGGAGACTTTTTTGTCTACTTACTGAGAGGTTCACTATTTTTTATCAAAAAAGTAAAATCTTGTTTAACGACTTGAATAGATAAATTTAAATAAATAAATCAAGATGATCTCGTTATAAATCCATTTTTTATAAAAAATTGATTTAATTATTTACTATAAAAATGAAAAATACACAAAAAATTGTGAAATGTTATGAAAAAAATTAAAACTAGTAAAAAGAATTTGATAATACTTTTAACTTTTGTAATGCTTTTAAGCGCAACTTTTTTACCACTTACAGCAAATGCTAACTCTGTAGATTTAGGTACTAGCGAGTTAGCGCCTAAAACTTCTCAAATTATCCCCAGAACTATTCGAGTGGCAATCTACAACGAACCAAATACTACACGACCAGGGTATGCTTCAGTAGGTATTATGAATAACAACTATACAGCACTTAAAGAATTATTATTTGATGTTGGTTATGAAGTATCTGAATTAACCACCACAGACATCGCAAATCATAAATTAATGACAGCTGATTATGATATTTTTATAATGGCAGATAATTTACCACGAGAAAATATAACTAATTATGTGAAGGAATATTGGTTAGGTGGAGGAGGAATTCTCAGTTTTGATAGCGCAATAAGTTATATTTGTTATGCTGGTATGATCCCACCCGAATCAGAAGACTCTGAAGGTTATGGTGTTTATTGGTCTTACTCTCCTTTCTCTACTGTACAGAATATAACAACACGGCATCCAGTTACTAAAGCTTATCAAGTAAATGACACTATAACTGAAGAAAGTGTTGATTGGGCAGCGTTCGATTGGACGGCTTTACAGGGTACTTCTATAGCAGCAGAGATTACAAAATTGGCTACTAAAACAGCAAATAGCAATCTTGCTACGGTTGTTGCCATTGATCCAACTCAAAAAGGTGGGCGTGTTATTCAAATGTTAGGTGATGGCGATTTAATAGGTGTTAATATGGATGATATAATTATTGATGCTATAGATTGGCTCAGTCCAAGACCTAAAGGCAGAATTGCTTATGATTTATCTCACAATCCTCGGTTAGGTGTAGACGATTGGGATGATCTATCTGCTTATCCAGGCTACTACGAACAATGGAGGAATGATTTGGTTAATCGGAGTTACACTTTTGATAAACTCTACCCAGATTCAGCGGGTAATTTTACTGCAGCACGTTTAAATAAGTACGATTTATTGGTTGTAGTAAGTCCTGATTCAAACATTACAGCTTCTGAATCAACAGCAGTGTCCAATTGGATTAATAATGGCGGAAGTTTATTAGCATTTGGTGATACTCCATTGCTTTCTGATTTTGCTGTCACAAACCAGAGGATTAATACTATGCTTACGAGTTATGACTTAGAACTGAACATTGTTGTTGGAGTTAGTGGAACGGTCAGTTTAACTCCTATAGCTCACCCCACAATCGAGGGTTGTACCGTTGTACAAGTGGGTTCCAGAGGGGTGGTAAATATAACTGGAGACGCGCATTCATTATGGGAGTTTGGACCTTATATCAATATTGCTTATCAAGATACTGGAAATGGAAGGATAATTCTGAGTGCTGATATGAATTGGTTAACCGATACAAGTATAGCAAATCAAGATAATCGTCAATTTGGCGTTAACATGGTTAATTGGCTAACCTCAGACGATGCAGAAGTACTTCTCTTTGTTGACGAACCAGATAGTCCTAATTACTACCGAACCCCGGTTTCTAACGCTCTTAACGAATTAGGTATTAACTTCTACTTAACTTTTGACGATGCATATACGAATCTATCACTCAATTTATACGATTGGAAATTACTTATAATAGATAATCCATGGTTTGTACTTGATTTTTCCGTTTTAACAACCGTGAATAACTTTGTTAAAGGAGGAGATCGATTAATAATGTCCTCGTACAGAGCAGATGTCTATATAGATCATCCTTTATGGGCAAGGTTAGGATTTGCTTACAATCAAGATCAACCTGGTTCTTCGTCGCTTTATATTTGGGATGCAGCACATGCAATTTTTAATCTTCCTTTTAATTATGGGGCGCCTAGATTTGATCCAATTAGGGATTACGGTGATGAGGGTGATCTTCTTAGAGTTTATCCCAATGCTACTTCTTTAGCAGGATATACAGCATCAGAAACGGAAAATAATACAAATATAGTTTTAGGCAACGGTGGAAAGACATTATTTAACGGATATCTTATAGATCAATTTACTGGAGATTATGACGACTCAGCTTACACCGATAACTTTGAGTTATGGGTAAACGAAATTTCTTTTATGTGGGCACAAATTATCGTGGATGGACCGATTGATGACGACATTCCTGATTACATCATTTATTTAGTAATAATTGGAGCAGTAGTCATAATCGGAGTAATATCGATTATTGCATTGCGGAAAAAACGTAAAAATAAATAAATTCTATCCAAATACTTTTTTTTTAATTTTTAATTTTTAAATGTTAAATGGTTGATATTTAGAAATCTTATTACTTTAAAGAGAGACCTTTGAGTATGAAAGACAATTTTTAAAGAAGGAACATAGATTTAAATAAAAAGGTCGTTCATAAATTCATATTAAATCCAAATATATTTAATAACAAGTAAGTGTAAAAAATGAAATCTAAAAACAAACAGTTTGTCCTTTTAATCGTAATATTATTAGCATTGCCAATAGTAAGTATCAATCTTAGTATATCAAACTTAGCATCTGTACAAGATCTTGAACACAATAGCTCTTTTGAAAACTTAAAATCCTCTACAATATATAACAACACTATCACTATCGACGATGATAATCCTTCATTGGATTGGGCAACTAGGCGTGCTGCGGGAATCTGTACTGGCTCAGGAACATCTGGAGATCCTTATATAATTAGTAATGATGCTTTTGATGTTGCTCCAGCTGCAATCTGTTTATATATACGAGATTCACGAAAATTTTTTAAAGTTGTTAATTGTGTTTTTATCTCTGCGACAGTAGAAGCTATTTTTCTGTATAATACTACAAATGGTGTAATCGAAGATAACCAAATGACTGGATTTATTTATGGAATAGATGTTAATAATTGTACAGATCTCACATTTAGCAATAATAACTGTTCATCGGGGGTTGCGGGTCTTCTTATTCAAAATTCAAAAGATTTATCATTTATCTCTAACGATGTGAATGAAAATACTGCACATGGTTTTGATCTCGATAACTGTAATGATTGTTTATTTGAAGATAACACTGTAAATGAAAACGGCCTTAGTGGATTTCTTGTTTTAACATGTGACTCAAATATTTTTAGAGATAATACAATGTATAATAATACGAATTATGGAATAGTCTTAGGAACGAGTGGTTTCAATCAATTGGATTCAAATACCATGGACCTCAACGATATTGGTGTTTGGTTATCTTCTTCTTCGTCATTTAATACAATTTCTCACAATACGGTTAACAATAATGTTGATGATGGAATCTTTAATTCTGACAGTGATTATAACGAATTTATAGATAATACTTGCAATCATAACGGAGACGAAGGAGCGTTTATAGTAGATAGTGATCACATAATTTTCTCTGGGGGAACTCTTTACAACAATACTGGACATGGATTACGTGTAGATAATGGAATTAATATAACAATATCTAGTAATCACGCTTATCATAATTATCAGAATGGAATCCAATTATGGGCAATAGATCAATCTTTGATTGAGAATAACAATGCACATGACAATAATTGGAATGGAATAAGGATAAGAAATGGATGTCTGCAAAATATTGTCCAAGAAAATTTAGCTCAATACAACAATCTAAGCGGTATTTATTTATTTAACACTGCTGACAACAATTTGTTGTACGATAATACTGCTTCTTATAATGAAGAGCATGGCATCTTTCTTGAATTTGCTGATGATAATGTCCTTCTGTCTAACAATGCAAATAACAACAATGAGAATGGTATCCATTTATTGGATAGTAATGATAATACTCTTATGAGCAATACTGCGAATAACAATAATAATGGAACATATCTGGAAACAAGTGATAATAATATTGTATTTAATAACATATTTCTAGGAAACAGCGATTGCTATAACGAAACAGGTAGTACTGGTAATGTTTTTAAAGATAACACATGCACTTCAACTTCAGCAGAAGTCCCTGCTACTCCATTAGATCCTTTCATTCTAGGATTACTTATTGGTTTAGTTATAGGTTTCGGGGTTCTAGCAGCAGTTCTAGTCCTTAGTTTCCTTCGCGGAAGAAAGGAAGGAAGAAAGGAATAAAATCTAACCTTTTTTTTTTATAATTTTCCTACTACGCCAACATATAAGACAGTTTCAGTTTTTCCATCGATTTCAAGAAACTCGTTTAATTCGTCGTCATACAATGCACCTATTGTGCAAGCTCCCAAACCAAGCGCTTCAGCAATCAGATAAAAGTTTTGTCCAATGTGCCCCGCATCTAAATAAATGTATCTGTAGCACCTCTGTAAATATTTCCATTGAGATCGCCCAATTACAGCAGTCCAAATGAAGTTTACAGCGGAAGCAAAAGCCATGTTTTGATCAAGACATCCCTTATTTACCTTATTTCGAAAGTCTCCTTCTTTTAATTGCTCTAATGAATGGTTCTGAATATCATAATGATATAATCCTTTTTGTAAATTCATTACGCTATTGATAACTGGATAGATTTCAATTGGATACAAACCTCCAGCTGAGGGTACTGTTCTAAACGAATATTGTGGAAAAATCCTATTTAAACCAGACATACCAAACAATAGTAAGCTAATATCCATCAATGATATTGGTTCTTCGGTGAATTTTCTAGTCGAATGTCTATTATTGATTACGCTCCAGAATTGGGTTGTTTCGTCAAATTTCGGTTCAGGTAGTTTGATCTTTTTAACAGCATCAGGATAAGTTTTAAATGATTTAGGCTTTCTTGACCAATCTAAAGCGTGTCGAGGTAACTTATTCCTAATGTATTTAGACTTCTGTTGGAATCTATCACCAAAATTGTCTATATACTCGTTCATAATATTAATTATATATCCGATGTATTTAAAACTTATTTCAAGCAAAAGTAAGCTAAAGGTATGATTTTATTACTTGTAATATTAAGTTAATGATATTAGAAATTAGAAATTCTTATGTGAAGCACAAGCTAAAAAACATTAAGAAAGCATTTACTTGATAACATTCCAACTTAATCCATCTAAAGCTAAAAAGATTAATTTCTCCATCATAATTGTTTTTATCTGAACTAAAATAAATGATCGATAAGTTATATTAGAACTAATAATTTAAAAAATAATATTGACTTTACATTTGATCGAATTCCAAAGGTCAAATAAGATCAATAATTTAGCGAAAAGTTATGTTATATGCAGAAAAAATATCTCACGCGGCAGAATGGATAAAAAATTCAAAACATCTAGTAGTACTTACTGGGGCGGGAATAAGCACGGAATCAGGACTCCCGGATTATAGAGGAATTTGGAGTTCAGATACAGATAAAGACACTTTTTATCGAGCAATGTCAGTAAACTGGAAAAATGTGAAACCAAACAATAGTCACACTGCTTTAGTGAAATTGCAAGAAAAGAAGTTGTTGAAATTTATCATTTCGCAAAACCTAGATAATCTCCACTTGACATCTGGAATTCGTGAGGATTTAATCGCAGAGCTTCACGGGAATGTCACCTTAGCTAGATGCCAAGACTGTGGGAAGAAATATGCAAAAACATGGGACCGCCCCAATAAATGTTCTTGTGGAGGGGCTATTAAATCATTTATAATAAAATTTGGTGATAAGCTTCCAAAAGAGGAATTAAAACTCTCTTATAAGCACTCAAAAATGGCAGATGTCTTTTTAGTAATTGGTTCATCGCTTATTACACAACCTGCTGGTAACTTACCAAGGATAGCAAAAGAAAATGGCGCGATATTAATCATTATAAATCGAGGAAACACCAGATTAGATCACATGGTAGATTTAAGATTCAAAGAAAGTACAAGTAAGGTTTTAGTAGCTATCGTGAATGAAATAACGGATAATAATGGCAAAGATAGTGAACAAAAGTAATTATAATAGATAATGTTTTTTTTATCAAAGTGCTTTAACAAAGCAATTCAATATCTGAGAGAAGCCAAAGAGGCAAGTTTATGGTTTTGAGTGAATAATTCCTTTTGCCTAAATAAGGGATTTAATTTATATTACTTACATATTTACTTTTATTGAAAAACATGGACGCAGTAACAAGGGTAATAAAAACAATTGAGCATCAAGAACCAGACCGTGTGCCCGCATGTGAATCTGATTTTTCAAATGCAACAATTATAAAGCACTATTTAGGCCCCAAAGCGGGTACTTACGGTGGGTTAAATGCTTTAGGAAAACTCTATTTAATACCATTTATTTCAAGAATAATGAAAATGGTCATGTCTCACACGGCTGCTGGAGCAGCAACTTTTAAACCTATGGCAAATCTTTTTCACAAAATTAATCTTGATTTATTTCCTGCTTTTATAGGATTACGACCGTGGAAATTTATAAAGGGAGGTTTCGTAGATAATTTCGGAAGAATTAATAAAATTGAAACATTTCCGGGAGATTCCTCAAAAATTGTAGGTTATCATGGAGGTATTTTTAAAAATATGGAGGATTACGAAAATTTTCCAGGACACCCCGATCCAAATGATCCTTATTTTTTAAAAAACTTCTTGGATTTAAAACGATATCAGGAAGAAGAATTGAATAACGAAGTTTTTATTGTTCCCGGAATTTATGGTTTAATGGAAGCCAGTTGGGAAGGTTTCGGCATCGAAACATTTTCAAGAATCCTTGCCAAACCGAAGCATGCTGAAAAATTATTTAATGAAAGGGGAAAATTAGCTCTTGAACTAACCAAAATCTTTGCCGAAAATGATGCCAAAGCAGTCTGGGTTTTCGATGATTACGGTTATAAGACCGGAATGTTTATGAGCCCCCGAATTTATCGAAAATATGTTATTCCTTGGATAAAAAGGATTTGCGAGGCAGCCCATAAACGCGATTGCAAGTTAATCCTCCATTCCTGCGGAGATATTGAACCTATTTTTGGTGATTTAGTTAAGGCAGGTGTAGATGCTTTTAATCCTATTGAATCGACTACGGCAAATCCCGAATATAATATTTTTAAATTGAATGAAAGATTCGGTGATAAAACGACATTTATTGGGAATATCGCTCCCCAGATGTTAGCAACGGGAACTAAAGAAGAAATTGAAAATTATTCAAAGAAATTAATACGCGAATTAGCTCCGGGGGGGGGATTTATTTTTGCCAGTGGTCACAGTATTAATCCTGCAATTCCTTTAGAGCATTTTCAGTTATTGTTAAAGGTTAGGGAAAAATACGGATACTATCCAGTTAATGTTCCAGAATGAATTAAATAAGATTAATCGGCTTTATTCTAATTCCATGTTGAAAATAGCGAATCGAAGGCATATGATATCGTAGAGGCCTTTGGGGGATTAGCGTATTATTTTAAAGAATTAAGTTAAAAAAAGAGTGAGAAATATATAAAATAGTGAAAAAAATGGAATATCGAAAGTTAGGATCTATAGATTGGAAAGTATCTGCACTTGGGTTTGGCGCCATGCGTCTTCCTACGAAAAAATTTTTACCGAGGGTAGATTGGGACGAATCAATAAAGTTAATTCGTTATGGTATCGACAAAGGAATAAACTACCTTGATACTGGCTGGATATATGGTCTCGGTGCAAGTGAAAAAGTAATAGGAGAAGCATTAAAAGACGGTTATAGAGAAAAAGTTTTCCTCGTCACCAAATTACCGATGTTCCTTGTCCGAAAAACAGAAGATTTTTACAAATATCTCAACCAGCAATTAAAAAGCCTCCAGACTGATTACTTAGACGCTTACTTTTTCCACGCTTTGTCGAGAAATCAATTTAAGAAAGTAAAGGAATTGAAATTAATGGAAAGGATGGAAGAAGCTAAAGAAAAAGGGCTTATCAAACATATAGGATTCTCGTTCCACGACACACTACCAGTTTTTAAAGAGATAATTGATTATTACGATTGGGATCTCGCACAAATCCAGTATAATTACATGGATACGGCTATTCAAGCAACTCATGAGGGATTAAAATATGCTCATGGAAAAGGAATAGCAGTTGTGGTAATGGAACCAGTTAAAGGTGGAAAATTAGCAAACCCTCCCGAAGAAGCCTTAGAAATAATGAAAAAAGCATCAAACCCGCGAACACCCGTTGATTGGGCGTTACAATACGTTTGGAATCAACCCGAAGTAGCTGTGGTTCTCAGCGGAATGGGATCCAAACAAATGGTAGATGAAAATGTCGAAAGTGCGTCTAATTCCGGAATTAATTCATTGAATGAAGACGATAATAAAATAATTTCAGAATTAGCAGAAATATATCGTAAGAGCATTCTAGTTCAATGCACAGCATGTAAATATTGCATGCCCTGTCCTTCCGGCGTCAATATTCCCGAAAATTTTGCAGTTCTCAATAATGTAGCTTATACGGGAAAGAAAGGAGGAATGAGCTTCCTTATTAATCGAAGATATAAGAAATTAGTTAGCTCAAGAAAAAAGTTAAATAAAGAATATCCGAACGGTAATGCGTCCTTTTGTACTAAGTGTGGCGAGTGTTTAGAAAAATGTCCGCAGGAGATAAACATTCCTGAAGAACTTGAAAAGGT
>Ga0114930_10001753_pt1 | contig 20270 bp, 22 predicted proteins | sample AnhtaG_FD_87300 | JGI IMG/M metagenome (GOLD analysis project Ga0114930, IMG submission 87300) | Deep subsurface microbial communities from Anholt, Denmark to uncover new lineages of life (NeLLi) - Anholt_01485 metaG | ecosystem: Environmental > Aquatic > Marine > Oceanic > Sediment | place... | reverse complement strand
AATAAAAATGCTATTACAATGATTATTATTTTCTTCATAATTAATGAAACTCCATAATTTTTATTTAGCGTTCATTATAATAATTAAGATATACTTCTCCAATCGAGCCTTCTGGGAGATTATCAAATACTTCAATATAAATTGGTTCCTCAATTTCCTGGCGAAACATACGCATATCTAAATATGATTCTCCCAGACTGAAGCCAAAAACTATTCCAAATATGAATAACAGTGCGTATGCGGCGGGTTTGAGAAATCGAAGTACGTTCTCAAAGATACCGGGAGGAAATACCTTTTTCCTCTCGTATTCTGAAATCTTTGCCCGAAGTCTTGACCAGAAATAAGGAGAGAGTTCAGAGTCCGGCGGGGAAGTTGCATAGTTCCAGAGCGAAGAGAATTCTTTTACAATCACAGCGCATTTTTTACATCCGCGCACATGCTCCTCTATTTGAGTTCGTTCTATACCTGAAACATTCCGCTCAAGATAATCTATTATCTTATTTTCAACATGTTTACAATTCATGATTTTTCCTCTTTCATTTTATTAGACACATATTATCCAAAAAACTTTCTCTGAATTATGAAAATTCTTTAAGATAGGCAACTAACTTTTTTTGAAGATTTATTTTTGCCCTGTGTATTCTTGATTCCACTGCAGAAACTGAACATCCCATTATATCGGCAATTTCTCCATATACTAATCCTTCTACATAGCAGAGTGTAAAAGCCACTCTTTGATTAGAAGGCAATCCATTCAATACTTTAAAAATAACCCTTTTTTTCTCACCGGTTAATGCTGTATGGTCGGCAGAAGAATCTTCCGGAGCGGGAATTTCAGCAGCAGCGTCGCTGTCTACATGTACAAAATTACGTTTTGTGAACATCCCGGATAATTTCCTCTTTCGTATATGATTTAACGACCTGTTCACGGCAATCCTGTATATCCAGGTGGAGACTTTCGATTCGTATTTGAAATTTTTTATATTTTTAAAAATTGTCAAAAAAACATCCTGCGTTATATCTTCTGTATCTTCTTTGTTTTTTACAAAACCATAACAGATTTTATATACCATATCTTTATGTGAATCAACTAATACCTTAAAAGCTTCCCGGTCGCCCTGCTTCAACCGTTTTATCAGTTCAATATCATCCATTTCAATCGTCTTCAAAATATAATAGCGTAAAAAAGTCGTTTTTTCGCTCTAAAGGATTCTTTGTGATATTATACCATTATGTTGGAGCGTACATATTTTTGTTTTGATTTATTTTTCATGTAGAAACGAATACCTTTTTTTCATCAAGTCACTCAACCGGACAGACATTCGATACTTTCAATACAAGAACACAGGGATACTTTTCTGCGGTACGGGTAAACACTTTGTCCAGCGATGAGAAAAACGCTGTACTATCACCGGTAAGTGTGCTGCTCATGCTTCCCGTATTAACTTCAAATCCTTCATGCTTAAGAGCAGCGACGAACTCTCTAACCGGCTGTCCAAGATGCTCAACCCCGAACGGGTATAAGCTGATTTCTGCCTGAATTTTCATCGTATTCCCTTTCCAATGATGAAGTCTCCCCATCTCCAGTTGAGCCGGGTACCTAAAAATTCTGTCAACGGGTAGCTCCAGACCAACCCCCGCCAAGGGAGAACAAATGCTGTAGCTCTCACCTCAACGTTATTTAATGGGGATAGTAATTTTTTAAGCTTTTTCACAGTAAAAAGGTGTGCGGTTTTAAATATTTCACTGCCACGCCGTTTTCTTTTGCGAGCAAGGGGTGATGATTCATTTAGGACTGCAATTAATACGCTTCCCCCGGGCTTAAGACAGCGAATCATTTCCTGCAGCGCTCGCTCAGGATCTGCAACAAATTCCAGCGCTGCTACAGACGCTGCGATATCGAAGTATTCATCAGGGAATGGAAGATCTACCATATCAGCAACACCAAATGTCGCACCCGGAATAGACTTGCTCTGCGCGACTTCGATCATTTTAGCTGAAATGTCGACTCCATAAACTCGAAAACCACGCTCAGCAAAAAGTTCACTAAAGTGACCCGTCCCACACCCGACATCAAGCATCTTTTCACCGGAATCCGAAGACGGGAGGAAACGATTCAATGCCTTCGACTCCAGCTTACCGTAAACGCAGCCAATGGGTGTACGAAACCATTGATCGTATTCATGAGCGATTGTTCCGAAGTCAAAAAATTGTTTTTTCATATATTATGTATCTCTGATAAAACTTTTTGGGAGAAGGTATTCACAATTGTCGTACCGAATTTTTACCATGCGTTTATCACGAATCATAGTTTCAACCACGCCATGTTCTCCAAATGCACTTTCGATTTCAAGAGCCTGTTCAACCCGCAGAGGATGACGCGAACTTGTTTCAATGATAGCTTGAAATGCATTCCTGTACTCTGTGAGTCCGAACATGCCCTTTTCATGCTGTGTAAAAGTTTCAGCCTGTCCAAGTATCTTTTGTGCCATAATAATATGTTCCGGAGAAGGTGGTTCAACCCACGATTCTGCAGGTGGTCGTATCGGCGTAACGATATAAAGTCTATCCGGAGCAATTTTCTCAACAGCATTATTAATTTCTGTAAGTGCTTTTTCTGAATCATTTAATCCTTTAACGAGCATCACCTCTAACCATAACTCTCCTGAAAAGTCCCTGCGGAATGTTTCCAGTCCGTTGAGCATTGTGTAATAATTGATACTGCCGTGCGGGCGATTTATTGATTTAAACAGCATTTCACTACCGGCATCAAGACTTGGGAGAACTATATCCGATTCTGCTAAGTGGCATAAGTCTTCCCTCACGTCAGGTTTAAAAAAGAGAGAACCATTTGTGATAACCGCAACGGGTATAGAAAAATTCTTTTTACATTTTCGGATAATCCAACCAAGGTCAGCCGAAATAGTGGGCTCACCGTCACCGACAATCGCAATATAGTCAACTTCGGAGTTTGTAACCCGGTCGGTAATTTCTTTAAGAATATCCTCTTTAGGGAAAAAACTTTGTCGTCGGTATCGAAGTTGAGTGGTTCTTCCCAACTGACAATATATACAGGAATAAGTACATGTTTTTGGGGGAATAAGACTCACTCCTAACGAGCGCCCTAATCTGCGTGACGGAACCGGACCATAAGTATACATAATTAATTATCCTTTCAATTTTCATATCATAACCCGGACAAGCCGGAAACAAACAGGCTTAAAAAATGTTGAACCCCCGCTCAAAAGAATCCTTAAAGTAACCACAGAGAACACAAAGGAAATTACATAAAGATTTTATGATAAATTAAAAAATAACTAATATTCACCTCAAAGTCATTAATAAAATAAAAAATTTTTAAAGGAAATTATAAACATTGCCATTAAAAATTGCTGCATGATCATTTTTATTTTCACAGAGAAAATTATGCTTGAATAGTGAAATCGAAAATAAAAGATTAATACTTTTTATACACTGTATTGTAAATATATACACTTTAATGCTTTCTGCTCCGAATTCATTTATAGTGATTTAATATTATTTAAGATATTGTAAATTAAAGAATTACACAAATATGGTGAAAATATAAACATTAAATATTTTCTTTCTAACAGGTTACGTAACAGATGAATGTGTAATGTAAAACATATCATATCGAAAAATAAAATAATTCTTTGATCCCGCTTAGCGGGATTAAAATTTTGTAAATCTAATAATATCAATATATTACCAATGTTTTTCATACACTCATTCTTGGGAGAAGTTGGTATGGCACGTTATTTGTACATTAACTTTTCAGAAAATTTAGATATCGAAAACAAATAAAATAAAAAGGAGGTAACCAAAATGAGTCCGGCATACAATGAAGTACTCGTGGTGGATGATGAAAAAGTTGTCTGCCAAAACTGTGAGAAAATTTTAAGGGAAGAAGGGTTTTCAGTAACAACGGCGTTAAGCGGAGAAGAGTGCCTTGAATTAATAAAAGTAAGAAAATATGACGCTGTTATTCTGGACTTAAAAATGCCCGATATCAGTGGTATGGAAATTTTAAAAGTTATTAAGGAAAAGATGCCTAATACCGCGGTAATTATGATAACGGGATATTCTTCAGCGAAAAGTGCGATTGAAGCGATGAAGTTAGGAGCTGCCGATTTTGTTCCCAAACCCTTTACACCGGATGAACTTTCCGTGCCCCTGAAGGAAGCATTAAAAAGGAGAGAAGTGGTTGCAGGTGAAGGGGCTATTGCAGAACCACCTATTAAGGAAGCTAAACTTGAAGAGGAAATCAAAGAACTTAAGTATGAGAAGTGGTCCCCAGATCCTTTAAAACATGCCAATTTCTCTGAATGGATGGGAGTGCAAACCGGTAAGGATGAGACGGCTCGAATTGTATTAAATGACTTGTTTTTTAAATTAAAAGGGAGGGTAAAATATATTGACCTTCCCCAGGTAGGCGAGCAAGTAGACACGGATAATCCAAGCTTCAGGATATTTTATACGGGTGAGGAATCATCTTTAACCCAGATGGAAGAGTTTTGTTCTCCGGTGTCCGGAAAAGTAATCGAAGTAAATCCTCTTGCTATAAGAAAGATAAATACTGTAAATGAGGATCCATTCAATTCCGGCTGGCTTGTCCGAATATGGCCTTACGGATTATCCGCAGACCTTAAAGGATTGGAATCCCGGAAAATATTGATTGCCGATGATGATGAAAAAACCCATGAATCACTAATTAAATATTTCAAGCAAGGTCTCTACAATATTTGCAAAGCTTTGGATCTCCAGGATCTCGCAGAAGGGGTTAAAAATAAGCGTTATGATGTGGCAATTCTGGGAAAGAATGTATACGGCACACAAGTCTATAATGCAGCTGAACAGATCAGGAGCGTCGATGAAAACCTTCCTATCATTGTTGTAACTGATGATGATTCACCTGAATTAGCCGGGAAGGTGCGAGAACATAATATCTTTTACTATGCCATGAAACCCCTGGATAAAGCTGAGATTGACCTGGCTGTCAGGAATGCCTTTATGAAAATAGAACTGAAAAAGCGGGTCGTTGAAAAGCCGCAAAAGTTTTATTCATCAAGATTTATCAAAAGTATAGAGGTGGTAAACCATTCTGGGAAACATGTAGCTATAGTAGGACTGGGGAATATATTCAATGAAGATTTTGGTATTGGTCAAAACCTCGTGGATAGGTTGAAGAAAATCAACCTGCCGGTTGATTTGAACATGGATAGAAGAGAACTCTATGGAAAAGAGCTTGTGCCGTACATAGAGAAGAATGAGAAGATTATTATAATCAATGGGATTGAGATGGGCTACACTCCCGGGGATATCAAGAAATTCTATCATAATTTATTTACAACTGAGCAAATTGAGCTCGAATCTAAACCCGATATCAGAATTAACCAAATTGGTTATCCCGAGGTTGTGCATTGGCTAAATGCTACAGGCATGGACCCTGAATTTGTAGTAATTGGAATACAAACAAACATTAAGGAAAGATTCTCTTTCTCTATGGAACAAAACGGGGAAGTAATCGATGAAGTTCTATCAGAAGTTCAATTATGATTCCAATTGATGAAATATCAGTAATAGAGCCTTCAGAGAACCCTCTTCTGAGGGCTCTTTCTGTTTATACCAACAATTTTTTTAGTCGTTTGAATAAAGTCGTCAAATATGATTTTTTGATTTTTTGAATATTTTCAAATATCATTTGACAATATTAAAGGAATTTATTATAATATAAAATGTGTATAAATATTTAATACATGTTTGACACATATATAAAATTATCCGGTTAGCTATCTTGTTTAGCAATCAGCTTTCAGCAAACAGCTAAACATTTTTAACAGCCACAGAGTGATACATTCTGGAAAAGCTGACAGCTGACAGCTATGTTTTGGTGATAACACCCTTATAGCGCGTGAATATAAGCGTGCTGAACTGAAGAAATAAACGTTTTAGATTGTTATTATAAATAAATTCTTTTCCTTATTGTATTAGAAAAATATACATATTTAAAAACAGGATAGAATATAATGCATAATTTACTCTGGTTAAAAAGCGGATGCTGTGGTGGGGACAGCATTTCTTTATTGAATCTTGACCAGCCTGATTTATATACTGCACTTAAAATGCTTGACATAAAAGTCGACTGGTTTCCGTCTTTGAGTTTCGAGTCTGATAAGGACGTTCATGATATACTCAATAAAATCGTTCGTGGTGAAAAAAAACTGGAATTTTTGATGGTGGAAGGTGCAGTATGCGATGAGGATGATGAGAAAACCAATTATGTTACCTTTTGTGGACATTCAATGAAATACTGGATTGTTGAGCTTGCGAAGAAGTCTTCTTATACAATCGCAGTGGGAACCTGCGCATCTTTTGGTGGTATCATGGCAACAGGTTCTGAAAATATTAATTGGATGGGTCTTCAATATCTTATGAAAAAACATGGGGGGATACTCGGTACAAACTACCGTTCTTCTTCAGGTTTTCCTGTAATAAACATCGCAGGCTGTCCTGCTCATCCGGACTGGATCATAGGAACACTGGATTTTATTACTAAAGGTAAATTCACAGCAGAAAATCTGGATAAATATCAACGCCCTGACCTTTTTTACAGCAAGCTCGCACATCATGCTTGCCCCCGGAATGAGTATTATGAATTTAAGGCTTCTGCAGAAGAATATGGTCAACAGGGATGCCTTTTTGAGAACCTGGGATGCAAAGCGACACAGTGTGAATCCGACTGTAATGAAAGACTATGGTTGGGGCGTACGGGAAGCTGTACACGGGGTGGATTCCCCTGTATTTCCTGTACCTCTCCCGTTTTCCCGGATGGATTCTTGCCCTTTTTTGAAACACAAAAAATTGAAGATATTCCTACTACTCTTCCTCTTGATGTTCCTAAGGCGTGGTATGTTGGAATAAGCGGTATGGCTAAACTTGCATGCCCTAAAAGATTGGCTGTCAATGCAGTATCTTTTAAAAAGGTTGATGTGGAAGAAGGAAAAACAGAATGAATAAAACTATAACAATCAGTCCTTTCAGCCGAATAGAAGGCGATCTTGAAGTGAAGGTAGAATTGGAGAGTGGAAAAATCACTAATGCCTATACTTCAGGGATAATGTTCCGCGGGTTTGAACGAATCCTCAAAGGCAGGGACCCTATGGATTCGCTCGTCTTTACGTGCAGAATCTGCGGACTATGCGGTATTTCACACTCGACTGCCTCCTCCTCAGCGTTAAAGGAAGCATACAAAGCAGAAATGCCCCCAAATGCTTATTTTGTAAGAAATATCCTTTTAGCAATTGAAAATATTGCAAACCATCTTACTCAAATTTACATGTTTTTTATGGTTGATTTTTTAAATAAAAAATATAAAAATGAACCATATTATGATATTATTGTGAGGAGATTTACCCCATTTACGGGTGAATCACAAAAAAAAGTTATACAGGTACGAAAAAAAATATTGGAAATTATGGGAATAATTGGTGGGAAGTGGCCCAATTCTCTGGTAATACAGCCTGGCGGTGTAACTAAAACACTTAACCTTAGTGAAATTGGTTCCTGTTTTGGAATACTCAATGAAATCAGAGATTTTTTTGAAAAAACCTTGCTTGGTTGCCCTATTGAAAGTTGGCTGGAGAACAAAAGCTTCAACGATATTGAAAAATGGATGGATGATGAAGAAAATGCAAAAAGTGATTTGGGAATGTTTATAAATTTTGGATCAAAAATAGGTCTTGCCAAGATAGGAGCCGGGTCAGAAAAATTATTGTCCTGCGGAGCGTATGATGAACCGGATGGAACATTCTGGCTAAAAGGAGGTTTATATAATGGAAGTTGGTTTCCCTTTGAACAAATAAAAGTAGAAGAACATATTTCTTACTCCTGGTATAAGGGATATGACGGAGGTATTCACCCTTCCAAAGGGATAACGGAGCCAGATACACAAAAAGAAAACGCATATAGTTGGTCAAAGTCTCCACGATATAATAATGAAGTTATCGAACTTGGACCTTTAGCGCGGATGATTGTAGGGAATGATCCATTAGCCTTAGATGTTTTTCAAAAAGTTGGATCAAGTGTTTTTACGCGCCAATTAATGAGAATTCATGAGACAATCAAATTAGTAGGTAAAATAAAAGATTGGCTCGATAGTATCGACCCGGAATCTCCTTTTTATATTAAACATCATAAATTGAAAGAGTGTAATGGGATAGGTTTAGTAGAAGCGGCAAGAGGTATGTTGGGTCACTGGATCTGTGTAAAGGATAATAGAATATTCAATTATCAGATAATTACACCAACCACATGGAATTTTTCCCCTCGGGATTCGGCTGGAAACCCCGGTGTTCTGGAAAAATCCCTTACGGGTCTCGAAATAGAAGATTCTGAAAATCCAGTTGAGATGTATCATGTAATACGATCTTTCGATCCCTGTATGGCTTGTACGGTACATGCCGCACGCGGAACAAAAAATGACGCATCCTTCAGCCTCCCAATTTAGATATGATTATAGTAATCGGATATGGAAATCCCCTCAGGGGTGATGATGGAGTCGGAGTTAAGATTGTACAAAAATTGGAAGAGATGAACCTACCGAAACACATAAAAATCATTGATGGTGGAATCAGCGGTTTTGATATGCTTATGGATATTAAGAAGTTCGAAAAGCTCATAATCATTGATTCGATTATCAGCAGCGGGAAAGAGGGCGCTCTCTATCGGATGACTCCTCCGGCATTTCTGAAGATTGAGGATGCGGTTCTGTCCACTCACGGTCCTTCCTGGATTAGTTTTTTGAAATCTAAGATTGAATCCGGTGTGAAAGACTGTTGGTCAAACGTGATTTTTTACTGCATCGAAATAAAAAACACAATGATAGGCACAGAACTAAGTTCAAAGATCGCTCATAAAATTCCTGATTATATAAATTCTATTCTCAAGGAGTTACAATGAATGTAACAAGAGCAGAAAATTTTTTAAAGCATCCCGATAAAGATGTGCTTCAGGAGAAAATGTGGATCGAGATTATCAATCGGATGGAAGAACTTTATGCAAATCTTGCAAACCGGCAGGAAGAAATAGAAAAGAAAAACAGAGAATTATTAAAAACAAAAGAGTTCATCGAAAATGTTATTGACCATATGGTATGTGCACTAACAGTTTTGGATTCTAACGGCAACATAAAAATGGTCAATCATGCCGCACTGAAAATGCTTGGATACAAAGATGAAGAGATTCTTGGGAAACCGATTGAATTGATTTTTGAAAAGACCGACGGTAAAAGCCTCGTTATGGGTGGTTCATATTTAGAAAAACTGTTAAGAGATGGAGTAATTAATAATTTTGAAATCTATTTTCGAAGCAAAAAGGGTGAAAAGATTCCTATGGTTCTGAGTGGGTCTGTAACGAGAAATATACGTGGTGAAGTTGATGACATAATATGTGTGGCAAGGGATCTCCGGGACACAAAACGGATGTTAGCGGAAAGAGCAAGGGCAGAAGCAGAAAAAGCAAAAGCGGATGAGTTAGAAAAGGCATATAATGAACTTCAGGAACTCAAAGCTCAACTCATTCAATCGGAAAAGATGGCATCCCTTGGACAATTGGCTGCCGGTGTTGCCCATGAAATTAATAACCCGCTTACCGGTGTTTTGACTTCCGGACACCTGTTACTTAAGAGATGCAAACCGGATGATTCTAATAGAGAAGACCTCGAGGTTATTGTTAATGAGACGACCCGGTGTCGGGAAATAGTTCGGGGGCTTCTGGATTTTGCCCGCCAATCCAGTCCCCAAATGACCACTGTAGACCTGACACTATTAATCAATGAAACCCTTTCGATTATGGAAAATCAATTTCATATCAAAAATATTAAATTAATTAAAAAGTTGAAAGAAGATATCCCGGAAATTATGTTGGATGTGAATCAGATCGAGCAGGTCTTTGTCAATATTTTATTAAACTCCATAGAAGCAATGCCTGAAGGTGGAACTATGTTCATTGCTTCTGAGTGCGATCAACATTCGGTATATATTACTTTTCGAGACACAGGACATGGTATAACTGAAGAAAATATAGGAAAAATCTTTGATCCATTCTTTACAACGAAGTCCGGAAAAAAAGGTACTGGACTGGGTTTGTCAGTCAGTTATGGGATTATAAGGAGACATAACGGGACAATAGAAGTAAAGAGCAAGATAAATGAAGGAACAATATTTACAATAAAACTTCCGATAAAACAAAATATCCAATGAGTATGCTTGATAAGAAAATCAATGAAAACACCGCTGTTCTGGTTATTGATGATGAGCTGGTGGTAAGAAATTCATGTCGTAAAATTCTGGCTGAAGAAGGCTATAAAGTTATTCTGGCTGAAAATGGCAGAGAAGGTTTGGAAAAGGCTCAAATGGGAATAGGAGATGTTATTCTCGTTGACCTTAAGATGCCGGACATAAGCGGGATGGAGGTTTTGAAAGCGATAAAGTTGAAATTCCCTCATAAACCGGTCATCATAATAACAGGTTATTCCACAGTATCTTCAGCAGTGGAAGCGATGAAATTAGGCGCCTTCGATTATGTCCCAAAACCGTTTACGCCGGACGAACTTTCTCTCACTGTCCACAAAGCTTTAGAAAAGAAAAAGCTGCTCGATGAGGTGGATTTCTTGCGAAAAGAGCTTTACGAAAAATATAAAATAAAAAATATAATTGGGAAAAGCGATGGTATGCAGGAAGTTTTTCGTCTGGTTAACAAGGTTGCAGACACAGATAGCACCGTCCTGATTTATGGTGAAAGCGGCACCGGAAAAGAGATAATAGCAAAGGCTATTCATCTCCAGAGTCACCGGCAGAATAACCGGTTTGTTGCGATTGACTGCAGCGCTTTATCTCCGACGCTCCTTGAAAGTGAATTGTTCGGTCATGTCAAAGGGGCTTTCACCGGCGCACTTTCTACAAAACCGGGCATTTTTGAGATAGCAAACAACGGAACTGTTTTCCTCGATGAAATATCGAATATCAGCCCTGAAATCCAGGCTAAACTCCTGAGGGTCATTGAAGAACGGGAATTTAAACCGGTAGGTAGCTCTGAAATGAAAAGAATTGATATCCGAATAATATCTGCTACAAATAAAGACCTTAAATTGCTTGTCAAAAAAAATGTGTTCAGGGAAGACCTTTTTTATCGTTTGAACGTTTTTCCATTATTCCTCCCCCCTTTGAGAGAAAGAAAGGTAGATATTCCACTTTTAGCCACACACTTTTTGAAACTGTTCAGAAAAGAGTTGAACAAACAAATAGAGGGATTTTCTGACGAAGCTATGAATCTTTTTATGAATTATCATTGGCCAGGAAATGTTAGGGAGTTGAAAAACACAGTGGAAAGGCTGCTAATTACCGTTGAAGGGGATATTATCAAACCGGAACATTTATCCGATATTATTAAGAAGCAAGATATAAAAGAAGACCTATCTATCCCGAAAGATAAGAATGAATTAATTAATCTTAAGAAAAAGATCAAGCATCAGGCAATCGCCGAGATCGAAAATAAATTCCTTATAGAATCACTGAAACGAAATAACTGGAATGTTTCACGGGCAGCCCGGGAAACAGGATTTCAAAGAACAAATTTTCATGCCCTGATGAGAAAATACAAGATTAAGGTATCAGATAAAGAATCTTTCTGAATTAAATCTTTCATTTAATTTGTGTTCATATCCCTCTCTTCCTGGGATTCCACTCGTAAAATTTTCCCTGCACCAGTGATAATGTTTTACATTCACCTCATCAGTTTAATGCGCTCCGTGATATATAGCTGTAATTAGTCGTCTCTGAAAAAGTAGTTTATGATGGATTTTATGAATTATGGTGCTGTTAAAATCCCCCTCAATCCCCCTTTGGAAAAGGGGGAGTTCTATAATTCCCCCCTTTTATAAAGTGGAGCATAACTCCCCCCTTTTGTAAAGGGGGGCAGGGGGGATTTTACTATCACCCTCAATATTCGATTACGTAGTTCAAAAAGATTAATTATGCTTTACTCTCAATAATTACAAGCTCAATTATTTCTAAGAAGGGAATACAAATAAGCACTTTTCTTGCATTTCTACGCCGACAAAATCATCCCGCTTAGCGGGATATGCGCTTTATTATCAATATGTTAGCATATTTTTCAGGGACAACTAATCATTGTTATTATGCCAAGGTGAACAATACAACTAATTTATCAACCAACCGGCAAACCGATTGTTCCAATTCGGGGCTCAACCCTACATTAAACTCAGTTGTTGCCGGCTGAATACCGAGAAGAAAAATTTTAGCGGGAATATATTGGCGGATATAAGATGCGAAAAGGTTAAGTGAAGCATTATGAGTAGAGAATCCATACTCATTACATTCTTCTGGTGTAAAGATTTTCCAGCTGCCGGGTTTGCCTCCAAAGGAGAGAGCATCAATAAGGATAATGGTATCCGGGCGATATTTGATAATATACTTTGTATAATTTTCAGGAACTGTTCCGACGTCCAGTACATTAGTTAAACCCGCTGAAGATAATTTGTCAATAAAAACTGGTCCGACCCCATCATCTCCACGCTGACGGTTACCTATTCCAATGAAAAGCACGCGTCCATCAACAATTTCATAAAGATTCATAGTTACTACTCAGATCATTAAATTGTTTGCATTTTATCCCGCTAAGCGGGATTAATGCTCTCTGTAATAACTATAATAATTTTTTTACCTCCTGGTATAAGGAGCAATCTCTTTCTCACCATATACATTGTCAGACAGAAAGATTTATTCGAATGGGCCCCACTCTTCAGTCAGGATTACGTTTCGGCGGCATTCAGAGCATAAAATCCGGGCATTATCATGCCGTCCGATTTTCCGTTTATCCCGTTCTGTGGTTGGTTCCACCAGTCCCAGTTCATCCAGAGCGGAAAGCATCAGTGTCAAGTTTCCGGCAGCGCGTGAACCTAAGCGGTGGTAAATCCACCGTAAGTGATCCCTTGTAGCAAACGGTCTGCCGCACATTTCACACTTAACCATCTCCTTTTCGACTTTTTCAACTGCATCCGCCCGATCAAAAACGGCAAGATCGAACTCACGACTCTGGATAATCCCCTTTTCAGTAGTACATTTCTCAACGCATATTCCACAATAAACACAATTATCTAAATGAATGGTTAATACACGGTATATCTTATCGTCTCTTTGTTCTTCGGTAATCTCTATTGCATTAGCCGGACATACTTCGCTGCAAGCCCCGCAACCAATGCAGTCTTCTTCCTGATATTCCGGTTTGCCCCGAAATTCTACTGCGATGACTGGAGGAGATTTTGGAAAATCTGTTGTATATGGACCCTTCCACAACGCCGTAACCGCTTCTTTTAATTCCCGCAGCTTGGGTTTCTTCATAATTTTATTCCTTCATCGATACTTCAGGCGCCTTCTTTTTTAACGAACTTTGACGATCTTCAAGATATTGGTCGCACACACTACCTTTCCATAATTTGTAACCGGCTCTATGGGAAGCTCGAGAAATGGCATGTGCTGCAGTAGGGGAAGTCATAAAAATAAACCAAATGCAAAGAACAGCTTTCATACCTACTGCATTTAATCCGGTATAAAAGATTGTCCCCAAGAGAATTAAGCATGTCCCTAAAGTAACACATTTCGTTGCGCTCTGTAGACGGTTGTATACATCAGGGAGCCGTACTAAGCCCAAACAGCCCGAAAAGTCGAAAAAAAGTCCGCAAATGATTAAAACAAGTCCAATTGATTCAGTCATCGTACGATCTCCCTTCCAGATATTTTGATAGAGCAATCGTTCCGATAAAACTTAATAATGCCCAGGACAAAGCAATGTTCATGTATAAATCTTGTTTGCTTACTGCGGAATGTATGGCACAAAATCCAACCACGATAATTCCTAATATATCGATAGCCACAATCCGGTCGGATGGTGTCGGACCTAAGGCAACCCGGTATAGGCACATGAAACAACATATAATTAATACTATAATAAAACCGGTCATTCGAATATCCTCCTGAGAATATTTTCAAATCTTTTTATAATTCTTTCGGTTGCGACTTCCATGTCTTTGGTCGTAACATTAATCCAATGAACGTAGAGATATTCTCCTTCTATATCTACGGTTAAAGTGCCCGGTGTTAACGTGATGGAATTTGCCAGAAATGTCTTTGCAAGATCGGTAGTAAGAGTGGTACGAACCTTTACTATCCCCGGATTAATAGGCAAGTCCGGATGAAGTACACGGTAGACGACATCAAGGTTTGCCTTGAATACATAATAGAAATAATAAGGGATATATACCAAAAGCCAGAAAAAACGGCGTGGGGTAAAAAGTAATGCCATTTCAGGGGGAAATAAGTCCGATAAAAAGAGTACAGTGCCTGCCGCAACAATTACGCCGACAATTAAGGTTAACGGGTCCAGTGTCCATGTAAGCGCACACCAAACAAGAAACGTTAAAAGGAATTCGAAAAGGTGAATTTTGAATTTTGACTGTGTTGAATTTTCTATAGACTCCATACAATACTCCGGGAATTTATTAGCTATTAGCTATTAGCTTTTAGCTTTTAGCTCTCTTTTTGTATACTATATCTTTTTTAGTGTTTATTCTGTATTTGGGGTAATCAGTTAAATGTTGTTAGTTATCAGATGTCAGTTTTTTACCCTTTTGTAAAAAATGAGTGAAATCTCGCTACTATAAATACACTGTATAATTGAGCAGGTTTACGGATACCACAAGGGTCAAAACGCACACTAAAGTGTGCGGCTACCATGTGTAGGTATTGAAACAATTAGAGTGGTAGCCGCCCCGAGTACTCGGGGCGCCCAAGTCGCCCCGACTTTACTTTATACCGAGGACCGAACACGCCACCCCGAGTACTCGGGGTTCCTACAAGATCGATAAAACCAGATAACCCCTGTTTAATGCTAAATATGTTCATGTATAAAAGTTTAAACTAATATTAAAATTTGCGAAAGTCCTGTTAATAACTTAATTATAATAGCTAAAAGCTAAAAGCTAACAGCTAACAGCTAATAGCTAATTATGGAACTCCTGGTAATACCAGTTGAATATACATTTGTTGGTTCATTATGGCGTCACGCGCCATTTCTAACAGGGTATCCCCAAAAAAGGGATACAGAACTCCGCTGCCGAGACATAATAATGCAAGAATGATGAGCGCTGTTCCCATTAAAACCGGAACCTCCTTCACTCCTTTCAATTTTTCAGGAAGGTCCCCGAATATAGAATATCGCTGTACCTTGACGAATGAAATTAGAGTGAGAAAACTGACACCAACGGTAATTACAGCTATAGTATAATACCCCGCCTGAACCAGGGCAATAATAATGATCAATTTACTCCAGAAACCGTTAAACGGCGGTATTCCGGATATAGAAAGTGACGCAATAGAGCAGGAGCTTGAAGTTACCGGCATTCTTTTAAATAGTCCGCCCATTTCCTTAAGATTTCTTGTGCCGGTACTGTATTCGATTGCACCGGAGCATAAAAACAAAAGAGACTTGAAAAAAGCATGATTCATCAAATGGAACACCCCTCCGAGGATACCCAGGGGAGTAGCCAGCCCGATACCTACCATTACGTAACCCATCTGACTTATACTGTGATATGCTAAAAGCCGTTTGAAGTCCCACTGTCCAACTGCAAGCAATACACCCACAACCATCGACAACACGCCCATGGACATCAATATTATATGAACTAGATCGGTCATACCAATAACGTGGTAAACAATACGAATGATAGCGTATATACCACAGGCTTTGATGAGTACGCCTGAGAGCATGGCGGAAATTGGCGCAGGCGCGGATGGGTGGGCGTCCGGCAGCCATGCGTGAAATGGGACCATGGCGGCTTTCAAACCAAAACCCATAATAAAAAGCCCCTCTGCAAATAGAACAGATTTGTTTATTCCATTAGTCGAAATCGAGTTTGCAAGATCAGCCATGTTCAGGGTTCCAAAAGTAGCATATAAAACAGCAACGCCAAGAAGTATTAATATGGATGAAACACTTCCTAAAATCATATATTTGAAAGCAGCTTCCAATTCTTCATGTTCGCAGCCAAATCCAACCAGTGCATAGGAGGAAATAGTAGCAATTTCCAAAAACACAAACAAATTAAACATATCACCTGTAATGACCACACCATTCATCCCCGCTACCATTAACATAAAAAGTGCATAGAACCTTATCTTGGATGTATACATCTCCATATACTTAAATGAATATAAAAGAGATAATAAACCCACGATATTTATTACGAGTAATAATAATGTGCTGATGTTATCAGAAACCAGCGTGATGCCAAATGGGGGTGTCCACTCTCCAACAAAATATGCGAATGGTTCATGACCAATCAGAGCAATAACCATGATAAGTAATATGACTTCTGAAACAGCTACAATTCCTTCAACTACTCTGGTGAGTGATCTCGGGAAAAGGAGAACAAGAAATGCCACACCTAATGGAATAGCGACGAAAAGCGGATACAATTGATGCATAATTAATATTTAATCCTCTTTTAGACAGGATTTACAGGATAAACCGGATACATTATCACGTTTATCCTGTCTAAACAAAACTTTTGTAAATATTATACGCAAACTGAAGTTTGCGGCTACCTTAAATGTTTCATCAATGGGTAGCCGCAGGTTTTAACCTGCGTTTTTGACGATAAAAACATGAATATTGAAAATTTACAAAAGCTTTGCTGTCTAAAAATAAATTTTATGAATAATTAAGGTTAAATGATTTATAACTATCAAACATAAATCTTCAATTATTTTTTTATCCTTTCAATCTGCTTATTTCAGACGTATCGAATGTTTTATATTTTTCGTAAAGACGTAAGGCAATACTGACCATCATGATTAACACGCCCAACCCGATGACAATAGATGTTAACACTAATGCCTGGGGTAATGGGTCAACACTTTGCTGAGAAAACGCAAGCTGATCCATATCCTTAAAAAGGATAGGGGGTATTCCCCCTTCCCTGTAGCCAATCAGAATTAGAAAGAGGTTGATAGCATATTCCAGAATTACTAAGCCAATAATTTTTTTTATGAGATGTTTCTTTGCTATCAAACAATACAATCCCATCAAAAACAGGAAAAAACACATCAAGTAGATGGTCATTGGAAGCTTCTCCTTATAAACTGTTATTTTCTTCTTCTTCTGAATCGTTTAATGATTCGTCAATCAATCGTCCAAAAAGAACAAGAGATACAAATACGATAAAAACAGAGGATAAAATTTTTACGCCGATGGCGATATTTGCAAATATAATAAAACCTGCGCTCTTTAAGTGAAATGCATCACCGGGACCCAGGAAATTTAAAAAGAAGACTCCACCGACATAACCCAACATAGCAATAGCCAAAAATCCCAGGGCTCCACTACTGTCCATAATATGAGCTACATATCTACTCATTTTACCAAGGGCTTTATCTTTGCCAAAAGCCAGCATAACCAAGATAAAACCACAAGCTAAAATAATACCGCCTGGAAACCCCCCTCCAGGGGTTAAATGACCAAACAAAATAATGTAAATTCCAAAAAGGAAAATCAGTCCAATTACAAATTGGGTGACTTTCTTTACAATAAGACTCATGCCCATTTATGTACGCTCCTTCATTTGCCGGTACCTTCTTTTGACTTACAGCCCCTTTTGCGTCCGGTTCTCCGCAGGAGAACTATGGCGCCTAATATTGATACAAAAATAACTGTTGCTTCACCCAGTGTATCATAGGCACGATAGTCCAGTAGTATAGCTGTTACCATATTACTTGCTCCGGTTTCTGCCAGACCATTATCCAGATAATGCTGTGAAGTCTGCAATAAAGACTCCCCAAATTGAGGCATCTCCAGGAATGCATAAGAGGCAAATACAAAAAACAAACCCAAAAAGACTAAACTTGCCACCACAGCAAAGGTATCCCGATGCTTTTCGATAGCAGTGTTATCCGCAGAAATTGTTGCACGAATTAAAACAACGAGTACTAAAATTTCAACAACTACCTGGGTAATTGCAATATCTGGCGCACCCAGCATTAAAAATAGGATACTGAGGATATAACCAACTATTCCAACCGAGATGACCGAAGAAAGCAGATTGCGCGTTTCGATTGCAACAATCGAGCCAAGAATCATAATCCCTAAAAGCATGTAAAAAATAAGCATTAAATCCTCTCATTTAAAAATTTCAGCGGACTAAAATATATAAGAGAACTCCTAATCCTATAATACACCAGGAAAGATATGTCGATAAAATCCCGTTGTGTAAAGCCCGGAGACCCTGAACTATAACATTTCCGATACGACCACCCAGATTGTAAATATCCAGCGTTCCTTTTTCACCATCCACAAATGCGCCCCTTAAACCACCCATATCGGTGATAGTATTATAAAAGTCCGTACCAAGTACAGGCGCCAGTTTGTCCGAGAACTCGCTTCCTCCTACAAATACCTCTGCCTGCCTTTTCGTTAAAAATTTTCCAATGAGAAATATTAACATACCTATTATGAGACCGACCAAAATCAGCAAAGTAGCCAGAGTGGGGTTCCATAGTGCATCACTTGCGGCAGGAGCAGCACCCTGGGGAAAACTACCCTCCACCGCCGGAATCAACAGGTATTTCATCGGCAAGAAGGCAAATACTCCAAATATGATGCACAGCGCTGCCAGGACTACTACAGGCGCAGACATCGAAAAACCTTCTCTTTTCACATTCTCAATGTTAGTTGTAGGAATTCCAAAAAAGACAGAATGGATTACTTTTACAAATGAAGCAAGGGTTAAAGCGCTTCCGAACATGGCAGCGATCAGGAAAACAGGTTGATTAATATCAATCAGACTCTGGTAGATTAACCATTTCGAAAAGAATCCATTTAATGGCGGTATCCCGGAAATGGCGAGCGAGGCTACCGCCATCGACACGAACGTAAACGGCAGTATCCGGGCAAGACCACCCAGTTTATCCAGAGCCGTTGTACCAACACGGTTTTCTACAGTGGCGCCTCCAAGAAACAAACAACTCTTATATATAGCGTTATTTATCATGTGGAAGAGTCCGCCGACAATTCCAACCATCGTTCCCGTTCCAATTCCCAGTACCATATATCCGACCTGGCTTACAGAGTGAAAAGAGAGGAGTTTTTTCAGGTCGTGCTGGACGAGAGCCATCATAACGCTTACGATAATCGTGACGGCGCCGATAATTAACATGAGTAGAGAAAGGCTGTGTGAAACCTTGAAAATAGAGAGATTTATCAATCCTAAAAAGTAAATCCCCAGCAATTTGTCAAGCGCAGCCGGGAAAAATGCCATAACCGGCGTCGGAGCGGACTCGGAGATTGCGGGTATCCATGAATGAAACGGAATGGCGCCGGCTTTTGTCAGGGCCGCTATTAAAAGGAAGATAAATACAGCCGTTGTGAGACCACTCTCAACCGGAATCGTCAGCTCGCTGATCCGGAGGGTATCATATTGAATCCATATAGTAACAACACCTAATAAAAGGAGTACATCGGAAAGACCTAACATTATGAAACTCTTTCCTGCATCAGCATTGGCAGTACCAGTGCCCATATTTATGAGGTAATACAATAGAACTGTAGTTACCTCCCAGCACAATAAAAGCAGAAACAGGTTGTCGGAAATAACGATTCCTGTTGATACCGCAACAGACCACAGGACAAAAGGGAAATAAAAGCGGGAAATTTCACCCCGAGTACTCGGGGCAAAGTATCCTGCTGAGAAAACACTAATAATAACCCCAAAAAACGTAATAAAAAGCATTGCCATCAATCCTAATGGGGTGAGGGCTAAATCAATGGAAAATGTAAAATTGTCTATTGCGAACCATTCCCAACTGGCGGATATGCCGGATTTTCCTATCAGCGCTAATGCGCTGATAAAACCCAGCAGCGCGCCCGTTATGGTTAAAAAATTTGTCAGAAAAGGAATGCGCCTGGGTAAAATGAATAACACTAATCCGAATAAAGCTGTAAAAAAGATTGGATATAATAATGGATTCATGGACTTTTACCTTACTATAACTACTGAATAATTTTTAAACATTCTATTGTATTGCATATAACGTATATCTCAACATGTCATGTCGAGCGAAGTCGAGACATCCCGAAGCTTCGGGATTTCTCCACTCCGTTCCGAATAGCGGTATGTT
>Ga0114930_10001752_pt1 | contig 20271 bp, 18 predicted proteins | sample AnhtaG_FD_87300 | JGI IMG/M metagenome (GOLD analysis project Ga0114930, IMG submission 87300) | Deep subsurface microbial communities from Anholt, Denmark to uncover new lineages of life (NeLLi) - Anholt_01485 metaG | ecosystem: Environmental > Aquatic > Marine > Oceanic > Sediment | place... | reverse complement strand
TCTCTACTCGGCTCTGCCTTACCATAACTTTCAACTTGGCGAGCTTTGACCTGCCATATTTTAATTCCGGGAGCAGCACTTGATGGGATTAAACGGTAAGGCATTACAATATCGATTTGGAAAGCTCCGTTCTCATCTGTGATAATAGTAAGGTATTCACCCTCCTGTCGTTGTCGAAATTCGTTCCCAATTGGGTCCTCCCACAGGATCTCAGCTTCAGTGTTGGGAAGCATATTGCCGCCGAGAATTGTAAGTTGGGTACCAGGAGGACCCTCTTGTTCAGACAGTTGACCACAGGTAGGGTTGGCAATTAACCATGGCTCATCTGGGGTTTGAGAACTAGGTGATGGCGGAGTTTCAGAGCAAGGGACCTCGATTATTTGGATACCTTGGATCTCATCAGGTGCTCTGCTAATCGCTCTATCCCAAGGCCACATGATTTGGGTTAAACGGTATCTTGCTTTTCCCACTTCTCGGGCAAGCAAGCCAAGGTCAATATCACCGATCTGCCAGCCCAGGATGAAGAAAGCAATCAGCACGATTGCAAAAGGTCCAAGAGAAGCACGTGCTGTTCGACTGGCGAAACGATATGTGTCGACCACAATCCAAATGTATAGGAAGATGATAATGATAGTGGATACAATCAGAAGAGGTTCTAAGCGGTAGCCCTTTCGGATTATTTCGATCAGCTCAGTTTCTCGTCGGCCGATGGTTCGGAAGCGCCAAGTCATTAGGCCAAAGATTGAAAACGTGCTCAAGATCAAGAGCACACCACGCTGGTAGGCGCGAGCTAAAATATGCCCTAGGCCTGGGACGATCAATGAGAGCAAGGTAGCAACCGCCGGTGGGACAAGACTGGGTTTTAGTTCCTGTGGGGGTAGTCGTGTTGGGGTCGTCATTGCCCACCTCCACCTGAGGCAGTGAGATCACCTTCAATACCTCCCACTCGCTCTGCCTCCTCACCGTAGATCTCTTTAAACTCAGTATCGGACATCGCTCGAATATCTTCCCGAGATCCACGGTAAACAATCTGGCCATCGCGGAGACCAATTACGCTTGTAGAATAGCGCTGAACAAGATCCAGGTAATGCAGGCTACAGAGGATGGTAATTCTATCTTCCTGGTTCAGTCGCTCCAAACGCTCAAGGATCGAATGAGCAAGAACCGGATCTAAGCTGGCCACGGGTTCATCAGCCAGGATCATGCGAGGTTCCTGCATGAGCGCCCGAGCAACCCCCACCCGCTGCTGCTGCCCGCCGCTTAATTCATCAGCCCGTTTATGAGCCTGGTCAAGAATGCCCAATCGATCGAGTACTGATATGGCTTGTTCACGATCTGCTTTTGAAAAACGGCCAATTAAGCTGCGCCAGGTTGGGGTGTAGCCAAGTCGTCCGGCAATTACATTCGTCATCACCGACGAACGTCTAACTAAGTTGAAATGCTGAAATATCATTCCAATCTTACGTCTGACCGTCCGCAACTCTTCACCATCCAACTGAGTCAGATCGACTTTATCCCATAAAACCTCTCCTTCTGTGGGATCAATCAAACGGTTTATACATCGCAATAGCGTGGATTTACCTGAACCACTCAGGCCAATGATAACGAGAAATTCTCCGTCGGGAACAATAAAGCTGACATCCCGCAGGGCAACTGTGCCATCGTCGTATATCTTGGTGAGGTTGCGGACTTCAATCATAGGTTACTCCCAATATATATTAGGGGGGACAAGGGACCTTGTCCCCCCTACATGTGTTTCACATATTACTAATGGTTGCATCCAATAGTAATCTATTCGAGATCCGCGGCTGAGATGTCAGCAGCGTCGAGTATCTGACGGAAGGGATCATAGAAGGTGTCGTCATGTACTTCGAGGCCCCCCCACTGATAGGCAATATCCATCGCTGCTAATCCTTCTTCTGTTTCAGCGATAGCCAAGAAGGCATCAACGATCTGGGTCTTGAGTTCTTCCGAAAAACCTGGAACAAACTGAACACCATCATTGGGGACATCACCCGTCTGGAAAATGACGTCGACAACCTCCATCACGTCAGGATACTCCTCCTCGATCCGGCTTCGGGCGTCGACGTAGGAGGCTCCGGCCACACAATCCCCCGTGTATACCCCGGCGACTGCAGCATCATGAGAGCCTGCGTCTACAGGTACAACTTCTACACCAACGGCAGCCAACTCAATGCTAGGAACGATCCAGCTGCTGGTGCTGAGAGAATCATCGCGACAGAAGGACACTCCGTCCAGCTCGGAAATATCTGAGTAGCCGCTATCGGCGCGTACAAAGATCTGCCCATTGTAGGTAGGGCTGCCGTAACGTGTACAGACAAGCGCAGATTCAGCACATCCTTGGTCAGCAGCTTGGATATATGAAAAGGTCGCCAGCGAACCTATATGGGCTTTAGGCGGATCGGCGCACATAGCTTCTATCGCACTGGCGTTCGAGGTCGCAACAAAGGTTTCGATCACCAAACCGGTCTCCTCAAAAAGAAGATCAGCCATAGCTTCTCCGCCGGTGGCAACCCTTTCCATCTCGCCTGAAGGTACAAACACCCAGATGATTGGATTCTCCTCGGTGCCGAGTTCTGCTTCCTTGGCACAGGCACTAAGTAATACGGTACCAATGAGAAGCACACTCAGAATTACAGGAATGAGCAATCGGTTCTTATGCATTGGACTTCTTCCTCCTCAGAATGGGGTGATAAAAATAAGATAGTTCGTTTGATGGTTTGTGCACTGGTTTTGGGTTTGATATTCTCACCTCCTTCTCACCAACTATAAGCTATTTGATCTTAGCGCGATTCTTGCTCGCGCGCAAGGAATTTGCAAGTCTTGTATGTTTCTCTTGCGGCGGTTAGAATTCCCCTCCCATGACTGATCAGCATTATCAGGAAGCACTCGACTATCTATACAGTTTCGTCGATTATAGTGTAGAGCGGACCTACCGTTACTCGGCTGACACATTCGACCTGAATCGGGTTCGCGACTTGTTTCAGGTAGTGGGTAATCCTCAAGATCAGTATAACTCAGTACACATCGCTGGAACCAAAGGTAAGGGTTCGGTTTCGGCCATGATTGCCTCGGTGTTACGGGCTGCCGGCTACCGAACTGGACTCTATACTTCGCCCCATTTACAACATTTCACTGAGCGTATCCGAGTCGATGGTCAAGAGATCCCTAAGTCTGAGGTCGTTCGGCTGGTAGAAATTCTCAAACCCTATATAGAAGCCATTCAGCATCTGACCGTTTACGAAATCATCACCGCACTAGGATTCCTGCACTTCGCTGAACAAGAGGTCGAGTGTGCAGTGGTTGAAGTTGGGCTTGGCGGACGTCTGGACGCCACCAACATGCTCAATCCACTCGTCTCGGTGATCACCTCACTTTCGTATGATCACATGCACCTTCTGGGTGATAGCCTTTCAGACATCGCCCGCGAGAAGGCGGGAATCATCAAACCCGGCGTGCCGGTTATATCCGCCCCTCAGCAGTTCGAAGCAGAGCGAGTGGTCGAGCAGGTCGCTCGTTCACTGAAGGCTCCCCTGGTGCTTGTCGGTCGTGACTGGCTTTACTCCCCGGGGGCTCGTGATCTAAATGCACAGAGTCTGTATGTATGGTCAGCGGCTGAGCAGCCACTGATGGACGCGTATGTCGAATCGGCTGGGGGGGAGGAGTGGGTGCCACCTCGGTATCAGATCCCGCTTCTTGGCCATCATCAGGTTGTCAATGGCGCCGTGGCATACGCCGCCCTGCAAACAATTAGAGAGCATGGACTGGTGGTGAATGAAGAAGCCATCCAGGAAGGGTTCCGGGAGGTCTCCTGGCCAGGCCGTTTCCAGATACTTTCGCGCTCGCCAATTGTAGTAGTCGACTCTGCGCACAATCGCGATTCCGCCCTCAAATTGCGAATCGCGTTGGATGACTACTTTCCCGGTCAACCGGTAACACTGATCTTCGGCGCTTCCGCAGATAAAGATATTTCAGGTATGCTGATTGAACTCTTACCCCGTGTCTCACGGTTGATTGTCACTCAGGCTGTTCATCCGCGAGCGGCTGCTCCGGATGAACTTGCTCATATGGCACACACTCATGGTTTGCGGGTGGAGGTGGCATTGCCTGTCTCAACCGCGCTTGACAGGGCTATGACTAAAGCGAGACCAGGAGAAGTTATAATCGCTGCGGGAAGTGTATTTGTCGTTGGAGAGATTCTTGCAGCGTGGGAGAGGTTGGGGCAGCCGACTGTATAAAGGTTTGAAAAAAGGATCCGATGATGGATTATTGGGGCAATTGGCCTCATCTGCCGGCAGAATGGGGCCGCGCGGTGAGCCGTCGAGCAGATGAGCTTTATAACATCAACCAAGCCACCTTGAATGAGGATGGTCTTATCGAGTGCGCGGTGCTCCCATTGCGAGATGTGGTGCTCTATCCGAACATGATCACCCCCCTCTTTGTCAACCATGAGCCGACACTGAGAGCTATCGAGCATGCCGCCCTGACTAATGAAACCATGATCGCCATCGCTCAGATCGACCAAGAGGTTGAAGATCCAATCCCAAGCGATCTGCATGTCGTAGGCACTGAGATCGCCGTCGGTCGATTGATGCATATTCCTGATGGATCGACTTCAATCCTCACTCAGGGTCGTCGCCGGGTTGAGGTGGTCGAATTTGTTCAAACCGAACCTTATATGCGCGTTCGAGGACGACCGATTGATGAGGATATTGAGCGTACTAAGGAAACTCTAGCCCTGATGAGGGTTGTGCTGACTCTATTTGAAAAATGTGTCCAACTCAACCGCAGCCTGCCTGAGGAAGCCTATATCTACGCAGTCAATATCGAGGACCCTGCTTGGCTTGCTGATTTGATAGCTTCAGCTATTAGCCTGACTATTTCTGAACGCCAGGCAATGTTAGAGACCTTCGATCCAATTGAACGCTTGCAGCGGACAAGCGTACTGCTTGGCCGGGAATTGGCCGTCCTGGAACTAGAAGATCAGATCCACAACCAGGTGCAAAGCGAGGTCGATAAGTCGCAACGAGAGTTGTATCTGCGTGAGCGGATGAAAGCGATCCAAACCGAACTGGGTGAGACGGATCTGTGGACACAAGAGATTAATGAGCTACGCGAACGGGTCCAGCATCTAGAACTTCCTGAGGAAGTAGAACTTAGGGCTTTGAAGGAGATCCAACGGCTCACTCAAATGCCTCCAGTATCCCCCGAGGTTAGTGTTATCCGGGCTTATCTAGATTGGCTGATGGGGTTGCCTTGGTCTCACGCCACTCAGGATAATCTCGATATCCAGCATGTGGCTGAGGTTCTGAATAGTAGGCATTACGGACTGCAAAAGGCCAAAGAACGTATATTGGAATATATTGCCGTTAAAAGCCTTGCCCCAAGGGAGCTGCGCCAACCGATTTTATGTTTTGTTGGACCACCAGGTACAGGTAAGACGTCGCTGGGTCAATCGATCGCCGAGGCGCTTGGTCGAGAGTTCATTCGCATTTCCCTCGGAGGGATCCGAGATGAAGCGGAGATTCGTGGACACAGAAAGACTTACATCGGTGCCCTTCCTGGACGAATTCTGCAAACAATGCGTCGATCGGGAACTGTCAACCCTTTGTTTATGTTGGACGAAATCGACAAGCTTGGCCATGATTTTAGAGGGGATCCAGCCTCATCGCTGCTCGAAGTCTTGGATCCTGAACAAAATCATTCATTTTCCGACCATTATCTGGAACTTCCCTATGATCTTTCCAAAGTGATATTTATTACGACTGCCAATACCCTTGAAACTGTTCCACCAGCACTAGCCGATCGCTTGGAGGTAATTAAGTTTACCGGCTACATCGAAGAGGAGAAGCTGTTCATCGCCCGAAAGTTCCTAGTGCAGCGCCAGTTGGAGCAGAATGGTTTATTAGCAAAAGAGCTGATCTTCACAGAAGGAGCTATACAGAGCATAATCCGTGAGTACACCTGGGAAGCTGGTGTGCGGAATCTGGAACGTGAGATTGGAAAAGTCTGCCGCAAGGCGGCTCGTCGTAAGGCTGAAGGGAAAAAGGTGCCCCGACGGATCACACCAGGTAGTCTTGATAGATTGCTTGGACCACCTCAAATCATTCCTCACGAAGCCGAAGCTGAGGACCAAATTGGGGCCGCTACAGGTTTGGCTTGGACGGAGAACGGGGGCGATTCGCTGATCGTTGAGGCTCTTTTGGTCGAAGGTAAAGGTAACCTTCAGATCACAGGACAAATCGGCGATGTAATGCAAGAGTCAGCCCAAGCAGCATTGACTTACATCAAATCACGCGCTGAGGACTTAGGAATCGCCCCTCGAATTTTCGAAACGATCGACATTCACATACATATCCCTGAGGGGTCGATCCCAAAGGATGGCCCCAGCGCTGGAATTACGATCGCAACCGCGCTGGCCTCCGCTCTCACAGGACGACCCGTACGGCGAGACGTGGGGATGAGCGGTGAAATTACTCTGCGAGGGCGAGTGCTTCCCATTGGTGGTGTGCGCGAGAAAGTGCTCGCAGCTTATCGGTTAAAGATCAAAGACGTGCTCATCCCGGCCAAGAATGAGAAGGATCTGGTAGAGCTCCCTCGTCAGGCACGGACCACTATGAATATCCACTTAGTCCAGCATATGGACGAGGTGCTCGAAATGGCCTTGCTTCCCCAATCCGAGCTTGTGCCTTAAGGTGCTGCCGTCGAACAAGTCTCATCTAGTCAGGATGTATCTGCAAGGTCGGGATGCGCCGCTATTAGATCGATCATGTTCGGTCAAACCATAATCAAGGTTAGAGTTATCGATTGATGAAATACTGCAGCTATCGATACAATAGAATCCGAACCATGTTTGGTCTGTTAACGTTGATCATTGTGCTCACGGCTTGTACCCGAACTTGGATCCCGGTTGAAACCAGAATTATCCCCTCGCCCTCAGCAACAGTTGAGACGGCAGAGCGATCTACACCAACGCCAGATGAAGAAGCTAGCGGAGTGAATTACGCTATCGTTTGGGTGGAGGCAGAGGAAACCCTTGCTGTGACAAAACCAGCGGGGATTTCCGGCATGGTCGTCGGCGAGTTGGCGCATGGTCAGCGTGGGATCCAACTAACTGGTGGTAACACACGGCTAGGAAGTTCTACTTGGGTCGAGATCTATATTCCCGGTGGGGGAGTTGGATGGGTGAACGCATGGAATCTGACCGAAAATGTAACGGCAAGCGACTTCTGCCAAGACAACAGGGTGAACTCTCTGCTGGACGATTTTAATCGAGCGTTGGTAGACGAAGATGGAGAGTTGCTGGCGAGGTTGGTCAACCCCGAACGCGGTTTGACTCTACGGCATGATTGGTGGAACCCTGAGGTATTTATTTCACCGGATAAGGTCTATGGTTTATTCTCAGATCTTTCAGAGGTGGACTGGGGTGTCCTGAGCGGTAGCCAATTTCCTATTCGTGGCTCGTTCCATCAGATTATTGTCCCCCAATTAGAGGACGTCTTTACGAGTTCGCTGGAAATAGCTTGTAACCAAATGATTACCGGGGTGACTTCCCAGCCAGCGATATGGCCGGAGTGTTTCAACAACATGAATTTCTATGCCTTCCACCGACCATCTCCGGAAGGCGGGAACCAATTTGATTGGCGGACTTGGACTATAGGTATCGAGTACGTTAACGGCCAGCCGTACCTATCGGTTATGATCCAATATCGAGGGGATATATAACTTGAGCCTGATGAAATTAGGAGCCGCTAGCAGGGAAAGGTATACCATTTCCTTTCACCTGCGGTGTAATTAAACACAAGCGGGTCATTGTGAGGGTGATGTTTATCGCTTGGTCTTATGTTCAGATAAAGTGTTGAGGAGCTCTATCAGGCGAGAGGTCCAATCGGTCTCCCCAGTCTGGGTAAGCCAAAAGCCCCGTTTGCTATGGCGTACATCTTTCCCGAGAGAGGGAATATCAAAACCAGTTCGATCTTGTGGTAACTGTAACAGGATCTGTTTGTTTTCCATCGAGATCGCTTCAACACCGGCTTTAGAGGCTAGAAGCCTAACTCGCAATTGATAGAACAGATTCTCTATTTCAGGTGGAAGAATCCCGAATCTGTCGGCAAGTTCCTCGGCGAGGGATTCAATCCCCTCCATGGTCCGCACTTGTGCCATGCGTCGGTAAAGTTGTAAACGCAGATCGCGGTTCGGTATATAGTCGGAGGGGATGGCGGAGGGAAGTGGTAGTTCGATTGTCGCCGGGAGTAGTTCCACCATTTGTGGCAGGCCCACCGGTTCAGGGATTTCATGGTCGTAATCTGCTTTGAGGTACCGTACTGCCTTGGCTAACAAGCGGGTATAAAGATGGAAGCCGATAGCGGTAATATTGCCATGTTGGCGAGTGCCGAGGATATCGCCTGCGCCTCTGATCTCCAGATCACGCATGGCGATTGCATAACCTGCTCCTAATTGCGCGTGTTCGGCGATCGTCTCCAGGCGGTAAAGGGCTTCGTCGGTTGCCTTGAATCTTGGGTGGCGGAAAAAGTACGCATAACCTTGAGCAGCACCTCGACCGACACGTCCCCGTAATTGATAAAGTTGAGCCAGGCCAAATCTATCAGCTCTATCCACAATGAGCGTATTAGCATTGGGAATATCGAGACCAGATTCGATAATCGAGGTGCTCACCAATACATCAATCTCTCCGCCATTGAATCGCTCCATCACGGAAGCTAATTCTTTTTCAGGCATCTGACCGTGGGCGACAGCCAAGCTGACTTCAGGAATAAGGTGCTCGAGTCGCCGCCGCATAGGTTGGATCGTTTGCACTCGATTGTGCACGAAAAAGACCTGACCACTACGGTCCAGCTCACGTAGCACAGCCTGTCGGATAAGAGAGGGGTCGTATGGACCAACATGGGTGAAGACGGGCAGTCGTTCCTCAGGTGCGGAATTTATTGTAGAGATGTCACGTGCTCCGGTAAGAGCCATATACAACGTGCGAGGGATTGGCGTAGCGGTCAAGGTGAGGACATCGACCTCGGTTCTCATCTTCTTGAGATATTCTTTATGGGTCACGCCGAAACGCTGCTCTTCGTCAATCACTAGTAAACCGAGTTTACTTAATTCTACGTCCCGCTGAAGTAGACGGTGGGTGCCGATGATAATATCAATCTCACCCGAAGCTAGGCGCTTCAGGATATCAACGACTTCTCGCCGGTTCCGGAAGCGGGAAAGCATCTCCACCTCAACTGGAAACGCAGCCAGCCTACGATGGAAGGTGTTGAAGTGTTGCTGAGCCAATACAGTGGTGGGAACGAGAATGGCAACCTGCATCCCATCCATCACTGCTTTGAAGGCTGCCCTTAGAGCGACCTCCGTTTTGCCATAACCGACATCACCGCAAATAAGTCGGTCCATCGGTCGATTGAGCTCCATATCGCGCTTTACTTCTTCCAAAGCCTGAATCTGATCCACAGTCTCTTCGTAAGGGAAGGAGGCTTCAAGTTCCCCTTGCCACGGTGTGTCGGATGAGAAGGCATGACCGCGGATAGTCCGTCTTTGGGCATATAGCTCGAGAAGGCCACGGGCGACCCGTTCTACAGCTTTAGTTGCCGTTACTTTAACCTGCTCCCACTCTTGAGTGCCTAATCGCGAGGGTTTGGGTTGCGAGCCATCGGCTCCGATATAGCGTGTGATTCGGTCGGCTTGGTGAATAGGGACATATAATTGGTCCCCGCCATCAAACTCAATTAGCAGGAACTCACGTTGCAGGCCGTCAAGCGTGCGTTCTACCAGCCCACTGAAACGTCCGATTCCATAATCGATATGAACAACCCAGTCGCCGGTATGCAGATCGGCGTAAGCTATTTCTGGGGCAGCCGCGACCCGGCGATGACGCGGGCGAGGTCGAGGTTTAGCCCATCCGAAGATCTCAGTGTCTGTCAGCAAGTTAATGCGTTCCCCATCTGGTGGGTCGAGCACCCATCCCTCAGAGAGCGCACCGTGAACAAAGTGGAGATCACCCGGTGTAAGATTGACCGGTAGCTCTTCTATTACCGGACGTGGCATATCGGTTTCCGACCAGAGTTCAGACAGGCGTGGCGCTTGCCGGCTGACGACCACAACCGTCTCGTGGCTTAGAATCCTTTCGACCATATTGTCCATCAGAGGACGCAGTTGACCGCTGAAGCGAGGACCGGGGGCAAAAGAGTCAGCCAGTTGGATCTCATCCAGATCGATCTTGGAAACACTTCCCAAATCGATTGTCCGGTGTTCTGAGAGCGAATCATTCAGTTCTACCAGGGTTAGGTAGGGTAGTGGAAAATCCTCAGGCAGTAGATCCGCCTGCTCCTGATCTTCTCTCAAGACGATGGCCTGTTCTTCTATCTCGCTCATTGCGTCTTCGATTGCCATCTGATCATCGAGCAATACGATAGCATCGGATGTGAGGTAGTCTAGCAATCCCGTTGGCACCGGGTTCATCCAGGGAAGGAAATATTCAAGCAGAGGGTCACGGACCGGCTCGTGGAGTGGATCACCAGGAGGAAGGAGGTCATCCCAGGTTTCTTGGTAGAGGTGAGGAAGTCCTTCACGCGCCGGTGTGAGACGCACAAACTGCATGTCTCCAGAGGATCGTTGGGAGGTAGGATCGAAGAGTCGCAGGGAGTCGAGTTTGTCTCCGAAGAACTCGATCCGCACTGGTTGGGGTTCGGCTGGTGGCCAGAGATCGAGGATCCCTCCTCGGCGGCCGAATTGTCCGGGTTCAGTAACTAGACTGGTGTGCGCATAGCCAATACTTAACAGTAGATTGACGAGTTGGTCGAATCGATAAGTTTCACCTGATTTTAACCAGCGAGAGTTGGCAAGGAATGTTTGAGGTGAGATGGTTCGGGTCATCGTGGCTCGGATGGCCGTCAAGATTAGCATGGGGTGAGTTGGTGATACGGAGTTGAGTCTCCCGGGCTGTCGGTCAGACGTGAGTTTAGTGAGGGTTGTCACCCGGTGGTTAATGGTCCTCGAACCCCAAGGGGATCGCTCGTAAAACAAAGGGTTAGGATCGGGGAAGGTCAGCAGATGCAAATCCGGGTCCCAGGCTGATATTTCTTCTGCCAAAGTCAGCAATTGGTCGGCGCGCGGGAGGATCAGCAAAACTGGGCGTTGTAGGTCTCGGGTTATGGCTGCAGCCAGTGCCGGGCGGGTGGCGCGTGGCAGGCGAAGAGGATGGGGGATGGATCGGTCACTAGTCAAAGCTTGTAAAAGCCTGACGTAGTCTGGAAGCGAGCGAATGCGAGCGAGTAGAGGGGAGAGATCCATTGTCATAATGGAGTCGTGTTGCTGTAGGTCATCGCTGCCTGTATACCTTCCCGAATGAAGAGGTGGATACAATCTACCGCTTCACCTAGGATAACTTCTAGCATTTGGAGCTCATCCCGGCTGAAATCTTTGAGTACGTAATCAGCCGGATCCATCTTGCCAGGTGGGCGACCGATCCCAATGCGCAATCTGGGAAAAGCCTCAGTTCCTAATTGCTCGAATATCGACTGCATTCCCTTATGGCCAGCCGAGCCGCCGGCCGGTCGGAGTCGGATTGTGCCAAGGGGCAAATCAAGGTCATCATAAGCGACTATTAGGTTGGAGGTTGAGATCCGATAGAAACGTGTCAGCGGGCCGACTGACCGACCAACGAGATTCATAAATGTTTGTGGCTTAGCTAGGATGATCTTATGACCCTCAAGAGGACCGTCGGTATAAAGAGCCGAAAATTGATGTCGCGAGAATGTGAGACCTAGTTCAGCCGCCAACTGGTCGAGAAGCATGAAACCGACATTGTGCCGGTTTAGGTTGTGTTCTTTCCCCGGGTTACCGAGGCCGATGATCAGGTGGGTTACCATCTGGCTCCTTTTCATCGCTGGCCTCGTCTTTTTCTTCCACGCCTCTGTTCTGAACGCCTATGAATGTGCCGCATGCGAAGGGTGGACCAGTGAATCTGTAGGTACCGGCGAACGATGATGAATCCACCCAATGACAACAAGCTCACTAAACATACGACCCCTCCAATAAAAAATGCCCGCATTACACGCGACGCCCCGATATTACTGGAAGAGGGGATTTGGGTTGGAAGAGGAGTGTCAGTAGGTATGACCGGACTGGGGCTGAGTAGTGCTGCCGGTTTCGTGGCTGCGGGTGTTTCGGTAGGGGTGGTGTTACGAATCCTAAGGTCGCTGACGATAGCTTCTAGCGATTTTCCGTTCTCTAACCAAACTATCAATCGTAGTTGATAATTTCCGTCCGTGATGCCTGTAGTGTCCCAGATGCCGAGCCTGCCATCGGTAACCGGAGTCTGAATAGGCTGCATTATGGGGAACCATGTATCGGATGGGTTAGGTTGGTAAGCAAAGGAAAGTTCATAATAAACAAAGGACGGATGAGCCGCCGAGCCTTCGATCGTGACCAAGCCGAAAATTGCTTCACCTTGCTGGGGGTGGGTGATATCGGCATAGCCCGGCGCCTGGGCTAGTGCAGAGGACGGTGTAATGATTGCGACGAGGATTGTTGAGATGTATATGATTGATCGCAGACGCGAGGGCATGGCGGGCACTCCGGAGCCGGGAAATTCCAATTTATTAGTTTAACATGCCAGTCATCATGGGTCAACGCACGGTTGACGTATTAGGCAACAGTCGGTAGAATTCGCGACAGAGACGTCGGGGCGTCCCCAACGACGTGGGGAGGCGCCCCTTTATTTCTGTGTAAGCGAGGTCGAAATGGATGAGACCATTGCCAACCAGCCGCGTGAAGAGATAAAGGCTGAGGTCATCAACCTCAGTGGTGGCATTATCGACACCGTCGAATCTGAAAGGGTCTATATCACCCAGGGAGGCGCCAACCGGATTGTGGCCTCGGAGGTTGAATTACTCCAGGGAGGAGCAGCTACTATCCATGGCGAAACCGTCCATGTGAAGCGAGGCGCGGCAATAGCGGTGCGAGGGGGTGAAGTCTCACTAGAAGACAGTAATGCTGGTGCTGTTGTGGCTGATGGATTAAGTATGACCGGATCACGGGTGGGTGTGGTAGTCGCTGGACAGGTCGAGATGGAGAATAGCAGCACGGTGATCCTATTAGCACGTGATGTTCACGGGCCGGTTGAGACAGTACTTGATACCCGAGGTGCGTTGCTAGCCGGTTTAGTATCAGGTATCTGTGTTGGTCTGGTCTTATCCGTTTTTAAGATGCTATCCCGACGTAGTTAAACGATATTGCCGATCCTACTGGTGAACTTGAAGGAGTGAGGGTAACCAGGTGCGGTTGAGAGGCACTCCGGAGGAATGAAATATGAGCGAACTTATATTGAATGCAGAGGATAGAGAAGTGACTGGAAAGAAAGTCAAGGTACTTCGTCGACAGGGTTACTTACCCGCTGTACTCTACGGCGCAGGGATCGAGTCCATCCCGATAAAGCTTGATTTGAAAGAGGCGAGTAAGGTGATTTCGGCTGCCGGTAGCTCCACATTGGTGTTGCTTAAGATCGGCAAGAAGCAGCATCAGGTGCTGGTGCGCGACACACAACGCCAAGTAATTCGCAGAGGTCTGCAGCATGTAGATTTCCTTAAAGTAGCCATGGACGTTGCCATCCGCGCAGAAGTACCGATTGAATTTGTGGGTGAGTCTCCAGCGGTAAGAGATCTTGAAGGGGTACTTGTTACCGAATTGGTTGAGATCGAGATCGAATCATTGCCAGCTGATCTGCCGGATCGCATAACGGTAGATTTGGAACTTCTAGCGGAGATTACTGACACGATTAAAGTTGGGGATCTATCATTTGGGGAGGGGGTTGAGGTTATAACCAGCCCGGATGATGTTATCACTCGGGTGATCTACCAGGTTGAAGAAGAGATCGAAGAAGAAGAGGAGCTGGAAGAAGTTATCCCAACCGAGGAGGAGCCTGAAGTAATCGAGCGCGGCAAGCTCGAGGAAGAAGAGGGGGAGGACGCATAATAAGAATAGAATCTCCGCGGTTATTCATCCGGCTCACGCAGCAACTCAAGCAGACAGAGGGTGATCCGGGCTGTGGCACCCCAAATAACTTCACCCTTATAGGGTCGGAAGTAATGGATGGGTATAGTTGCATTTGATATCGGCGGCTTCCATTGACGGATTTCGACATTACTAGGGTCAGCTAACCATTCTATCGGGACGCCGAAAACTGCAGCCACTTCCTCCCGATTTAGATGCAGGGGATATGGCCATGGAATCGTGCCCACAATGGGTGAGATGATAAATTGGGTGATTGTGGGAAACGAGGCCATAGTGCCGAGAATTTGTACATCTTCCGCTCGTATTCCTATCTCCTCTTCAGCCTCGCGTAACGCAGCTTGTTCTGGGCTCTCGTCTTGAGTCTCGATCAGACCACCAGGGAAGGAGACCTGACCGCGGTGATCTTCAACCGAGTCAGTGCGGCGGGTGAAAAGCACATACCATCCACCGTTCTCTTTATATAATGGCACCAATACGGCCGCTGGGCGACCCTCCCACTCAGACTGCGCTTTAGGCGGTCGGTGTGTCAGTCGTTGACGTAATAGATCCGGTACGTCTAACATGGAGGGGGATTAGCTCGTAGCATCCAGAATGCTACCGCAATAAACGCAACTCGCGTGATGCTCGTCAATCCAATCCACTTCATCGGGTATTACATTACCACCACAATAATTACATTTTGCTGGCAAACGTGGCTGACTCCTAGGACTGAAGGCTGATGTTAGGGAGAGACCATGTGTATCCAAAATTCCTTGGATTTCATCCTCAATCGCCTTGGCTTGCTCAGTGAGTCCGAGGTTGCGCATTTCGGTGAGGACGCGATGGCTTACGACTGGCAAGCGTCGAAATTGCCCCATTATCCCCATTAATTTCAGACCAGTTTGCAGTCGTTGAATGCTCTTCTCGACTTCACCGGCCTCTATCCAAGCTCGACCGGCTTGTCCTTGTGCCATTAACTTATGAGCTCGCTTCAAGCTGCGAAGTGCCTTACGAGCAGCAGGGGGGAGATCTCGTGGATGACGCCATCCGGGTGGGAGAGGCCGCCTGCGTAGAGGGAAGGATCGCCTGCGAAATATCGGCATTGTGATCTCCTTAACTTGTACCTCAATTGCACTTTATAGATGATGTTTATCGTTTGGGTTTCGCCGGTGTAAAATCCGCATTACTAGCGTCGGTCTCCGGTTGAGGTTCTGGTATGATTGCTCGGGCGAATACCAAATAACCTGTGTGAGCGACCATACGGTCGGTTGGGCGGAGCCGCTCTGGCACGGGCTTGTAGAAGCGCAAGTATATCTCACAGACCTCCATCAGGGCGAAATCGTTGCGCTGAAGCGCATGAAGAAGAGCACTCACTTGATTGGTGGTGGGTATGATTGAGCCAAATATCCCACCATTGCATAGCGCAGCCTGTGCTTGGGGCAAGTAGTTTTGAGGGAATGGAAGATCCATGAAGAGCGCATCGGCCTCCGTCTCATAAAAGCCCTCGGTAATGTCGTGCAGGCGAAACTCCACCCGGTCTTCTAGTCCTACTCGTTTTAGGTTACGATGAGCAAGTGCCTGCATGTCCTCTCGCTTATCGTATGAGATTACCTTTCCCGGTTGCCCCACCATCCAGGCCAGGGCAGTGGTCAGGGCGCCAGAGCCCGTTCCAGCTTCGACGACTGTCTTCCCAGGTCCAATCGACAGACGGAGAAGAATGTAACCGATGTCTTTGGGGAAGATGATTTGTGAGCGTCGCTTGATATTAAGTAATAGGTCTCGCAGCGTCGGCTCGAGTAGATAATAGCATTTGCCCAGATGGGTCCTGATCTCCGATCCCCAGGGGATGCCGATCAAATCGTCATGCTGAAGGATCCCGTGATGGGTTTGGAAATCCTTCCCTGGCTCAAGGCGAAGAAAGAACCGTTTCTGATCGTGGGCGACAAGCATCGCTAGATCGTCAGGGTGAGTACTCCTCAAGTTATCCTCCGAAAATTGATCTCAAAGACAGGGGTTTGAAACCTGGCCAGTATGTGCCGACCTCCTGCAATCTAGTGCGGTCTTGCGATTACATTCTAAGCCTGCGAGATAGAAGGTGCAAACCCGCTTTGGGACTGGCTTTTACGCGCCACAATCCGCAGTATTACGGCTCTTTCTTGCTGCACGTAATTAAGCTGGGAATGAAATCCCACACGATCAAACGGTTGGGACCAATTATCTCCTGGTTCCCCTGTCTGACCGGTTATTCGATATAACCAAGCGGCGAAACGATCTGGGATGCTCCTCCCGATGATATATACGGTACAAACGACAATAAAAATGCCGCCAGGCCGCAGGACACGCTGTACTTCGGATAAGGTGTCTGGATCATAGATGTATTCGCTGGGGAAAGTTGATAGCACGCAGGAGAAATGACCGCTAGGAAGGGGCAGGTGCTGCACAACCGATCGGATGACATTTGGTCGATAACCATTTCGCTTTAGACGGCGGGCAGCAATTCGCCCCATCTGGATTGATGAGTCAACTCCGATACTTTTTCGCTCACCCAACGCTAAGGTTAGTAATAAATGACCAGGACCATGCCCCACTTCGAGCAAATCACCCTCGGGGAGGATTTCTATTGCGGCTGATTGCCAGGTCTTCCATTGACCCATTGAGGTTGTCCAGGCAACCAGGTCATAAGCCCAGGCAAATCTTGTATAGAGCTGATTGAAGAACAGACGTAGCAATTTCTTCAGGAACTTACCGGTGAACTGTTCCATGCGTCTCGGTATGTGGATAAACGAATCTCAGCTTGTTGAACCGTTTGTTTAATTATGGGATGGGTGAGGATTGACAGTTCAACCTCTCTCTCCTTGGCATAGCCGCTTTCGGCGAGCAGAACAGCGTCGGGGTAACCCGGGTGGCACATCAATTCGCATACGCCAGAGGGTAAATCACGCAGGAGAGCAATTAAATGATCCTGATTGACCCCGGGTCCAAAAAAGCTGGCCAGAAAATGATCAGGATGAGGAACTTGAGAGGACCTTAGGAGCTCCATCGCTTCCTGACAGGCGAAGGACAAGACGCTGGGGGGATAGACATCGATGAGGGCTTGTGGGGGAATATCGGAGGGGAATGATGGTCGGACGCCGCAACCAAATTCCTTGGCTAAATTAAGATAGATTTCCCAGAGGGCAGGGCCAAATGCGACGATGTGATAGTGACTATCGAGGTGGTCAAGGGTTGCACCGGTTTTGAGGAAGTTCTGGATTTGAGCACGGAATTCGATTTCCACCTGTGTTGGATCGATGCCTACCAGTGATTGTACGATGGCATCTCGATCACGGAAGCGACCTTGAGAATCTAGCAGAGATGGTATCTCATCGGCGGGAGCGCAGGGAGGTCCGATGGTCAGGTTCAGGTGAACCCCGAGGCCCAGGCGTGGGCATTCATCTTGAGCCCTCCGGATTTGATCTAACACGTCCGGCATGTTGACCATTACTGTGGTAGTGGAGACCAATCCCTGAAGATGTGCTTGACGAATCCCTGATGAGACTCCTGGCGTGCGGCCGTAATCATCGGCGTTGACAATCAGTGTGGTCGTCATGGGGTGAGGATATCCAATCGTTCAGGTAGAACTTGATAATGGATCTCGGTGAGTTCGTGTGATCTGATTTCGCCATCGGTTTGGATCGGTGTGGCAGGTGAGGTATTTATGGTCAAGCGTTGTGTGTGGTGCTGGTGGATGGCTGGATCATTGACATAGTCACCGCTGATAGCTCGAGGCAGCAGACCGAGCATACGTAATCGGGTCGGGGCATAGCCATAGACGAAGGTGAGTAAGCCGTCGGTTGGGTCAGCAGCCGGGGCCATGTGGAAAAGACCACCCGTGATCGGACAATTCCCCACTGATACTAATGAAACTGGTCCCTCATAGGTGCCATCATCCCACTCTAAACGCATCGTCCATTCGGGTTTCTGGTTGATGGCGCGCAGGGCAGCAACCAGGTAACGGATCAAGCCCCGCAGTCTGACCATCCGAATGTTGTAGAGCGTGACCACTGGTTCAAGCCCCACCGCGGAGTTGTTATCGAAGACCCACTCGTTTGCTTTACCTAAATCGATGCGGCGGGTCACCCCGCCAGCGATGGTCTGAGCGGCTTCCTTTAGGTCAAGCGGTAATCCTAGGTTGACGGGCAGGTCATTGGCTGTACCTAATGGGAGGAGTCCCAAAGGTCCAAGGACGCCCTCAGGCTTCGCCCGGAACAAACCATTAACCACTTCGCCGAAGGTACCATCACCTCCCGCGGCGATGATTGGTGTGTAGCCATCCCTGGCAGCGTTCTCAGCTAGTGACACAACCTGACCGGGTTCCTCCGATTGAACCAACTCGTATTCAATTCCCGCAGATTGCAGAGCTTCCTCGGCTTCAGGTCTACGGCGAAGCGCGTTCCAACGAGCGGCGTATGGGTTGAAGATGACTTTAGCTGTCATTGGTCTACCTCAAGTAAGGGAGAAATTTCACTGCCAGGGTAAGGAATAGCGCAAAGCCGAAACTGTCGGTCACCGCGGTAACCAATACTGAGGAAGCCAGAGCAGGATCCAACTTAAGGGCTTTCAACCCAAGCGGGATCATCGTACCAATGATCCCGGCAATAAACATATTACCTGCAAGGGCTAAGCCAAGCACCAAGCCCATCATCGAGTTGCCCTTCCAAAGGAACACGCCCAAACCTGCCACCGTACCAACCGAGATCCCCTGCAATAAGCCGACGGCAGCCTCTTTCAGAATCGTTCGCCACGCATCGCGGAGTTCGAGCTCACCAAGGGCAATTGCGCGTACGATGATGGCCAGACTCTGAGTGGCTGTGTTGCCTCCAAGACCGGCGACGACGGACAGGAATACTGCCAGGAGAGCAACTTGGGCGATAATTAATTCAAATTGGGAGATCACCCAAGAAGCAAAAAACGCAGTGAGGGCGTTGAGGAATAGCCAAGGTAGCCGGCGGCGGATAGAGAGGCTGATTGGGCTGTCGATCGATAGATCGGGATCGGAGACGTTTGCTAGGCGATAGATATCCTCTGTGGCTTCATCTTCTAACACGTCCATCAGGTCGTCATAGGTTATCACCCCACGCAGCACTTCCTTATCGTCGACGACTGGTAGCGCAGCTAGGTCATAACGCACCATCAACCGGGCAGCTTCCTCCTGATCCGCGTCAGTAGTAACGTAGACAACATCATGGTCCATGAAGGACTCGACCCTGGCTGTAGGTTCAGCGACCACCAGATCCCGCAAACCAACGATTCCCACCAACTGTCGGTCCTGATTAATTACATTGAGGTAGTAAGGAGTTTCTTCTTCAGGACTGAATCGACGTAAAAACTCGATCGCTTGCCAGGCAGTGGTATGTGGTCGCAGGGCGATGAAGGAAGTGGTCATCAAGCCGCCGGCGGTTTCATCCGGGTAACTCAGAAGGGGGATGACCTCATCGGCATCCTCCATTTCAGCCAGTGCCTCGGCAACACGCTCAGGGGGTAAATCTCCTAGTACGTCGGCAGCTTCATCTGGCTCCATTTCATCAAGAACGTCGGCCAATCTCTCTGTGGGCAGTATCTCCGCCATATCCGCCGCTTCATCGTCCTCCAGTTCTTCCAGTAGGTCGGCCACCGTAGGGATGTCCATACGCGGCAGCAGTCTCGCTTGGTGTTCGTCGTCGAGATCGGAGAAAGCGTCGGCTCTGTCAGCTGGGTGCAAACGGATCAGAGCCGCGATGGCATCTATGATCTGACCTGATTCCAGGGCTGATCGGACTTCCTCTAAAATAAGATCGATTTGAGACTGCTCCAAAGTTGGTCTCCCTTCAGTCAATCAGCACTACTTCGATACCTTCTTCTTCCAGCCATGCGATCGCCTGTTCGATATCCTTTTCGTCGCCGGTGGTTAAAATCTCTAACCATCCTTCCTCAGGTGTGATGTGTGCCTGGCGAATGTTAATCGCGATCTCAAAACGTTTAATCAATTTATTGATAATAGGTTGGTTGAGAAGGGAAGGCGGGTAGTTCAGACGAAGGACACGAGTTTGCATGGCTGCCTCCCTCTTAGGGACATCGGCAATTCATCGGTATTAATCGACCCACCTGATTTGGCGATTTTAGCATCTGGAACGAAGGGTGTCAAAGATAAGGGGATGATCGCGAGGATTGTCTTTCAGGTGCCCCGTAAATCATGGTTCCCTCTCCAACTACCTACGTCGTCGTCCG
>Ga0114930_10001751_pt1 | contig 20272 bp, 20 predicted proteins | sample AnhtaG_FD_87300 | JGI IMG/M metagenome (GOLD analysis project Ga0114930, IMG submission 87300) | Deep subsurface microbial communities from Anholt, Denmark to uncover new lineages of life (NeLLi) - Anholt_01485 metaG | ecosystem: Environmental > Aquatic > Marine > Oceanic > Sediment | place... | reverse complement strand
TGGCCTTAAATGATGGGCTGTGTTTCCTTCGGTTCTGTTTCATGTCCTGCTCCTCCTGTTTTTGTTATTTTAGGGAGCAGAACCCGCTCTTAACAACCTGTCCGAAATTCGGGGACCACCTCATTGTTAGCGGGCCTTCCCCAAGTAAATTCTTAATTAGGAACGATAACGGTAGCGTCCTGGATAGTTCCGGGTTATCTGCTACGTTGTAACTTTCAAAGATTACGCTCTCCAATTGCCTCTCGGTATTCTCGTTAAAGTTGATTCGTATGCCTATTGGCTTGAGTAACCTTCCCTCATTATGCTTACGGTGAATTAGTGAAAGCTCAATAAAGTTGTCTCCAGCATCCTGGCTTTTCTTTATCTCGAATTGAGATCGGCTTCGGTTATACTTCACTACCGAGCCGTACGGCCCTACTGAATCGCTGCTTTTCCAGTCCTCTTTTGATACGTGGTCGAGCGTCAGCGTGGTGCATTTTAACGACCTAAGAGCATTGTAGAATTGACTGGCTACTTGTGCCTGGTCGGGCCCGTAGCCTGTCGCTGCCATTTGGGAATCAACTATAACCAGGTCAATTTGATTCTCAGATACCAGGCTTTGTATAGAGTGAATATCACTGACAAGAGGCTGTGAGCAGAAGCGATAAAGGAAAGTGTCCTCTGTGTCTATCCCCAACCCCTTCTTAATGGCCCACACTCGGCGGTCATGGTCTTCTTTGCTGGCCTCCCAGTCCAGGTATAAGACGTTTCCGGCTGCTGGTTGCCAGCCATATATGCCGGAGTGGTTTTGTTGGACCAGGATGGCGATATAATCCGCAAAGTAGGACTTGGCAGATCCGCCCGGAGCATATATGGTGGTGGGCTGATTCTTTTCCAGTATGGGTGTGAGTTGGTATTCTACCCGCATGGTTTCTGGCTTTTTACCGACAGGCACTACCGGTTCACCCCGCCGGGCAATCTCCATTGTTTTACCCGTGATATAGGTTAAAACATCAGTCCAGGGAATGTCAGCGGAGTTATTTTCTAACCTCTTGGACAGGCTATTCATAGTAGGGGTAGCCAGAAGGTTAACCCGTGTAGTGTGTAACAACGCTTCCCCAGTCTCATTCTTGGAGTAGAACGCCAGTTCGGCATAGCCGTCATCTGTGAAACGCTCGGCTACTACCCGCAGCCCTAGCTCTGGCCAGGCGTAGTTGACAAAGCCTATCCCCTCAGTTACTGACGGTTTATTCATAGTTCCACACCCTCAGCCGGCTTTGGTTTTGGCCGTCCTCTTAATTCGTCTCTGATATGTCCCCGGCGCTTGATTAACTCAGTTTCTAGCATCCTTACCCGTTCATGAGGCCAGTGGTCATCGGGCAGATCCCACAAGTGAGACCGCAGATAGTGGTATTCGCCTAATAATTTGCTATCTTCCATCTCAGACAGGTCAAGGTGGTGGAAGCGTAGGTATTGGCGATCACTTACGAGGGGATCAGGTATCGAGATGTCTCCAGCATCCCTTAAGGTGAGGTGGCCCGCCGATATCCTATGCCCTGGTAATGGACATGGCGCTGTCCATCCGCCTACGGCGGACCCGCTTTGCTTAGCGCCGGGTATCCTGTCCAATAGATCCTTAAAGTTTCGTGGCCTAGCCATTCCGCACCTCCTCCGGCACCAGGGTCAGCTTTCGCTTTAGGCGGCACTCCGGGCAGTGCTTAGGCTCTGAAAGCCCCTTGCCTGCGTAAAAGTAACGCTCCCCACGTGTCCAGGTGAAGGTATCTCCACAGTCCACGCAAGTGAGGTCCTTATCTTGAAAGTTTGCTGTCTTTAGATTTACAGTCATTCTGTCTGCCTTTCATTCTGTACAATACTCGATTAGCCGTCCGGTTTTTCGCTGTTGCCATTAAGCCAGCGCTCGAATTGAACACGGCTGACGATTATGCGCTTAGCACCGAGCCGGATAGCACCGGGCAGCTTGCCTTCACGTACCAACTGGTACGCCAGCGCCCTTGAGATTTGTAATTTTTTACTTACTTCGAGCACTGTCATTGTCGCCTTATCTTCCATGTTGTCACCTTCCTTAGAAGTGGTTTTATTTCGCTAAAGAAAAAAGCGGTAGGAGGTCACCTTTTCGGTTCCTATCTACCGCTTGTGCTTACTATTGTAGGGGAAATGTAGAACTAACTCGAAGCCTAAAAGGCGATCAACCAAACAGAAAAGCTTCCACAAGGAAAGAGACTGTCCAGGCAATTGCAGGCTTAGGAGAAGCGAGTCCCTGTGCGGGAGTGGCTCCCCATCGTCCTGCTTGAACTGGTAGGTTGTCGTTTCCCGAGCCCTATTTTGTTCCCGACAGAAAAGGGTTTCGCAGGACCATGGAAAACGGGTCAGTTCCAAACAGAAGTTAAGGCAGAGGGGGAGAAGCCCTGTACTCGGAGTCCTCCCCGATGTCATAAGTCACGCCGGAAGATTACCGCCTCCTTAGCCCGGGTGTGTCCTTTCAGACGAGAAGGTCGTCAGGCTTCGGAAAGCTCCACATTCGCTTATTCAGTTGTTAAACGTGCACTAGTCCGCTGTTGGACTCTATGGTTCCAAAGGGAAATATAACACAAATGATATACCTTGTCAAGTCTTACTAGTTCTCAGCGGTACATGGCGGGTTCCAGTGTGCACTGCTGGCCAGATTGGTGTTGTGAGAGGGTTCACAAACGAGGGGTATTGACATAGTCCAACGAATGGTGTATATTAGTGCTGTATAGTGCTAGGAGGCGTACCGGTGGGAACATTGACAATCAACCAGTTATGCGAAGAACTGCAGATTAGTCGCCGCACTGTTTTCAAGTGGATCAAGGAAGGAAAGATCAACGTCATCCGGCTCGGAGCTAGGGCCGTTAGGATTGACGAGTCTGAGTTGGCCCGTATCAAGAAGGAAGGGATAAGGTAACCATATAGGAGGAAGCCAATGAGAGGTCACATAGTCAAGAGAGCTAAAGACAGCTATTCCATCGCCATCAGCCTGGGTCGTGACCCCACTACCGGCAAATATAAGTATCAGTGGGTCAGCGTGAAGGGAAGTAAAAAAGAGGCTGAAAAGCGCCTTTCAGAGATTCTACACGAGCTCGACACCGGCACGTTTATGCTGCCAGGTAAGACTACTTTAGCAGAGTATCTTGAAAAGTGGTTATCAGACTACGCCAAGCCTAACCTGTCACCGAGAGGATATGAGCGGTACGAAAGTATAGCCCGTGTGCATCTTATCCCCGGTCTTGGCGGCATACTGTTAACGCAGCTACGGCCGGAGCACCTTCAAAAGCATTACACAACCAAGCTCAATAATGGTCTTAGCGCCCTAACGGTCAGGTATCATCATACCGTGATTCATAAAGCCCTAGCAACGGCGATCAAGTGGGGACTGGTAAACCGTAACGTGGCCGATGGTGTGGACGTGCCCCGTGCTCGTCATAATGAGATGCAGACATGGGACGAATACGAGATAACCCGATTCCTTGAGGCTGCTAAGGATACTCTTTATTATGCGCTATTTCACACCGCCCTATTTACTGGTATGCGGCGATCTGAATTGTTAGCCCTGCGATGGCAAGATATAGACTTCATATTCAGCCAGGTTTACGTTAACCGCTCACTTCACCACCTGAAAGATGGTAGCTATGTATTCACACAACCTAAGTCAGCCAAGAGCCGCCGCACCATAGCCATGTCACCTTCAGCTATCCTTACACTAAGAGAGCATAAGGAAAAGCAAGAGGCAATACGGACCAGTCTGGAGATACCGCTAAAAGATGATGACCTGGTATTCAGCATCCCAGAAGGCAAACCACTACGCCCTAATACGGTTAGCCGTGCCTGGACTATGCTGGCCGCCCGTGCCGGTGTTAAGGTTATACGCCTTCACGATGCCAGGCATACCCATGCAAGCCTGATGCTTAAGCAAGGGGTACACCCTAAGATAGTTCAAGAGCGGTTAGGCCATGCCAGTATTCAGATAACCCTCGACACTTATAGCCATGTGGCTCCTGGACTACAGCAAGCGGCAGCGGAAGGCTTTGATAAACTGGTATCCCCCAGGTATAATGACACTGGCAAAAAAGAGCCTGTTGAAAAGCATTATTAGCAAATTATTAGCAAAAGTTGGTTATGTCTAGTCCGCCGCAGGCGGATAACCGCTAGTTTAGCTTCAGAAATTGACCTGGAGAGGTGACCGAGAGGCTGATGGTGCCGCTCTCGAAAAGCGGTCTCGTCTTACGATGAGCGTGGGTTCGAATCCCACCCTCTCCGCCGGGAGAGGTGCTGGAGTGGCTTATCAGGCGCGCCTGGAGAGCGCGTGTCGCCTTGGCGACCGTGGGTTCGAATCCCACCCTCTCCGTTTGTTTCGGCTGCCTACCCGGCTCAGGGGTGGTTTGATTCTGTGGCTCGTTGTGATAACATTGGCTATGAACCAGCGTGTCAGGAAGAATTTAATGAGAAAGGCGTGAATCAATGAAAATCTCCTTTGTAGAACCACGGGCTCCCTTTTACAACTTCTACACCAGGGTCATCAAACACCTGCCCATGATCGGGCCGATCTACCTCGGCACTATACTCAGGAACGATGGTCATGATGTTACCATCTATAATGAAAATATGGAGGAAGTCGATTACTCCAAGATCCAAGATTCCGATGTGCTGTGCATCTCCATCATGACAGCCACCGCGCCGCGGGGTTATGAGATAGCTCAGACCTTTCGGTCGCTCAACCCGGAGGGGAGAATAATTATGGGCGGCTGCCATGCTACCTTCATGCCGGAAGAAGCACTTGAGTATGCAGACCACGTGGTCACCGGGGAGGGGGAACTGGTAATCTCCGACCTGGTCAAATATGGGGGAGAGAAGATTGTGCAGGGCGGCCCTGTGGAAAACCTCGATGAGTTGCCCTTCCCCGATTTCTCGCTGATGCATGGCGGCAAGAGGCCGGCTGTTACCTCTGTGTCCACCTCCAGAGGTTGCCCCAACGACTGCACCTTTTGCTCGGTTACTCCAATGTTCGGGCGAAGATACAGGTGGCGAGGGGCCGAGAGCGTACTTCAGGAGCTGTCCCGGTTCAAACACAGACACGTCTTCTTTTGCGATGATAATTTTGGTGTCAACAGGAAGGTGACAAAGGAATTACTGCATCTGATGATTGAACATAAGATGACTCCGAGGTGGACAGCACAGTCCAGCGTGAAGATAGCTGAAGACGAGGAGATGCTGGAGTTGATGGCGAAAGCGGGTTGTCGCCGATTTGCCATTGGCTTTGAGTCAATGAACCCGGTAACGCTGGAAAGTTATGGGAAAAAGCAAACCCCGGAAGATATCAGAAATTGCATAAAAATGTTGCACAGATATCGCATCAAGGTCCACGGGATGTTCATATCAGAAGGGTTCTCCGATATCTACCATAAACTGGGACTGGATACCCTTCAACTCACCATACTGACCCCCATCTTAGGCAGCAAACTATATAAGGCCGTAACGGAAGCCGGTCGCTTTGTAACCCAGATTTACCCTACGGACTGGAAGCTATTTGACGGCATGCATGTGGTCCACTGGCCGGATAATATGTCACCCGTGGAGATGCAGAAGCAGACAGTCGAGGCTCTGAAAAGGTTCTATTCACGCGTCAACATGCTGAAGCTGCTGGTCAAGGGTAGATTCTATGATTTCTTCGTCAGGCGTGAGGGATATCAGACAATCAAGAAGTGGGAGAGACAGAACAGGGATTACCTGGCCAGGCTGAAAGTCTCGCCCACGGTTGAAACCCCTTCACATTGAAGAGGGCGTAGGTTGTTGGCTGCCTGTCCTGAGCGTCACGAGATTCTTCGGTCGGTCGCCAGAGTCGCCTCCGGAGACCTGAGGCGAGCTCAGAATGACATAAAGCCAAGGGCTTAGAGACACACATGGCAAACATGACTATCAAAAGATCTTTCGCAACATGGACTTGAACGAGGCACGATACTGGGTAGGCTTCAGTCTCATTCCTGGAATCGGTCGAGTAAAGCTCTCCCTCCTCGTGGCTTACTTCGGCGACCTGGCAGGGGCATGGCATGCCCCAGCGGGTGAGCTGAGGTCGGCTGGTCTGGATGCGAAGTCCGCCGAGGCAGTCGTTGCCCTGCGCGGTAGAATATCGCTGGACGACGAACTGGAGAAGCTGAAGCGCTATAAGGTGACGGTAACCACCGCAGATGATCCCGGTTACCCCCGAAGACTGAGGGAAATATATGACTACCCGCCGTTGCTTTACGTGAGGGGTGAGCTTGTCCCTGAGGATGAGTGGGCTGTGGCTGTGGTCGGCACCCGGCGTGCCTCTGTCTATGGACGACAGGTCACCGAGGGAATTGTGGCTGATTTGGCCCGCAACAGAATCACTGTCATCAGCGGATTGGCAAAGGGCATTGACTGCATAGCCCATCAGACGGCTTTAGAGAATGGAGGACGAACTATTGCTGTGGCTGCCTGTGGCCTGGACATGGTTTATCCCAGTGACCACGTGGCCTTGGCTCGACAGATTATGGAGCAAGGTGCTCTGGTGAGCGAGTTCCCTCTGGGTACCACGCCAAAAGCTGAGCATTTCCCGCAGCGTAATCGCATCATAAGTGGCATGAGCCTGGGCGTCCTGGTGGTAGAGGCAGGGGAGAAAAGTGGCGCCCTGATCACCGCCCATTGGGCGGTGGAACAGAACCGGGATGTCTTTGCTGTCCCTGGTAGCATCTTTGCCGTGGCCAGTAAGGGCACCAACCGTCTTATTCAGGAGGGGGCGAAGCTGGTTAGCAACTGCGCTGACATCCTGGAGGAGCTGAATTTGACCATGGTAGCTCAACAGTTGGAGATGAAGGAGCCGGTGGCCACTACTGATACTGAGTCTCAACTACTGGACTACCTTTCTAGAGAGGCGACGCATATTGATGACGTTTGTCGTCACACTGGCCTGCCTATATCCACGGTGGCCGGTACGTTGGCCATGCTGGAGCTCAAAGGGCTGGCAAAGCAAATAGGTGGCATGAACTATGTGCTGGTCTGAATGGCGCAGGAGAGCTAGACTTTCGACTTCCAGGGCGGTTGTGTTGTAGAAAATGGCTAAGAAACTGGTTATCGTTGAGTCACCTGCCAAAGCAAGAACCCTGGGTAAGATCTTGGGGAAAGGTTTTAGCGTCAAAGCATCTGTGGGTCATGTGCGAGATCTGCCGCAGAAGACCCTGGGTGTAGACGTGAAGAATGGGTTCATCCCCACGTATGTGGTTCCTCAGGGGAAAAGGAAAGTAGTTAAGGAGTTGAAGGAGGCGGCAAGTAAAGCGGCGGCAGTGTACCTGGCCACAGACCCCGACCGTGAGGGAGAGGCAATCTCCTGGCATTTGGTCAATGCAGCCAAACTCGATCAAGTACCAACGCACCGGGTGGTCTTCCATGAGATAACCGAACAGGCGATTAAGGATGCTTTTCGTCATCCGCGGCAGATCGATATGCATTTAGTCGATGCCCAGCAGGCAAGGCGGGTTCTTGATCGTTTGGTGGGCTACAAGATCAGCCCCCTGCTGTGGCGAAAGGTAAAAGGAAGGCTTTCGGCGGGCAGGGTGCAGTCAGTGGCGTTGAGAATGGTGGTGGAACGCGAGCGCCAAATCCAGAATTTTGTCCCGCAGGAGTACTGGACTATCGAAGCTGAGTTGGCCAAGACTTCGACGGACAAGAAGTCTCCCAGCTTTAGGGCCAGGCTTGCTGCCATCAAGGGCAAGGCCGAGAAGCTCAAGATTGAGCGCCAGAGTGAGGCGGAGCCAATTGTTCGGCAGCTGAAGAAAGCAACTTACTCCGTTACTCAAGTAAGCAAGAAAAAGGTATCTCGTCAGCCTGCCCCACCTTTCATCACCAGCACTCTACAGCAGGAAGCGTGGCGCAAGCTACGCTTTACCGCCGTCCGGACCATGGCCATCGCACAGCAGCTTTATGAGGGCTTGCCCGTTGGGGAAGAGGGTGAGGTGGGGCTTATCAGCTATATGCGCACTGACTCCACTAGAGTAGCTGGTTCGGCCATAGAGGAGACGCGCGACTACATAGCCGGGAAGTACGGGGCTGAGTTCCTGCCGGCTCGTCCCCGATCCTTTGCCAAGAAGGTCAAAGGGGCCCAGGAGGCGCACGAAGCTATCCGCCCCACAAAAGTGCGACGTGAGCCCGGTCTTGTCAAACCTTATCTTACTACTGAGCAGGCTAGACTGTACCGGCTTATCTGGGAACGAATGGTAGCCAGCCAGATGGCTGCTGCTGTCTTCGACACTACAACTGTAGATATAGAGGCCAAGGAACCTCAAAAAGGGACAGTGTACATCCTCAGAGCTGCGGGCTCTACGCCGCTTTTTCTTGGCTTCCTCGTTCTCTATAGCGAGGGGAAGGATGAGGTTGAGGCAGAAGGCGAGGGTAAGATGCGCTTACCGCCACTGGACGAAGGTGAGCTGCTTCGGCTTTTGGATGTCTTACCGGAGCAGCATTTCACCGAGCCTCCCCCACGCTACAATGAAGCTACTCTGGTGAAAGCATTGGAAGAGCGTGGTATAGGGCGCCCCAGTACCTATGCTCCCATTATTTCCACTCTGCGGCGGCGGACCTATGTAGAGAGGAAGAGAGACGGTCGGTTTTATCCGCAGGAACTTGGCTTCATAGTAAGCGACTTGCTTGTGGAGCATTTCCCCAAGATCATTGACACCGGGTTCACCGCTAAACTGGAAGAACAACTGGACGAAATAGCCCGCGGCCAACGGGCTTGGGCGGGAGCAATAGAAGAGTTCTACACTCCCTTTGAGGAAGTACTCAAACAGGCTAGCGTAAACATACAAAAGGTGAAGAAACCTGACCAGCCAACCGATGAAGTCTGCCCCCAGTGCGGCAAGCCTATGGTGATCAGAACAGGGCGTTTTGGAGATTTTCTGGCTTGTACCGGTTTTCCTAAGTGCAAGACCACCAGGTCGCTTAAGGAGAAGAAGGATGAGGTGGATAGGAAGAGCAAGTACGGTTATAGTTATAAGGGTAAGGTGGCTACGAAGGATAAGAAGGGCAAGTTTGTTGCCATACGCAGTAGGCGTAAGGTTGATAAGAAGGACAAGGTCGAGGCGGCTTGAAAGTAGACTGCACTGTAACTGAGGGTGTTTATGGTGTCACCCTGAGGTCGCCTCAGGTCTCCGGAGGGTCGCCTAAGGCGACACCGACCGAAGGGTCTAGATTCTTCGCTCGCCTAAGGCGAGCTCAGAATGACAGGCAAGCTTGCCAGGTATCCTGATAAACATAGGAGACAAAATCAGAGAAATACGGGTTGGAGAAGAGGATGAAGATACTGATTGTCCATGGGCCAAACCTGAATCTGCTGGGAAAACGGAAAAAGGAGATCTACGGGGACAAGACCTTAGAGGAAATAGACCGTCTCCTGGGGCAACAAGCTGCGGAACTGGGGATAGAGGTGATCGCTTTCCAGTCCAACAGCGAAGGAAGTCTCATTGACTTCATTCAAGGGGAATCGCCTGGAGCAGACGGCATAATCATCAATCCAGGGGCATTGACTCATTATGGTCTCTCTCTTCGCGATGCTCTTGATGATATCGGTCTTCCTCTGATCGAAGTCCACCTGTCCAATATTCACGCCCGGGAGGAATTTCGGCAGAAGTCTGTAATTGCCCCTATTGCCACAGGCCAGATTAGCGGCTTGGGGTGGAGGGGTTACATCGCTGCCCTGAGGACTTTAGTGGCAGAGCTGAGAGGGGAGACTGCTTAAGTGTCACCCTGAGGTCGGTCGACAGAGTCGTGTGGCTAGTAGCGCGAAGCTTTAGCCTCGCTGCAAAAAGGCGACCCTAAAGGGTGGTGCTACGGTGTTTGCTGTGAAGCAACGCCAAACAAGCTGGGCCAAAAACGACCGTAGGGGACGAAGTCTGTGTCGTCCCAATGGAGATGCGGACAGAGACGCCCGCCATTACAGGACTGTAGCGCGAGGCTTTAGCCTCGCTGCAAAGAGGCGACCCTAAAGGGTCGCGCTACGGTGTTTGCTGTGAAGCAACGCCAAACAAGCTGGGCCCAAAACGACCGTAGGGGATCGTCCCAATGGAGATGTGGACAGAGACGCCCGCCATTACAGGAGTGTAGCGCGAGGCTTTAGCCTCGCTGCAAAAAGGCGACCCTGAAGGGTCGCGCTACTGTTTTCGTACCAAAGTCCGAAGCTGGAATGGCTCTCAAAGGTAGAACCTTGGCAGTAACCCAGCGACTACAAAAGCTGCGCCAAAAGCTCCTGGAAAAGGAGCTGGATGCCGTGCTTATCTCCCAGCCGGATAACTATCGCTACCTCAGTGGCTTCACCGGCTCAGCAGGGTCTCTGGTAGTTGCGCGTGATAGTGCCGTCATAGGTACCGATTCCATTCACTTCGAGCAAGCTAAGATAGAGGCGGCTGGTTTTGAAATCGTGCCAATAAAGAGCAGGACTGAGGGGTTTGCCGAGTTGATGCGTGGGCGGGACATAGGGAGGGTGGGCTTTGAAGCAGATAACATTGGTTTTGCTGAGTGGCAGCGCTTGGCTGAAGAGGCCGAGAAGCTCCACATCCAGCTTGTCCCTACTCAAGGGCTGGTGGAGGCCCTCCGAATGGTGAAAGAGGAGGAGGAAATCCCTTGTTTGGTAAGAGCGGCCGAGATCGCCAACGCTGCTTTGGAGCATATTGCCCGGGAGATTCGCCCGGGGATGAAGGAGAGGGAAGCAGCTTGGGAGATAGAGAAATTTCTCCGGGAAAATGGCAGCGAGACTATCCCTTTTGAAGTTGTGGTGGCTTCGGGTCCTAACGCCGCTCTCCCGCATGCCAGACCTACAGAGCGAGTCATCTCTCCGGGCGAACCGGTAGTTATTGATTTGGGTGCCAGGGTAAACGGCTACTCAAGCGACTTGAGTCGAACCCTGTGTCTCAATGCGCGCGGGGAAACCTTCACCGAGATTTATAGCCTTGTCCTTCAAGCGCAACTCGCTGCTCTGGAGGGTCTGGAAGCCGGGATGACTGGTGAGCAAGCAGACAATCTGGCCCGAAAGGTTGTTCAACAGGCGGGCTACGGGGATGCCTTTGGTCACGGGTTGGGGCATGGCGTCGGACTGGCCGTTCACGAGGGGCCCAGGCTTGCTCCCAACTCGACAGACGTCCTCACAGAGCAAATGGTGTTTACCATTGAGCCGGGTATTTACCTCCCTGGTTGGGGAGGGGTCAGAATCGAGGATACGGTGATGTTGGACAAGGGCAGAGTGAAGATGCTCACCACCGCAGGCAAATAGGCAAGGCTATTGGAGGTGCAACCATGCTCAGTGCTGGCGAACTGAGGAAAGGTAGCTCCATAGAGCTGGATGGGCAGCTATATCGAATTCTTGATTACAGTCACATCAAGATAGCCAGGGGGAGTGCTCAGGTCAGGCTCAAGCTTCGCCATATCCGAGCTGGTCATACTATTGAGCGCACCTTTCAGGCTAGCGAGAAGTTTACCCGGGCGCGTTTGGAGCACCACAAGGTACAGTATCTCTACCGGGACGGGGACCTCTACTACTTCATGGACAACGAGAGTTTTGAGCAAACTCCCCTCAATGCTGATCTCCTCGGCGACGGCCTCAATTACTTGAAGGAGGGGATGAATCTGGAGATGCTGACCTATAAGGACGAACCCGTGGGTGTTGAGGTACCTATTGCCGTGGAGCTGGAAGTTGTCGAGACCGGCCCTGGTTTCAAGGGGGATACAGCAACCGCGGGGTCTAAACCTGCTACGCTGGAGACGGGTCTGGTAATCCAGGTGCCCTTCTTTATCAATAATGGCGATATCTTGAAGGTTGATACGCGCACCGGCGAGTATCTGGAAAGGGTAGGGTGACCCTTGTTAAGGGCTGACCTTCACGTTCACACCGAGTACTCTTTTGATTGTGTCATGTCGTTGCAGGCTATCATCGATCGTTGCCTCAAGATAGGGATCAATTGTGTCGCTATAGCAGACCACGGTACCATTGCCGGTGCTGTCAAGCTTAAGGGAATTGCCCCTTTCGAGGTGATTGTGGCCGAGGAGATCTTTACCCCTATAGGGGAGATAATGGGGCTTTTCCTTACCGAAGAAGTGCCCAGCGGAATTTCCGCTGAAGAGGCCATCGCCCGAATCAGGGCCCAAAGAGGGCTGGTAGGTCTCCCTCATCCTTTCGACTACATGAGAGGGATAAACCAGAAACTTCGGTCGTTAGAGAGTCTTGTCGCGGACGTTGACGTTATCGAAGTGTTCAACTCTCGTGCCCTTCCGCTGGGCTTCTCTGGTGGAAAGGCCAAACGCTTTGCTCAAAAGCACGGCCTGCTTTGCATTGCTGGTAGCGACGCTCACACAGCGCACGAGATTGGTCGTGCCTACGTAGAAATGCCGGAATTCAATGGAAGCGACGAATTTCGCTTGGCTCTGGCGCAAGGCAACATCCATGGTCGTCGGAGCTGCCCTCTGGTTCATCTTGCCAGTGCCTGGCACACCCTGATCAAAAGACTAAAGAGATTCCGGAGGTGACAATGTATCGCATTGGTTGGTTTTCCACCGGTCGAGGCAAGGGGTCTCGCGACCTGTTGACGGTCGTCCAGGACAGCATACGAGAAGGCAAGATAAAAGCAAGTATCGACTTTGTCTTCAGCAGTCGCGAGCCGGGTGAAGCAACAGGGAGCGACCTCTTCTTGGAACTCGTAGAAAGTTACCGTATTCCTCTCGTTTGCTTTTCATCTGCAAAGTTTCAGCCCGAAAGAAGGATCGAAGCCCTCCCGGAGTGGCGGCTGGAATATGATAGGGAAATAATGGCGCGGCTGGAGGGATTTCATCCCGACCTGTGCGTACTTGCCGGCTACATGCTTATTGTGGGAAGTGAGATGTGTCAGAGGTACAAAATGATCAACCTTCACCCGGCGCCGCCAGGGGGGCCAACCGGCACCTGGAAGGAGGTGATCTGGAAATTGATGGAAAACAAGGCAGAGAGTACAGGAGCTATGATGCATCTAGTAACACCTGAATTGGATAAGGGGCCTCCAGTTACTTTCTTCACCTTCTCTATTAGAGGTGAGCCGTTTGATAGACACTGGAAAGATATTGAGGGAATGTCTGTGGAACAGGTAAGAAGGCGTCAGGGGGAGGGTAACCCTCTATTCAAACTTGTCCGGCAGCATGGCCTGGCCAGAGAATTCCCCTTGATCACTACCACCATCAAGGCCTTCACTGAGGGTAAGGTCCGCATAAGACGAGGCAAAGTAGTTGATGCCGGTGGGAAAACTGTCAATGGCTACGATTTGACCGCGGAAATAGATCAAATTGTGCAGGGTAAGGCAGGGTGAGCTACTTCATTGTCTTTGACTTGGAAGGTCCCCTGTCACCCCGTGATAATGCTGATTAGCTGATGAGGCTCTTTCCGTGAGTGTCAGTCGCCTGAGGCGACTGACCTGACCGACCTGTCTCTACACCGTTGCATCCTTGAGACAGTCGCGTGCCTGAAGTGAAATGCAACCCACCATTAGTCAAGGGAAGGGCGGGTTTCGCTGTGCTGCACCCGTCCTGCAAGTGGCCCCCTCCCCCGCTGAATTATGACACTAGCACCACATAAGCTGTGGGCAGCGGCTATGGAAAACGCCCTTCTTACTTGCTAGGTTTTGCCAGGATCTCGTCTATAATACCGTACTCTACCGCTTGCTCAGGGTTGAGATAGAAGTCGCGGTCGGTATCTTGACTAATCTTCTCCACCGTCTGTCCGCTGTGCTTCGCCAGTACGTGGCGAATTATGTCCTGCAGGCGCATGATCTCCCTGGCGGCGATCTCTATGTCCGCCGCCTGACCTTGAGCACCGCCCAGTGCCTGATGCATATGGATAGTAGAATTGGGCAGGGCATAGCGTTTCCCCTTAGTCCCTGAGGCTAACAGAAGCGTACCCATGCTGGCTGCCATACCAACACAGATAGTAGATACATCAGGTTTGATGAGCTGTATGGTGTCATAAATAGCCAGACCAGAGCTAACTATACCACCAGTGCAGTTAATGTAGAGGTTGATATCCTTGTCGGCGTCTTCCCGCTCCAGGTACAGGAGCTGGGCAACGATGAGGTTAGCTACCTGGTCATTAATGGGCATGCCCAGGAAGACGATGCGCTCTCTTAACAGCAGCGAGTATATGTCATAGGCGCGCTCGCCCCTGGCACCAGATTCAACCACCATGGGAATTATCGAACTCGGTAACATATCCATCCTCAACTCCTTTCTTAAGGGTCGGCGTCCATCCCCTTATGAAACTGTCTGACTGTCTGCCTCTCCTTCAGTACTCTTGTTTTCGTCAGCGCGCTCTTCGGCGGCTTCTTCCGCGGTAGCACTCTCCACAACGGCATTGCCCGTGGCTATTTCTGTAAGGCGCTGCATTGTCTTCTGAAGCAGTAATCTATCCGAGGTCCAACGACGTGCCTGGGGTGTATCAAATACGGTTCGTAGCTCCTCTGCCTTATCATCAGCGGCTTTGGTAATATTCTCAATCTCAGCATCAATCTCTGCCGCACTTACCTCAATCTTCTCTTCTTCAGATACCTTACCGACAACGAGCGACTGGATTAGCTGCGTAGTGGCTTGAGGCTTAAGCTCTTCCCTTATCTCCTCTTCAGTTTTGCCAATGTTTCTGAGATACGCCTCCAAGCCCCCTTGCGCTCTGAGCATATTATCCCTCTCCGTGAGCATGCGGTCGGTTTCGCGCTCCACCAGAACAGGCGGGAATTCTACCCTGGCCAGGTCAACCGCTGCCTTGATTACTTTTCCCTCAAACTCCCTCTTGGCCTGCTCTTCGGCCGCAGCTTTCAGCCTGTCGGCAACCGCTTCTCGAAGGGCATCAAGGGTTTCCACATTATCGGCGACACTTTTGGCAAACTCATCGTTTAATTCAGGGAGGTTTTTCTCTTTGACCTCAGTCACCTTTACTTTGAAATTATACTCCTGGTCGGCAAGCTCCGACACCTCATAGTCGTCGGGGAAGGAGATGGTAAACTCCTTCTCTTGATTCTTCTCCATCCCCGCCACCTGCTCTGCAAAGCCTGGCAGGGGGAGCGGGGAGTTCTCGATTACAGGATACTGTTGGGCCGCATAGTTCACGGGATCACCTTTCTCCGGGCGCTGTTCTATGTCAATTGTTGCCAGGTCTCCGTACTGCACCGGGCGCTCTGCCGGGACCCACACGGCATTCCGCTGACGAAGCTGCTCTACTGCATTATCGATTTGCTCCTCGGTGATTTCGACAGGTTCCGGGGCAAGTCTTATGCTGTGGTAATCTCCCAGCTCAACCTTGGGGCGAAGAGGGAAGGTCGCCTTAAACACCACCGGGTCCGTCTCAAGAATCTCTGCCTGGGGTTGAGCGATCACCTCCAGTTTCTGTTCTTCGGCAGCCTGATCGCAAAGTTGAGGTATGAGGTGTTCCAGAGCCTCCTCCTGTAGTCCCTCTCTACCAACATAGTTTTGCAATATAGCCTTGGGTACTTTCCCCTTGCGGAAGCCAGGTACGTTGACCTTCTTCGCCAGCTCGCGGTAAGCCTCTTCCATCGATTTCTCCAATTCCGGTGGCTCAACCTCAATGTGAAACACTGCCTGGCCGTTTTCAAACTCCTGTGTCGTTATCTTCATCTCTCTATCCCATCTCCATAGTAATCTAGTGCTATATTGCAGAAATAGGCGTTGTTTCCTCCGTACTTGCCCGGTGTCTTTGGAGGCGCTCCGCCAAACCACCAAAGGTCCCAGTACTCGCCAGGTTGTCATTCCTGCGGAAGCTCAAGAGTCGCCGCAGGAGACAGGAATCCATCGCGGATAGCCCGCGCATGTCCCTGGATTCCCGCTTGTGCGGGAATGACACAAAAACGTTACGCGAACTTACGCAACTAAGCACTAGGATTCCTCTTGCACCGAAAGGTATAGCTCGCTCAGTTGTTCCTCGGATACCTCAGAAGGGGCGTCGAACAGCGGGTCATAGGCACTTTGGGTCTTGGGGAAGGGTATTACCTCCCGGATGTTCTGCTCACCTGCCAGGAGCATTACCAGCCTGTCAATGCCAGGAGCAATGCCCCCGTGGGGAGGTGCGCCATACTCCAATGCCTCAAGGAGCTGACCAAAACGACGCTCCATGTCCCTCTGACTGTATCCCAGTAATCGGAATACTTTCTCCTGTGCCTCTCGATTATGAATTCGGATGCTCCCGCTGGAAAGCTCACAGCCATTGCAAACAATGTCATAGTGTCGGGCCCTCACCTTCTCCGGTGCGGTGTCCAACAGTGGCATATCTTCTTCCCTGGGAGCGGTAAAAGGATGATGCATGGGCTCCCAGCGCTTGGCATCTTCATTCCACTCCAGCAGCGGGTAGTCAAGGATGAAAACGAAGGCCAGGAGGTCTGGATCGATAAGCCCAAGCCGCTGCCCCATCTCCGTCCTTATTTGCCCCAGGGCCCTATTGACTACCTCAAGCTTGTCGGCAACGATCAGAAGGAGGTCCCCTCCCTTAGCCCCAAAGCGGCTGGCCATCTCCCCTATCTGCTCTGTGGTGAAGAACTTGGCAACAACGGAGAGTGCTGTGTCCGCAACCAGGTCGCCACTGTCCCCCTTTAAGGGCAGGGTGGCTAATCCCTTGGCGCCATGGGCTTTGGTCAGTTCAGTTAGCTCATCGAGCTGGCGTCGGGTGTAGCCGGCACAGCCGGGAGCACAGATACCCTTTACCTTTCCCCCTTCCTGCACCGCGGTGCGGAAAACGGCAAAGTCGGACCTGGCAGCAATGTCAGTCAAGTCGTGAAACTCCAAGCCGAAGCGAATGTCAGGTTTGTCACTCCCGTAGCGCTCCATTGTCTCCTCATAGGAGAAGCGGGGGAAGGGCTCGATCACCCTCATGGAAGGTTTCACTGTTGCAACCAGGGAGGTGAACATCTCCTCGATCAGGTTTAGTATATCCTCTTCGTCCACGAAGCTCATTTCCAGGTCAAGCTGGGTGAACTCCGGCTGACGATCAGCGCGCAGGTCCTCATCGCGGAAGCATCTGGCTATCTGGAAGTATTTCTCGAAGCCAGCCACCATCAGCAGTTGCTTAAGTTGTTGAGGTGACTGAGGAAGGGCGTAGAACTTGCCATGATGGAGGCGGCTGGGTACCAGAAAGTCCCTTGCCCCCTCGGGGGTGCTCTTGATTAGAATAGGGGTCTCAATCTCGATAAATCCCTTGTCATCTAGAAAATCACGAAGGAACTTCACTACCCGGTGTCGAAGAATGATGTTCTCCTTCATTCGCTCTCGGCGCAAGTCCAGATAACGATACTTTAACCTGAGGTTCTCCTCCACCTCGGTATCTTCATTAACATAAAAGGGAGGGTTCTTCGACGGATTCAGGATGCTGCAGTTTTCGGCCATCAATTCAATTTCCCCGGTGGGCAGCTTTGGGTTCTCGGTGCCTGGTGGGCGGCGAGCAACCTTGCCCCCAACCCTTATTACATACTCGTTGCGCAACCCACCAGCTAATTCATGCAACCGGGAATCCATCTCTGGATTAAATACCACTTGAACCAATCCATCTCTATCCCTGAGGTCAATGAATATCAGCCCGCCATGGTCCCTGCGTCGATGCACCCAGCCGGCAACAGTTACCGTCTTATCGATATGTTCCGAGGTGAGCTCTCCACAACTGTGAGTCTTGAGCAAGGTTTTCCCCTTTGGCAACAAAAAGATTATAATAGAACGAACGGGGCTTTTCAATTGAGGTTTGCTATGGGGCACTGCTAGAATAGCGTGGGGCAATCTCCAGTGATGGGAAATCGACACTTATGAGAGGGTATGAGTGAACCCAGGCAAGCAACTGCACGACCTGCAAGAGATTGACCTGGACTTGGAAAGCAAGGTGGAAAGGCAATCGCAGGTTGAGAGGCAGTTGAGCCATAATGAGGCATTAGCAAGGGCAGAAGAGGAGTTGGAGAATAAGCGACAACAGCTTGCTGAACTGGAAAAGAAGCAGAAAGCAGCAGAATACGCCACCGACGACGTGGTGGCCAAGGCGAAGCCTTTCCGAGAGAAGCTTTACGGCGGCTCAGTGAAGAACCCCAAGGAACTGGCCAGCCTGGAGCACCAGGTTGAACAGCTCAAGAGCCAAATAAAGCGACAAGAAGATACCACCCTGGAGATAATGGCACAGGTTGAAGCAATGCAAGAAGAGATAGCGGTGCAAGCGGGTAATGTAGAGAGGCTGGAGGAAGAGTGGCAGAAGAAGCGAGAGGAGCTACTGGCAGAGCAGGCTGGCTTGACATCAGCTATCGACACGGCCAGGAAGAAAAGAGAGGAAACAGTAGCTACCATCGAGCGTCCTCACCTGGAACTCTATGAAAGTGTGCGGGTGAGAAAGCGAGGATATGCGGTGGCCAGAATAGAGCAGGGAAGGTGTCAGGGATGCCGCATTACCCTCTCCATGAGTGATGTAACCAGGGCCAGGGCAGGGGGATTAGTGCAGTGCGATAGCTGTAGCCGTATCCTGTATCTGGGTTAGCAAGAGCACCAGTGCCGTTTCCTGGCTTGGCGCCAAGTCTGGTTAACGGTGTGCCCCTTGATGGCCTGTTGAGTCTTTATGTCCTCCTGAGCGGAGCTTCACATGCCCCCGGCGGGGCGCCACGATGGATGAAAATGGGCCTGATCATTGAAGGAATATTCTTACCATGGCGGCGATGGGATTGTCCCACCCCACCCTGAGATTGCTTCGGTCGGTCAACAGAGTCGCCTCTGGCGACCTCAGGCGACCTCGCAATGACGGACGAGAGAAGTCTACCTGCATATGTCATTGCGAGGAGCGACAGCGACGTGGCAATCTCTGGGGGCGGTACAGCTTTATGGTGGGACGCAAGCCTCCGAAATCCTATATTCATGCTAGCCAAGAACCTGAACGCTGCGGCAGTCTGAGAGACCCTTCAGTTCCCTGGTGGTAATTTCGAGAAATGAGCAAACCAGATAGTAGTCACCTCACTATCCATGTGGACGGGGCCTCGCGAGGTAACCCTGGACCGGCTGGGGTAGGTATTATCATAGCCGGTGAACAGGGCACAACCAGGGTGAGAATTTCCAGCTATATTGGAGAGACTACCAATAATCAGGCAGAGTATAAGGCGCTGATTATGGGCCTGAGGGAGGCGGCGAGGTTGGGGGCTGAGCACATAGATATAAAGACAGACTCGAAGCTGGTGGTTGAGCAGGTTCGCGGCAAGTATAAAGTACGTCATGCCAACCTGAGGCCTCTATTTGAAGAGGCGAAGCAACTTCTGGCCGAGTTCAGGTCCTTTACCATAACCCACATTCCCCGCCATCAGAACAACGCTGCTGATGCTCTGGCGAACGAAGCTGTTGACAGATACCTTCGCCATTGAATTCATCCGGGAAAGTAGAGATAGACCTTCAGGTCATTAAGTATGTGTCTTGTCACTCACCTTTGGCGAAGAAGAGAAGCCAATCTCCTTGGGTAGATGCGCCCGACGTCGGGCGCATCTACCCTTAGCAAGCTAGTCGGGATCGTCCTCGCCTCCGGCGAGGACGTCATACGAACCCCGAGTAGGGACAGGGCTTCAGACCTGTCCGCAACGTTTCGGACAAACCTGAAGTCACCAAAGGCGACTCGCCGTGGAGAGGTTTGTCCCTACATTTCTTGGTGCATCCAAGTGCGGCAAACTGGGTCAGTCGCCTGAGGTCGCCACAGGCGACTCTACCGAGCGACTCTGTTGGCCGACGGTGGCGGCCGACTCGCCTCCGGCAAGGGCTGTGTCCCCTGCCAGAAGTGGGTGGGTGGCAGAGCACCCACCTATGAAGGGGTGCCTTCGCCATTGAATTCATCTCCGAAAGTGGTAAACTAAGACTATAGGTGGACCAAGCAGGCTGGGTGGTCGCCGTTTTAGAGGAGATGATCCTCTGAGAGGGAGGAAAGTCCGGGCTCCATCGGGCAGGGTGCTGGGTAACGCCCAGGAGGGGCAACCCTACGGAAAGTGCCACAGAAACTATACCGGCCGCCTGAGGCGACCAAGGGTGAAATGGTGAGGTAAGAGCTCACCAGCGGCTGGGTGACCAGCCGGCTGGGCAAACCCCACCCGGAGCAAGACCAAATAGGAGGACGCTGAGGACGCCCGACCGATGTCCTCGGGTTGGTTGCTTGACCCTAACGGTAACGTTAGGGCTAGATAGATGGCCACCGGTTCGCCTTAGGCGAACTACAGGACCCGGCTTATAGGCCTGCTTG
>Ga0114930_10001749_pt1 | contig 20276 bp, 16 predicted proteins | sample AnhtaG_FD_87300 | JGI IMG/M metagenome (GOLD analysis project Ga0114930, IMG submission 87300) | Deep subsurface microbial communities from Anholt, Denmark to uncover new lineages of life (NeLLi) - Anholt_01485 metaG | ecosystem: Environmental > Aquatic > Marine > Oceanic > Sediment | place... | reverse complement strand
GGGATGAAGCTTGCGCGTGAGCACGTCCGTCCGGCAGATGGTGTTCCATTCGCTGAATTCGACTCGCTTCTCGTCCCCAGGCGGCAGGTCCGCGTAGTGTGCCACAAAGCCCTTGGTCGGCTCGGGGGTCATCCCCCTCTCGATCACGCCGCGAAGTCCGGCCAGCAGCGCCAACAGGGAGGCGAGCGCCGCCAACGAGCGCCACTTCGGCGTCTTTGAAGGCGTGAACGCCAGAACCGACACGCCCACCAACGCGCAACAGATCGCCACCGCCCCGACGGGACCGAGAAGGGGAAACAGGCCCAGATACGACAGGCAGCCGCCCGCCGCGCCGAGCAGGTCGGCGAAGTACAGGGTGTGAATGTGCTTCGCCCGATCGCGATACAGCGTCCCCAGGATCCACCCCGCGAAGAAATACGGCAATACGGCCGCCACATACGTCATGAGCAACTGGGCGAGTTGGCTGGCGCTGTGGAAGACCTGGGCGATGCTCAGCCCCAGTCGAGGCATCACGAAGGACGACAACACCGCGGTAGCCACAAACCCCACCGCGGCCCGACGCATGGTGAGGCCCCGGACGACCCGGCTGGCGTCGCCGAAGGCCAGCCACGTGCCGCTGATTCCGAAGCCCAGTAACGCAATCGAGATGATGAAGTAGACCAGATGATTCCAGAAGACGAGGCCGTAGATCCGCGTCTGAACGAGTTGGAGCAACAGCGTGCCCGCGGCCACGGAGAAGGCAATGAGGGCGGGCCCGGCAAGGTCGCGCAGGGACACCGCACCTGTCCCGTTGCGTGGGGTCTTCTCCGGCGAGCTGGCGTTTAATGCCATCCTACGTCCCCAAAGACACGCGCAAGACCTCTGGGCCACTCGCAGCGTAGAACCCGCACACGGGTCCGGCATTGGCGAGTCTCGCCATGCATGAGGCCCTCAAGACCACCGGGAGACTAGCACACTCGCTGGTCCGTATCAACGCACTACGCCGCCCGACGGCTTTGCCCACTCGGTATGCCATATCGCACGCCGGTCCGGACAGGCCACACCTTCGCCACCGGCGCTGCCAGCGACTTGACGCTTCGGCTCAAGGAGACCGGTGGCTTTCGTCGACGTGTCAGCTTTTCGTCGCATTGACTTCCGGAAACCGGCATCTTGGGGGTGCATCTCGCGCTACAGGGCGGCGCAAACCATTGCAATGACAGGTCTTGTGGCTTCTCGGGCACCCGGGCACGGGCTTTGCTCCTTTCGACGCGTCCTTTGGCCGTAGTTCAAGGTATGTCCGGGAGTAGCCTATGTGCGGTCTTACTTACGAGAGAACGGTCACCGCGGTCATGGTCCTCGTTGCCCTGAGCCTGGCCGCCCGGGCCGAGACGGTGGTCGAAGTGGGCTCGGAGTATGTCGACCCGGGGGCCACCGCCTACGACAGTCATGACGGCGACCTCACCAACCGAATTGTGGTGTACGGCACCGTAGACACGGCCGCATTGGGGACTTATGCCGTGACTTACGACGTGGCCGACGCGTCCGGCAACGCGGCGGATCGGGTGGTGCGCGTCGTGCGCGTGGTCGACACGACGAGGCCGGCCATCACGCTGGTGGGTGAGGCCCGGGTCACGATCGAACTCGGGGCCCCGTACACGGACGCCGGGGCCACGGCCGTCGACAACTACGACGGCGACCTCACGGCCCAGATCGTCGTGACCAACGAAGTCGACACGGCAACCGCGGGCGTATACGCCGTGCGCTACAACGTCGCCGACTCGTCCGGCAACCCGGCGGACGAGCAGACGCGTATCGTGGAAGTGCTGGACCCCGAGGGCGAGGACGACCTGAGAATCGCCTCGCCGCGGGACGGCTCGACCCTCTACCTCGGTGCGGGCACGAGCGGCGTCCCCCTGACCATGACGGCTGCGGCGTCTGTCGATCTGGACCAGGTCGAGTACACCCTCGACGGCGTTCCGTTTGGTATGGCGGCCCAGGCGCCGTATGCCGTCACCACCGTCCTGGACCTCGAGTCCGCCGGTTTTGGCGAGCACGTGCTGGCCGCGAGCGGCCTCCGCACCGACACCGGGGACACGCTCGCGGCCTACTCGACCTTCACGGTGGCGCCAAGTCGCTCGACGGACGACGTGGACGGGAACGGGATCCCGGACAACCCATTTGTCGCGCTGGCGCAGGACGGCGACGGGTGGCTTTGGACGGTCGAGGTCCCCGAGACCGTCGGCCTGCGCACCGTGGCGCTGGCGCACTTCGACGCCGACGAGGACAACGTCCCGGTCGTCATGTTGGTGGAGAACCCGGAGGATGCATCCCGCCACGTACGGGTGACTGTGCCGCGAGCGCTTGTTGACGACACCGAAGCGGCGGTCGTCCTGGTGGCGTTGAGCGACGACCTCGAAAGCCTGTTAGGTCCGACCGAAGCCGGCCGGCTGGCCCCCGAGCCGGAGGGCTTCGCTCGAGTGGAAGGCGGGCAGTACATCGCTGTTAGCGTGATTGCGAGTACGGACGGCGGATCCACGTTCGCCGAGATTGCCCAAGACCGTATGGCGCAGTACCCTATCCACGTCGAGATGGCCTGGCTGGGCCCCACCCAGGGACGCGGCCAGGCCATCTTTGCGCACCCCGCGGTCGTGGGCGCGAACAGCGCCGGAGTCCAACTGGCGGTGGTGGACGGCGATTGGTCCGACGGCGCCGTTCAGGGGATGGTCGTGGGCGAGGGATCCATGAGCGGCGATCTGGGTGCCGCGTCGGTCATGGCCCCTTATGAAGACTCCGACGCGGGAGAGGTGATCGGGCTGATCGGAGACGTCAACAAGGACGGCGTCATCGAGTACTTCGACGGGCTCCTGATCAAGTACATCGCGCTGTGGGGCGAGACGGACCTCAACGCCTATCTCGCCAACCACGGCATGGCGCTGGTCGACGCGCGGCTCGCCGACGTCAACCTCGATGGGCAAGTCGAGGTGTTCGACACCACGCTGGTCTATTGCTCGTTGCAGTATGGGGTGGAGGCGGTGAATGACTACCTGGCTGGTCAGGGCATGGCCCTTTGTCACATGGGCGAGGTCCTTCGAGAGTAGTGAGCGTAAAGCCGGAATCGTTCCAAGCAGACCACGGCCTGGCCTCGCCGGGCCGTGGTTGCTGTCTGGCCGTTCGCGGCGCTAGCGTCTTGCGCCGCCCTGCTTTCTCAGCCAGTCAACCAGCAGCGCCTCGACGGGGCGGTCGTCGCCCGGTTGGCGCTCGATCATGCCGAGGTCTTGCGCCTCGATCAGCGTCCGCGCCAGGCGGTCGCGCTCGCGCTCCTCGGCGTTCAAGTCCGGCTGCACGGCCGACGGCGCCGCGGCGAAGCAGTCCCATTCCTGGCGGCCGAAACTCAGCGCCCAGTTCAGGACCCAGGAGTACGAGCGAATGAACTGCTCGGGCGTGTCGGCGTCGGCCCCAGCGGGCGCGGCGACCACCACAAGGTCAACGTCCATCTTGCGAACCTGCTTCGCCGCCGTCTCGATCTCGGTCAGTCGCCGGCCCTCGACCGGCCACGCGGTCACTTCGACCTGGGAGGCGGGGTTGAGCTGCCGCAGGGCCGGGCCGATCAACGCGTCGAAAGGGGGCATGGCGTACACCTTGACCGGGTCGCCCGCGTCCAGCAGCGCCAGGATCTTGGGGATGGCGGGGTCCGGGGGGCCGACGTCGGCGAGCGAAGCGTCGCCGAGGCCCAAGGCGGCCGCGATGGCCTCGGCCATGCGTTTGTGGCCCGTCATGTTGGGGTGGATCTCGTCGCTCATGACCACGGCGAACCCGAGAGGATCGCCGGCACGGAAGGACTCGAACACGCGGTAGCAGTCCACGACGTAGACGCCCAGCCGTTCCCCGGCCCGCCTGATCGCGCCCACATACTGCTCGAGCTTGGCAGTGGGACGAGTCTCGGTGTCATAGACCGCGTTGGGCGTGCAGAGCAGGACCTCCGCCCCGATATCGCGGCAACGCTGAACGATGGCCCCGAGGTTGTTCTCGAACGCGTCGAGGGGGACGCGGACCATGTCGTTCAGGCCGAACATCACCGTGACCAGGTGGGGCTTGTGGGCGAGGACGTCCTTCTCGATTCGGGCCAGGGCGTTGACCGTGCTGTGGCCGCTGACGCCCGCGTTGATGACGGCGACGTCGGCCCCGGGATAGCCGCGTCGGAGGGCGGCCTCGAGCATGTCGGCATAGGCGCGGCGCCCGCCCGTGTGGTAGTAGACGCCCGTGACGCTGTCGCCGAAACAGACGACGCGCACGCGCTCGCCGCCGGCCGCGAGCAGGCGCTTCGTGTTGGGCGCGGCCTTCGATGCGCCGGGCAGGGCGAAGACGGCGCGGCCGGTCCAGCGGTTGTCCTTGCCGCGTTGCGTAATCCCTTGGAGGCAGCGGTTCCCAGTGACGCTGGCGACGCCGACGGAGAAGTTCTCCTGGTATTGGCCGACCAGCCGGAAGGCGTCGTCGGTTTGCAGCAACTCGGGCGGATCGCCGTAGCACCCGAACCACCAGTAGCCGTTGAAACGGCCCGTCGTCTGGATCCCGAGGCGCGTATAACCGCTGTCAATCACGTGCCGGCCCACGAACGTGAAGGTCTCATCGTATTCGTACACGTAGTTCTCGCTGTAGCCTTCCGGAAGCCCGCCCACCACGAAGAAGCTGCCGTCGTGGCGCTCGATGCCGCCGGCCCCGTGCACCACTTCCTGGACCTCGTGCTTGGACAGCAGCGACAGGTCGCCCGCGTCGTACACGTAGACCCAGGAATCCGCCTGGCCGGGTTCCTGGTTGAACTCGCCCAGGTTCACGGCGACGTAGACCTTGCCCTGGTCGTAGGCCACGTCGCCGTGGTGGTTGGGAACGGCCACGCGCTTGAGGATCTTGCCCGCCATGTCGGTCTTGACGAGGTCGACCGTGAAGGACCAGTACAGCGCCTGCTCGGGGTCGGCGGGGTCCGTGGCCGCAAGGCCCTGGAGGTGGCCGCCGTAGGTCCCCTCGCAGACGATCTCGGCCCCCGAAACACCGAAAAACAAGACGGCAACCGCTGCGCAAAACAGTCCCCCGAGAAAACGTACCCGCATGGATGGCATACCTCCCTTGGTCTGATTCCGTGCCAGCACAGAGGCCCTCAAGGGTACCATGTCCCGCGGGCCAAGGGGGAAGGGACGCCGTCAACGACGGCGGGTGAGGGGTGGGACGCCGGATCGGATCCGGCGGGTCGCGAGCAGGACCAGGGCGATGCAGGCCGCCACGATCGCCGCCCTCGACACGGGCACGGCGCTCGCCGGGATGACGATCAAGCTGGCGTCGCCGGAAACAGACGTTCCCAGGAAGTCCGACACGTAGCAAACGTAGCTGCCGGCGTCGTCCAGCGAGGCGTGCGCAAGCCCGAGCACGGGCGCATCGTCGCCGACGGGCTGGCCCTCATGTTCCCAGGCGTAGTGCAGCAGCCCGACCCCCTCGGCCTCGACCGAGAACTGGAAGGAACGGCCCTCGATGACCTGGCCGCCGCTCGGGTCCTGGATGATCGTCGGTCCGACGGGCGGGGCGGCGCCGGGATAGTCGATGTAGCAGGCCCCGAACCCGACGTTCGAGCAGCCGTACTCGATCCACATGTAGCCGTTCTCGCCCCAGCTTGGATACCAGGAATTGCGCAGGCGCCACGCGCCGTTCGCGCCCAGGTTGTCGTCCCATCCCACCAGCACGATGCCGTGGTTGGGAGGGGCTGTGACGCCGAGATTGAAGACGCCGCCCGTGTAGGACGAGAAGGTCATGTCGGCATAGATGGCCGCGCTGACCGGGCCGTAGGTCACGATGGCCTGCTTGATCGCGTCCACGTCGGCCACGTCGAGCTCGGGGCCGACGAAGGCCCACGAGTCGATGGTATACACGTGCGTATAGGGGCAGTTGCAGGGCGCTTCGTTCTGGGTATAGGGGAATGCGGTATCGAAAACGGCGCCGAAACCGCCGCACGGGTCGGTCTTGAGGCCCAGGTGGTAGTCGTGGGCGAACCAGCCGCCGTTGCAGCCCCAAGAGGGCGTCGGGTCGTTGGGCGGGAGCACCGGCCGGGTGGTCTCCTGATTGCAGCTCACAAGCCACTGCTCCGAGAGGTCGACCACGGCGCCGTCCTTAATTAGAATATTGCACTCGAGTGGACCCACGGTCGCGAAGGCCCAGCACGCACCGCACCCCTTCTGCGGCCGGATCGGCGGGCAGCCAACCTCGTCCTGCCAGTTGAAGGCATCGGGCAGGTCGGCCTTCGCGCTCAAGCGCGCCGCGGGCGCGCCTATGCGCCCGCTCGGCGGCACGACCAGTCCGCACAACTCCTCCAACGGTTGCAGGGACTCAAGGGTCCGGCCGACGGTGAAGGTCCAGCCTTCCTCCTTGGCGCGGGCCTGGAGGGCGGCGAGGGCGGCGTCCGAGATCTGGGCCAGGGCGGCGCTCGACGCGCACATAATCGCCAACAGAGGCCACACGGGACTTCGATACATCGCACTCCTATCCCGCCGCCGGAGACGGCGCCTTGGGGCCGATTGCGGGCGTGCACCGGCGGCTACGAGAACGCGTAGTTGAAGACGTAGGTCATCAGCGAGGCCCAGTTCCGGCTGACGAGGAACTCGCCGGGATACCGCACAAAGGCGACGTGGCCGTCCATGTACAGCACGTTGCCGCCGCCCGGGACGTGGTTGAAGGTGGCGCCGCTGCCGGGCTCGATGCTGACGTGGTCCCACATCACGGCCAATTCGCTCTGCGCCATGGCGCTCGCGGCCGGGTTGTTGATGTCGGTAATGAGAAAACGCTCGACGCCTTCCCGGAGCCGGTAGAGCGTGTCGCCGCCGCCGTTGCCCTGGCCCGAAAGGATGGCGTCGCTGACGTCGCTATCGAAGATGTAGTCCGACGCGGGGTCGTGGTCGTTCATGGCGTTCGTGCCCAACAGGTTGGCGATCCCGAGCAGGGCCGTGAGCCCGAAGACGGCCTGGGGCGGCCCCTCGAAGGTCCCCAGGGGTATCGGGGCATACTCGTCGCCGCACCGGTCGAGCACGTAACCAATGTAGAAGTAGGTGACGCACGGGTGGGACACGAAACCCAAGTACGGGCACTTATACGGGGCGTTGTGCTCGAGTTGGTGGACGCCGTCGTCGTTGATTGAAGAGGGGCAGATCAGCACATTCGGGTCGGTCAGATACTCGGGATGGACCGCCGCCATGTTGGGTCCCAACTCGAACTGGGACATGCCGCCCTTGCACCCGTCCGGCGAGTGGGGGGCGCCCCAGGGCGGGTCGCCCTGGACGCGCGGGAATCGTTCGCCCCGGGCTTCATTGGCGTACATCTTGAAAATGATGCCCATCTGCTTGAGGTTGTTGGCGCAGCTCGCGCGCCGCGCCGCCTCCCGCGCACGGGCCAGCGCCGGCAACAATATGGCCGCCAAAATGCCGATGATGGCGATCACAACAAGCAGCTCGATGAGGGTGAAACCGGTCCGTTTCATGGCAAGTGACCTTCCCCTGAGGGTTGTGTCCAAAGCGCTTGGCCTGTCTACATTATGCCACAGGTCGGCGGGGGGACGGGGATGGCCGGCGTGGCGAGATGCCGGGGATTGAGGGGTCAGGAGGACGCGCTTGGCGGCTGCTTGGGCAGGCGGATGTCCTGCCAACCCTCGGTGCCGAACCGGACGTCGCGCTCGACGAATTCCCAGACGACCACCCGCTTGTCGGCCAGCAGCTTGGGCCGCCGGCTGAGCTCTTGGCGCACCAGGGTCGAGGCGCCCCCGTCGTTGACGATCGACGCGAGGGGCTGGCTCAGTTCGTGGGCGAGGTGGGCGATGAAGCCGGCGGACCCCGGCTCGTCCCGCTGGTAGATGCGCAGGAAACTGTCGCCCAACACGAGGACCGACGCGCTCGGGTCGTCCTGGTACGGCTCGCGCGTGTCGCGGCGGACGACTTGCGCGCACGTGATCGGCTCCGGGGCCAGGCGATCTTCGAGCGGGGGCATTTGCATCATTCGGATAATGTCGCCGAGCCGTTGGATCTCGACCGGCTCGAGGTCGTAGGGGACTGTGCCCGGCTCGACCCAGCCCAACTCGAGCAGCCGTCGCGCCACGGCCTGAGCCGCCAGGCGCATGCCCGCCGGCGTCCAGTGCGTGTCCTGGGCCAAGTAGAGCGCGGGGTCTGCGGCGGACGCCTGTGCATAGACGGCCTGGAGGTCCACGACCTCGACGCCCGCCTCGGCCAGGCGGGCCATGAGGGTGCGCGTGTGGGCGTTGACGTAGGGCCGCGGTGCGGGCGCGCGCCGCGTCAGCCGGCCGGGATACACGCTGACCTTGCCCGGGGCCGGCACGACGAGCAACTCGATGCCGAGCGCGGCCAGTTGGTCGCGGAACGAGACGATGGCGGTCAAGGGATCGCCGTCCTCGCCGTCGGGCCCCCACGGTTCGACGAGGTATTCCGCGCCCGGCCGGTAGAACAGCCAGCCGTCGCGGCCCAGAAGGCCGTACTCGCCGGCGTCGTGCAGGGCGGCGAACTGCGCGTACTGCATCCAGGGCCGCAGTCGCTCGGCGAACCACGAGGCATCCTCGAGGTCCTCCTCGAAGTCGCGCAGATGCGCCTCTGACGGTGCACGCCGGAACAGGTCCAGGAACTGCGGCGTGTCGCCGCGGGCCAACTCGATGCCGGCCTGGGTCAAACCGACGCCGAAGATGAGAACGGCAAACGCCGCCGTCAGCATGAATCGCTGCGGTCCACTTCCTGTCGGCATAGGGTGCACAGCCTTCGTGACCTGGGAACGCTCGGGGAACACGGTTCGCTGACCTTCACGCATTGCCCCTCGGCAACGGCTCGTCCGTCGCGGGCGTTCGCGCCTCGGCCAAGCGTGCTCGGAACGCCTGGACGGACTCCGATTCAGCGTTTACAGCGCGAATGAATTCGCCATACGATCGGAACTCCCCCTTCCGCGCTTCATACTCTTGCCTCAGGCCGCGCTGGATCCGGTCCTTCATTTCGACGCAGTCAAACGTCTTTGCTGTCGTTGCCATAGCTCAATAGGCTCTTATCCGGTGCATGTCCAAACCTCGGGGCTGCCGACTACGAAAGCCATGCAGAAACACACGGGCCTTCCCTTCGTCCAGGCCATTATGGCCTACAGGGGTCCCATCCTCAAAACTGGAAATACAGGAACGGGTTGAAGGCCTGGACGAACATCGTAGCCAGCCCCACACAGAACAGGGCGAGCAGGGCAACGGCCTTGGGCCAAGTAGAGCGTCGGGTCTGCGACGGCCGCCCCCTCGTAGACCCGCTGGAGGTCCAGGAACTGCGCCGTGTCGCCGCGGGCCAACTCGATGCCGGCCTGGGTCAAACCGACGCCGAAGATGAGAACGAAGAAGCCCACGACCAGAAGGAAAGGCCGTCCTCTAGCTTCAGCCAATTGTCCTCTATCCTCCTTCCGACAACAGGGGGCGCTTGAAATGCCCGTCCAAGGCCGTCCACACCGCGTCCAGAGTTGACTCGCTGGGTCTATAGAGTCGCCGCTCGCATCGCGCCTTGTCTACGGTCCTAATCTGAAACACCAATATGAGTGAATCTTTCTTGGCGCCGCCCGGCGCCGCCGGCAAGAAAACCGCGGCTGGGTGGTTTTGCATCGTCAAGGACGACGTCAGCGGCGCCACCGTTATCACGGCACTGGCTCGGTTGTGTGCGTCGCGGCTGAGCACAAGCGCGGGTCGCCGGCCTCCCTGTTCTCGCCCTACGACCGGAGAGAAGTTGATCAGCCAGATGTCGCCTTGGCAAGGGAAGGCCTCACCTACCACCACGCGTCCTCCTCCACGAGAGAAGCGTCAGCAGCGCTCAGTTCCTTGGCCAAGGCGCGTTCTTCTTGCAGGACCTCTTCCGTCGCGTGCCGGTAGTAGTCCACCAGTTGCGCGGCGTAGTCCTCGACGCCTTCGTCCTCCTCGATCCGGATGCGAATGCGGGTTCCCGCGGGAATCGACAGGTCCTCGCAGAGCTCGAGTCGTTTGCTGTCCGAGACTATCGCAGTCAGCGTCTTCATCGTGTCTCTCCGTGTTCAATGCAGGTTGTCTGAGTCAGATCCCCTGCCGCGGCGGCTCCTGACAAACGGCATTCCATCTCTCGAGAAGCAGCACAGCCCACGTTGTGGGTGGGCGGCTGCCATTATCGCAATATCGTGGCCGGCACTTCTTGCACGCAGCATAGCACCTCCCCAGTGGGAAAGGCATTCTTCAAGCGGCTTCCGTGCGCCCCCACGCGACGAGTCAATTCGCTGCTGCTAGCCATTATCCGATTCCCCGGAGTGGGGCTTCACCGCCATGCGGGCTCCGACGTCAACGCGGATCAGATGTAGCGGCAGGTCATGCTGTTCGATGTACTCGTCGGTGGCCTTGCGGCTGCCCTCCCAGTCCCCATAGTCGTCGATGATCAGCACCCCGCCTTCTGCCAGCCGCGGATAGAGGTGCATAAGCTCGTAACGTGTGGATTCGTAGAAGTCCGTGTCCAAACGCAACAACGCGATTTCGTCCGGCGCCTGCTCAGGGATCGTCTGTTCGACACGGCCTTTGGCAAAATGGACGCGCTCACCGGGGTAACCGGTCGCCAAGACGCGCCGGCGTACCTCGTCGACCGTGTAGCGCATATTTTCGGGGACATCTGTGATGTGCGCGCTGCGCTCCTGCTCTGGGATGCCCAAGTGCACGTCGTGCTCGGTGGCCGCGGGCCACATTTCGCCAAAGAGGTCGAAGAGATGCAATTCCCGGTCGGTTGCGCCCAGGCGCTCGAGCGCACGGGCCATGGTCATAGCGCACCCGCCTTTCCACGTGCCGCACTCGACCAAGGCGCCCGGAACATCGTGCTTGACGACGTATTCGACGGCCCGGACCAGCGTGTAGATGCGCTCCGGCGGCACCATCGTGTAGGGGGCTGCCAATCGGAAGTCCTCGGCGTCGTCCCCCGTGAAATCACCTGGAAGGGCGGGCGATTGGCCCGAGAGATCGCGCGGCACGACGTCGTACCCGATGCTGCGCAGCAAAGCGCGAAGGGGTCTTGTGACTAGCTGGCGCGGTTTCATGTTCTCCAAAAGGCTCCCGAGTCCACTACGTAGTCCTCAATGCTACCCAAACATCCTGGTGCAAGCAATCATCGCCGCCGGCGCGGCGCTAGAACTGGAAGTACAGGAACGGATTGAAGGCCTGGACGAACATCGTCGCCAGCGCCACACAGAACAGGGCGAGCAGGGCAACGGCCTTGGGCCAGGTAATGTGCTCGGCCAGGTCGAAGGCCTGCCAAGGCTGCCACGCGAACAAGAAGCATACGCCCACAAGCACGAGGTTGCCGCGCGTGTACAGCATCGCGCCGAGCAGGGCCGAGCCCGCTGTGGGCTCGAGCAGGCCGAACATCGCGCCGTAGTAGCGCAGCGCGTGCCCGATATCGGGCGACCGGAACAGCACCCACGACAACAGGACCAACACGAACGTGAGCGGGACCTGGCCGGTCCGGGGCAGGCGGGCGTAGAGGCTTCGCTTCCCCCGCCAGCGCTCGAAGGCCAGCAGCGCCCCGTGGTAAGCCCCCCACAGAACAAACACCCAGTTGGCGCCGTGCCAGAGGCCCCCGAGCAACATGACGATCCACAGGTTGACGTAGGTGCGTCCCGGGCCACGACGGTTGCCGCCCAGCGGGATGTAGAGGTAGTCGCGCAGGAAGGTCGACAGCGAGATGTGCCAGCGCCGCCAGAAATCCGTGATGCTCACGCTGCGGTACGGCGCGTTGAAGTTGCGCGGGAACTCGAAGCCCAACATGCGCCCCAGGCCGATGGCCATGTCCGAGTAGGCCGAGAAGTCGAAGTAGATCTGGAACGCATACGCCGTCACGCCGAACCACGCGTCCAGCGCGCAGGGCGCCTCGGCCTCGAAGACGGCGTCGGCCGCCTGCCCGATCATGTTCGCCAGGAGAATTTTCTTCGCGAAGCCGAGAATGAAAAGCGCCACGCCGGACGAGAGCTTCTCGAGGGTGTGCGCACGGTTGACCAACTGGTCCGCGATGGTGTTGTAGCGGACGATCGGGCCGGCAATGAGCTGCGGGAACAGCGAAACGAAGCACGCAAAGTCAAAGAACGAACGCACCGGCGGGGACTGGCGCCGGTACACGTCCACCGAGTACGTCATGCTCTGGAAGATGTAGAACGAGATGCCCACCGGCAGCGTAATCCGGATGACCTCGAACATCGGCGCCCCGACCAACTCGAGCAGGTGGTTCACGTTGGTCTGTGCGAACACGAAGTACTTGAAGAACCCCAACGTGCTCAGGCTGGCCACGACCGACACCGCCAGCGCGGTCTTGCGCCGCCGCTCGTCCTGCGAGGCCGCGATCATCCCCCCGCACACGTAGTTGACGGCCGAGGCGAAGAGCATCAGGAACACGAACCAGGGATTCCACCAGCCGTAGAACACGTAGCTGGCGCACAGCAGAAACACGTTCCGCTTCCCCGGCAGCAGGTAGTAGACGAGCAGCACCAGCGGCAGGAAGTAAAAAATGAAGATATGGGAAGTGAAAACCATCAGACGCTAGGATTGAGAGATTGAATGATTGAGAGATTGAATGATTGAGAGATTGAGGGATTGAGGGATTGGCTGCTCATTTGTGTTTGCGGACTGTGCGGCGAGAAGCGGCAAATATAGCGAGCAGTTCGTTGGCCTCGCTGATAAGCCCCTCCATCTTGCTCATCGGCACCACACCGGTTTCGACCAGAAGTTCAAGCCAGAACACCGTCTCGTCCGTCTCTTCCACCACGACGCCCATTTTGGCCGTGAACTCGGCCTTCGACCTGCTGCGGCAAGCCGCCCGATAGTTGGCCGCAACCGACGTAGCTGAACGCAGAACTTGCTTGCCCAGTATGCGGGCCTCGTCCGTCTTTGGCAAGGACCTGAACATCCTGACCACGCGGATCGCGAACTCCTTTGTCCGATCCTGCAGCGCCTTGGCTCGATCAAGGGCATTCCCATCCATACGCTCACTCCTCAATCTCTCAATCACTCAATCATTCAATCATTCAATCTCTCAATTCCGCACGGTTCGTGCAGACGGCCCAGTAGATGGGGCCGGTATCTTCCTGGCCGAAGTAACGGTTGATGATGCCGCCCATGTAGTGCTCGTCGATGGGGATCTCGAGGGCCATGCGGTGTACGTCCCCGACGCGGAACTTACGGAGATTGCCGCCGACCTCGGGGACGCGCGCATCGGCGGCTCGTTCTCGTGCCTTGAGAGGATTGTAATGGCCGATGTAGATGGTGTCGCCGGGGACCTCCCCCCGATGGACCGCCAGCACCTGGTACTTCATTACGAACGCGTAGTCATACATGGGGCGGTTGACGAATTCCCCGGGGACGTCGACGAGCCTCGCCGTGATCTCGATGCTGCCGACGGTCGTCACGTGCGCATCCTCGCCGGTGGTGGCCTGCTGCGCGCACGAAACCGCGAGGACCAACAGAAGAAACGCGGCCGGGGGCTTCATTCCGCCGCTCCAATGTCGGCATAGGTCCAGTACGGCTCCCACCCCTTCTCGAGCATGAGCACGGGGCTGTCCTTCGTGTCCGGATGCTCCTTGCGCAGGTCGGCGCTCGCGCCCGTGATGGTCGGCGCGTCGGCCGCACGCATCACGCCCATGGGCGCGCCGTCTTTCTCGGCGCCGCTGCCGTCGCGCGGGCCTTTCGTGAACAGGACGTATCGGCCGTCCGGCGAGAACGCGCCACCGTAGACGTGCGACCCGTCTTCGCCGTACACCAGGCCTTGGTCCGTGCCGTCGCCCGAGACCAGCCAAAGCTGCGTGTACCCGTAGCCGCTGGCGCCGGGCTGGCCGGACGGCCGCGACGACAGGATGATGTGGCCCGAATCCGGGTGCCAGTCGGGCGTGCAGTTCTGGTACTGCCGCACGGCGTTGAGCGCACCGGTCTCCGCGCTCACGCGGACGACCGTCCACGACTGGCCCTGATGATTGGCCACCCCGCAGAACCACTGGCCGTCCGGCGACCAGAACAATTGCTGGTAGATCCCTTGCCGTTTGAACTCACCCACGACTTGCCGCGTGTCCAGGTCGACGACCTGGATGCCCTTTTTCGTGAGACAGACGACCCGGCCGCCCTCCGTCGACCAGGACGCCCAGGGGTATTCCCCCTCGTCGCCCACCACGACCGGGTTCGCCCCGTTCGCGTCCGCGAGGACCAGCCGGCCCTGGAATCCCCACTTGTCATGGTCGATAACCGCGCCCTTCGCCATCCGCCGGTACAGCAGTTTCGTGCTATCCGGGGACAGGCGCGGCGCCGCCTCCTCGAACTCGGGCGTGTTCGTGATGTTCCGCCGCCGCGACCCATCGGGCCGCGACACGAACAGGTCCCACGTGCCGTTGTCGCCCCGCGCGCCGTAGATGATCCAGCCCTTGCCCGCCACCTCCCGGGCGAGCCCCGCCACACGCGGGTCTGGTTGAGCGCAAACCCCGACTGTGTAGAGCAGTTGCAACGCAACGGCGGTCGTCAGGGCCACGCGAATGGACTTCATGATTGTCGCTCCCACGGTCCCGAGTCACGGATTATGGCGCACATGACGACAGCCAGACAAGCACTTCCCGGCTGCGGCTCCGAATCGAGACCCAATCTGCAAGAACCGCTGCGAACCCAGACAACAACGGGATTTGCCATCCCCCTGGTGTATCATCTCTGCAGGGCGATTCCGGCATGACCATGCCGCACGCCACCGGACACGCTCAAGCGGGGCCTTGGACAAGGCCAAACGAACGGCATCCCCAATCTGCGCGCATCTGTGCAATCTGTGGATGACTTCCGGGAGTTCTGGCGGGCGGGATTCAGCGCGGGATTCAGGGACAGACTACGAAATAGGCACATCTGGAAGAAGAAAATGGCAGCCCGTAGGGGAGTCGAACCCCTGTGACGGGACTGAGAATCCCGCATCCTAAACCACTAGATGAACGGGCCGCAAGAGCGAGCGGCGTGGGGCCGTGATTGCCATGGCTGCCGGACCAGGACTCGAACCTGGAATCTCCTGATCCAGAGTCAGGCGCCTTACCAATTTGGCTACCCGGCAATCGTCAATGCCGGATCGTACCGGATTGCGGGGGGGTGTGTCAACCGCCGGACGGCCCAAAACGCAGGAAGAGCACGAATCAACTATGAATTCCCCCAATCCGTCCCCCACGCTGACGGGGCGTTCGGTTCTGCCGCGACAGCGGCAAGTGAAGCCAGCAGACACGCGGCCGGCAAGAGCCCAGCGGTCATTGTGTAAGCACATCCGGCAGTCCCAATCATGAGGCATATCCTCCCCGGTTGTCGCGACAAGGCGGGCCAGGGCACAACGCCACTACGTTCCGTATCCTAGTCCGCGGAGCGACTGTCCGATTTCGTCCAAGATGGCCGGATCGTCAATGGTGGACGGCGTCGTGTACGGCGTGGCGTTGGCGATTTCCCGCATGGTCCCCCGCAGGATCTTACCGGACCGGGTCTTGGGCAGTTGCCTGACCACCAGGGCCTGCTTGAAGGAAGCGACAGGGCCGATCTGTCCGCGGACCATTTGGACCAGTTCCTTCACAATATCATCCGGGTCCTTCCGGGCGCCGGCCTTCAGTACCACGAACCCCAGCGGAAGTTGCCCCTTGAAGTCGTCGTTTACCCCGATGACCGCGCACTCCGCGACGTCCGGGTGCGTGGCGATTACCTCTTCCATGGCGCCCGTGGACAGGCGGTGCCCGGCGACGTTGATGACATCGTCCACGCGGCCCATGATGTAGAGGTAGCCGTCTTCGTCAATGTAGCCGCCGTCGCCCGTGAAATAATAACCGGGGAACGATTCCAGATAGGACTCGCGGTACTTGTCATCGCTCCGCCACAGCGTCGGCAGCGTGCCCGGAGGCAGCGGCAGTCCGATAGCCACCGTACCCTCGCGTCCCGGGGGCAGGACCGTCCCGTCACCGTCCAGAATCGCCACCCGGTATCCGGGCACGGCCTTGGTCGGGGAGCCCGCTTTGATCGGGAGCGGCTCGAGGCCCATGCAATTCGCCGCGATGGCCCACCCGGTCTCGGTTTGCCACCAGTGGTCGACCACCGGGACCTTCAGCAGGTCGCTGGCCCAATGATACGTGTCCGGATCCAGCCGCTCGCCCGCAAGGAACAGGTACTTGAAACAGGAAAGGTCGTATTGCTTCAGATACGCCCCGCCCGCGTCTTCCTTCTTGATGGCGCGGAAGGCCGTAGGCGCGGTAAACAGCGCCTTCACCTTGTGCTCCGAAATGACACGCCAGAACGCCCCCGGGTCCGGCGTGCCCACCGGTTTACCCTCGTACAGGACGGTCGTGCAGCCGTATAGCAGCGGCCCGTAAACGATGTACGAGTGCCCGACCACCCATCCCACGTCCGACGCGGCCCAGTACACGTCACCCGGTTCCATGTCGTAGATGTACTTCATGCTCCACCGCAACGCCACCGCGTGCCCGCCGTTGTCCCGGACGACGCCCTTCGGCACGCCCGTGGTGCCGGACGTATACAGGATGTACAGCGGGTCGGTCGACTCGACCGGCGTGCACCCGGCGGGCTTGGCGTCCTCCATCAACGCCGCCCAGTCCTGGTCGCGGCCCGCGATCAGCCCGGCCCTTGCCTGATCGCGCTGGTAGATGATGCACCCGTCAGGCTTGTGCCGGGCCAACTCGACGGCCTTGTCCAACAGCGGTTTGTACTCGATGAGCTTCTTCCCCTCGATGCCGCACGAAGCCGACAACACCAGCTTCGGTTTGGCGTCGTCGATGCGGATAGCCAGTTCCTTGGGCGCGAACCCGCCGAACACCACGGAATGAACCGCGCCGATGCGCGCACAGGCCAGCATGGCCATCACCGCCTCGGGGATCATCGGCATGTAAATCACCACCCGGTCGCCCTTGCACACGCCGTTCGCCGCCAGAACGCCCGCCAACTTCGACACCTGCTCGAGAAGCTGCCGGAAAGTGAATCGCTTGACCGTGTTCGTAACCGGGCTGTCGTAGATCAACGCCGCCTGGTCGCCCCGGCCCTGTTCGACATGGTAGTCAAGCGCGTTGTAGCACGTGTTCAGTTGCCCGCCCGGAAACCAGGCGTAGAACGGCGCACGCGACCCATCGAGGACCCGCTCAAAAGGCCGGGACCATTGTATGGCCCTCGCGGCCTCACCCCAGAACTTCTCCGGGTCGTTCACCGAGCTCTCATACGCGTTCTGATATGTTCCGGCCATGCTTGTGCGTCCCTTCTACTTCCCTTCCGTTTGGCCACCCATATCCCTGACCGCGCAATCATACATCAAAGACGCGCGAGACCTCCCCCCAAGCCCAGCGAACGCAACACACAATCCCATCCAGACCAAGACCCAACAAATCCCCCTTCTCTTGTCCCCTCGCAATCTGTGAAATCTGTGGATGAACGATCCCGAGGCGAAGCGGCCGTGATGCGTCCTCATGAGCGAACCGCCATCGCCCTGGCCGTGGAGCACCTATCCCCCCCGTTAAGGAAGATCGGGCAGCATCACCATTTTCGTTGCATCCGTTGGCGGCCGCTGCCTATCGGCCCTTGTAGACATCACGGCGATGACCCACGGCCATGATCTCGACGGAGCGCTTCTCATCGTCTATCGAATACAAAACACGATACGCGCCCACACGCATCCGGTACTCATCCGCGCCGCGAAGCTTCTTGCAGCCCCGACGCCGTGGGTCGTCTTCGAGTTGAAGAATGGCGTCCGCTATCCGATCAAACACTTCCCCCGGCAGCCCATCCATTTCCTTCTCGGCGGACCGCTTGATTGTGACGGCGTACGCAGTCATTACCCCCGCTTTTCCGACAGGTATTCTCGGAACGGCCGGGCCGGCTCGTCGCGGCGATCCGCAATCGTTGCCAGGTCACGAATGTCCCGCCCAAAATCCGCGTCACGGGCAATCCGCGCGATGACCGCATCCCGTTCCGTTCTCGGCAGGGCTTTCAGCACGCTCAAGAAGCCCTCCGCAGTCACCTCTGCCTTCGTCATCGCTCCTTCTCCTCTTGCGAGAACACCGCCAAGGTCATTCTACCAGATCGGCAAGCCAAAGCCACCCGCCGCCCCTCATCCTTCGCCCTTTCCACTTGCGTCTTTGCGCCGACGGCCCCCCGGCTGATCGGCGGGCCGCAGGCCCCGCCGTTCCAGCCGCGTCTTCGGAACGCCGCAGCCGGGCCGGACACAAGGCTCGACGCGCGGGGCCGTTCAGACGACAGTCTGCGGTCGCCTAAACCTCAAGTGTAAGCCGCCGCGTCTTGGCGGTCGGCTTGACACCATTGTTGGGGATTCTTACACACTACCCGTGTCCTTTCCCAAGCGAGAAACAGCATTTCGGGTACTGTAGGAAATACTCGGTCAACAGTATTGGAATCAGAACCCCGCGCCGTCGCAGAAAAAGCCTCATCGCCGCGTTTATGCCCATGGGGTGTTCGAGACTCTTTTCTTTGATATCATGCTCGGATAGCCAACGAGCCGACTCGGCTTTCCCTTCGACTTTTGAACCTTTCCCCTTCTTTGCGAGATCGTGCAGGTATTTAACGGGGTCTGGCCATTGATCGGACCACTGCAACCTATAAACTGTCACCCATTCATTGTTGTTCACGTGGGAACTGGGAACCTGATTAATGACCTTTACCACGGGAATAGGCAGCCCTAGCAGTCTCTTGACCGCTTCCTCCTGGGTGCACTCCCATATTTCGTCGAGTAACAACTCCTCCACGATTTCCCGCCGGGCCGCTTCCTCATATCCTTCAGGACGGTTTTCGCTACGAAGCCAGTCAACATGTCCACCGGGAATCTCCAGCCGCCCGTCTCTTCTCTCCCATACGAAGAACTTGTTCTCCGCATTGACTATTTCAATGTGTGTCGATCTGTGCGGCAGGCCAAACCAGTGAACATATTGAAAGTCGCACAACTTCTCGCCCGTCGGTATGATGTCCTCTGAACTCCGAGGGCAGAAATCCAGTTCATCGCTTACAACTAAAGGAGCATGAGACATTTTGCTTTTCCTTTCTCTTGGGTACAGATTCCGTTCTACGCACGAGTTTGCCCTTCATCCTGCTCTGGCCAGTTGCTTGTAGGCTTGAGAGAACATGTCCCAGCGTCCGGATTTGATCTGCGCCCGCAGGTGGAGAATGTGTTGGCCGCCTTTGCGCGTCCAGCGTATGGGGGAAACGGGTCAGGTCTTGAAATGTAAGGTCCTGTTGTAGGTTCTGGACGGGCTTGTTCACCGTCGCGTAACCAAGTCCCAGCAACTCCGCGCGTTCTTGCAGGCCCTACCCACATTGCGCCCCAGGCCGACAGCTTCTCAGGTCCGCACAATCCCATGACCGCGCAATCCCACGCCCCATCGCGCCATATACCCCGCCAGGATCTGGCGTCCCCAGTGCCTTGTCCATGACCCTAACCTATCACGAAACAGCGCGCCAGTTCAAACGCTTAGTGCTCGGGCGAATAGGAACACAACACGGATTCCACGGATTTGACCGATTGCCCGAGCCCCCGGCCAAGTCACGGTCTCCACGATCCTCACCAGTCCACCTAATCCGAGAAATCCGCGGAATCCGTGTTGCCTCTTTCCCCTGCAGGAATTTTGACGACACCATATCTGTCAATAAGACGATTAGGCATAACAACTAGCCAATCCGTCAACCAAACACCACTTGTTTCCCACCGAGCATCTTGCCCCATCCGTCCCATTCGTCCGATCCGTCCGATCCGTCCGATCCGTCCGATTCCCGGACCGCTCCCGCCCCGAGCCCCGAGTGCAACAGCGTGGGCTATTATTATGAGGGCATTAATCGATGTCACAAGCCATGATGACCGACCACGGCACCCCCCGTGGAAAGGGGTGGCCGCTCGCGTGGTTCGAGCGCGTCAACGCGCTCGAGCATGAACTGGGGCGGCGTATCTGCGGCGGCGTGTGCGCCGACGGCGCCCCGTGCCGGCGCGTATCCACCCACTCCAGCGGTCGCTGCTCACACCACGGCGGCAACCATCTCACCGGCGCCCCCAAAGGGAACGAGAACGCTCGCATCCACGGGCTGTATTCCCGCCGGCTCCAGCGCTGCGGCCAAAACTGCCTCCTGTGGGGGGCCTGCCCCTTTGCCGAGGACGACCTGCTCGAGATCCCGCTCAGCAACCGCCCCAACTGCGTATACGAGCAGACCGAGTACGACCGCCTCATCGACCATTACGTCGGCAAGGGCGAGGGCG
>Ga0114930_10001748_pt1 | contig 20285 bp, 18 predicted proteins | sample AnhtaG_FD_87300 | JGI IMG/M metagenome (GOLD analysis project Ga0114930, IMG submission 87300) | Deep subsurface microbial communities from Anholt, Denmark to uncover new lineages of life (NeLLi) - Anholt_01485 metaG | ecosystem: Environmental > Aquatic > Marine > Oceanic > Sediment | place... | reverse complement strand
CGGGTGGAGACGGACCGACACACAGAAGCTATCACCGTGTTGATGCAGTCTGCCACAGAGCCGGGCTGGGACTGGCTCGATGAGCCTGGTGCCCGGGGATACCTTGTGCTCACTGATGATCCCAATCCCTGGGTCAAGACCTTCAAGCCAAAGTTCAAAAAGGGGCAGATCCTGGCCTTCAGACTGCTGGCCAATCCCACGGTGAAACGCGCTGGCAAACGCCTGGGCTTGTATAGAGACGAGGATCAGCGGGGGTGGCTGAAGCCCAGGGCCCAACAGAGTGGCTTTCGCGTACTGGGAGTGCAGACCTCCGCTCAGAGCACTTTGACGGGCACCATTCACCGGGAGAGCGGCCGAAGCCATCGGATCAAGCTGGTCTCAGTGCGCTTTGACGGTTATTTGCAGGTGACCGACCCAGACCTGCTTTTGCAGAGCGTGCGTTGCGGCATCGGTAGTGGCAAGGGGCTCGGCTTCGGTTTACTCTCCTTGGCCAGGCCTCAGAGCTTCTGACTATCCAGCCGGAAGAATGGGGTTCTTCCGACACCCCTGCGGTGCCTCTGGAGCCCCAGGAAATGCTAGATGGCGGTGATAACATCTGATAGAGAGCCCGTCTCGATCTGGGGCGAGCTTTCCGTCTGGCCGGTGGAGGTGCTGGGGGACGCCTCTGGGCAGAATCCCTGCCATGGTGAGGGATAGGCTCCCCGGACATGTTGTGGGAGAAAATCCGCCAATAGGATGGTGCAGACGTGACCGACCAACAGCGAGCAGGGCGACGATACACGAGGCTTGGCCATACAACAGCGCCAGGCCATGGGCTATGAAAGCCCGAAGCTGACCCGCATCCCATGGACCTACGCCCGCGGAAACCTGAGCGAAGGAGACAGGACTGCAGTAGTACGCCCAAGAACCGTCCTTCATTTAGAGGGGTATTCCCCACGCAGGTGGGGGTGAATCGGGCGCGACGACTCTGCGTCATGTTTCCGGCACGTGAGCGAGCGACTCGTGTATGCAGTGGTGAAACCTGTGACATAGTCGTTAGTTTGCATGAGGTGCTGTCCTTTCCACCCTTTCGAGCAATGAGTGTGAGCGGAGTCGTCACCATCGTACTTCATGCCACTCCCATTTCTGTGGGGATGCACGAAAGTAGCGAGTCCTAGATGCAAGAATGCGGCGACTTGACCGCAGTTCATAATCGGACATAGTGTCTCACGGTCTTTGGCCCAGGAGGGGCCTGCGATGGTCTTGACCGAGGTCTTGCGGTGGGCTCATGATGGACGTGTTCGACTGTTTTCCATATAATGGGCTCGCCGGCGTGGGCGTTGAATCCAGATCGAGCGGCGGACGTTGTGGAATCCAAAGTGTTCAAATGAGGGACGCTGTGAGTTGGAATGCGTCAAACCCTGGTCTCCGAGGAACTGTGTGCTCATGGTGGACCATTGTGTGGTACAGACAAGTGAACAAGCGCAGCGGATCCATGCTGCATTAACCTATGAGGTGGCGATTCCTTGGCACATTGCCAGCCTTACATGAGTGCGAGCTAGCTCACCAGCCCGAATAGAGAGTGAACGTAGGTGATGAGAATCCTCCACGTAGTGGGTGCTCGTCCCAATTTCATGAAGATAGCGCCGATCATGCGGCAGATGGCTCAGTACCCGGCCGAGTTCGAGCAGGTCTTGATCCACACGGGCCAGCACTATGACGAGGCTATGTCGCAGGTTTTCTTCGACGAGTTGGGTCTACCCGAGCCAGACATCAACCTGGAAGTAGGGTCGGGGACTCATGCCTGGCAGACTGCTCAGGTCATGCTCCGCTTCGAACCCGTGCTACTGGATTATTGTCCTGACTGGGTGATTGTCCCGGGCGACGTGAACTCTACCCTAGCTTGTTCTCTAGTGTGCAGCAAGCTCGGCGTAAAGGTGGCCCACGTGGAGGCGGGGCTGCGCTCTTTTGATCGCACGATGCCAGAGGAAATCAACCGATTGATCACCGATCAGTTGGCCGACCTCCTTTTTACACCCTCACGCGACGGTAACGAAAACCTGCTTCGCGAAGGTGTGCCGTCGGAGAAGATCCGTTTTGTGGGAAACGTCATGATCGACACATTGGTGCGGCTATTGCCAAGAGCTGAGCGGCGCTGGCCGGAACTGCGTGAACGGTTTGGCCTGGGAAGTTACGTCTTGGTCACTCTCCATCGTCCCTCCAACGTCGACGAGCCACAGACGCTACGGGAAGTCGTCCTGGCTCTCGACGAGATTGCGCACGATGTGCCGGTGATCTTCCCCGCGCACCCGCGCACGCGTCAACGCTTGCTGGCTGGTGACTTGCTACGTTCCATGAATAACGTTAAACTGGTGGAGCCGTTGGGGTATCTGGACTTTCTCGCCTTGGAGAATCATGCAGCCCTGGTTCTCACAGATTCTGGAGGGGTGCAGGAGGAGACAACCTATCTGGGAGTGCCATGCCTGACTGCTCGACCGAACACGGAACGCCCGGTGACTATCTCGCAAGGCACGAATCGGTTGGTCGAGAGCGCGCGGGAGGCCATCGTGGGCGGTGTTCGAGCCTTGCTAAATGATGCGGGGCCATCGCGCAACCTCAGGTGCCCAGAACTATGGGATGGCCATGCGGCGGAGCGTATTGTGAGTGCACTGCGAGAGGCTGAGTAGTGAGGTAGGTGCTGATTCATTGTGGCGGAGCCATCGTAGGAAGCGTTGCTGCACCTCTGGTGGCGGTCGGAACGTGCCATCCACGTCGCGCGCCCTTTGATCGGCACTGGCACCAACGCAGGCGATGCGTGTAGCGCTGGGCTGAGTGAATCGCTTCTTCTTGAGCCAAGTCCAGTTCCGGTGATCGTTCAGACGTAGAACATCGTTCGGCTGCGGCCGCTTCTGATGCCAGCCCAGCTAACAGCGTGCGAGCGCGGCTCGCAGCTATGACCGTCGAGTATGACGATGCCATGTTGCGCCGAACTGTCAGCTTGGGCGCAGTGTGCTTGCCAAGCCGTGCCTTCCCTGGTATGATGCTAGGTAGTTGCTTCGCCGGCGAGCTAGGTCAGCAAACTGGTTTCGCAGGCCTGGTGGGCGTCGTACGGGCTCAATCTTGGAGCGGGGTGATCGAACACTTTTGCCGGACAGGGTGTCTCATGCGCCAGAGAGCAGAATGCGAGCGATTCTGGAGCATGTTTTCTATCAGGGGTTCATTCCCGGCCAGAGGGCTTCTGTGCCAAGTGTAGAAACGGTCAGCGTGTGAGGTAGGCTGTGTCAAAGAGGTTAGCGGTTGAAGAGCAGGTACTCACAACAGCGCAGGCAATACCCGAACCAGAGACGAAGCTTGCCCAGGTTCCCGTAATCATCATAGAACCCTCTCGCGGCTGGATTTCGCTCAAGCTGAAGGAGCTGATAGAGTACCGCGACTTGCTCTTCTTCCTGGCCTGGCGCGACATCTCTGTCCGTTACAAGCAGACCATCTTGGGAGCAGCCTGGGCTGTCATCCAGCCCTTCTTCTCGATGGTTGTATTCAGTATTTTCTTCGGCCGCCTGGCCAAGATCCCCTCCGAGGGGCTGCCGTACCCGATCTTTTCCTACGCCGCCTTGCTCCCATGGCAGTATTTTGCCACGGCCACGACCAGCTCTTCGAACAGTTTGGTGGGCAGCTCAAACCTGCTGACCAAGGTCTACTTTCCTCGGCTGGTCATTCCCCTGGCCAGCGTGCTGCCTGCGATGATCGATTTCGCCATCGCTTTCGTGGTGCTCCTGGGCATGATGGTGTATTACGGCATCGTGCCCACCTGGAACGCCCTCTGGTTGCCGCTCTATCTGCTCCTGGCCCTGGTGACCGCGTTGGGCGTGGGCTTGTGGCTCTCCGCTATGAACGTGCAGTACCGCGACATTCGCTACGCGGTGCCCTTTCTAGTGCAATTCTGGATGTTCGCCTCGCCGGTCACCTATCCTAGCAGCCTGGTGCCCGAGCAGTGGCGCGCATTGTACGGCATCAACCCGATGGCCAGTGTGATCGAGGGGTTCCGCTGGGCGCTGCTGAACACCGAAACGGGGCCCGGTCCCATGACGGCTGTGTCCGCGGTGGCGGCGCTGGCCCTCCTGGTGAGTGGCGCCTACTACTTTCGACGCATGGAAAAGACCTTTGCGGACGTGGTGTAGTCTATGAGTGACCTAGCTATACGCGTTGAGAACCTGGGCAAGAAGTATCGCATCGGCGGGAGGCAGCAGGGCTATAAGCGCTTCACCGAGACGGTGATGGAGACCTTCTCTGCTCCCATCCGTCGGCTCAAGAACCTGGGCAAACCGACTCCGCCTGAGGAGATCATCTGGGCGCTGAAGGACGTCTCCTTCGAGGTCGAGCGCAGCGAGGTGTTGGGCATCATCGGGCGCAACGGCGCCGGCAAGACCACCCTGCTCAAGATCCTCTCGCGCATCACCGAGCCGACCGAGGGGCGTGCCGAGATCCACGGCCGGGTGGGGTCGCTGTTGGAGGTGGGCACGGGCTTTCACCCTGAGCTGACTGGGCGCGAGAACGTCTACCTCAACGGGGCCATCCTGGGCATGCGCCGGGCCGAGATCGACGCCAAGTTCGACGAGATCGTGAGCTTTGCCGAGATCGAGAAGTTCTTGGATACCCCGGTCAAGCGCTACTCCAGCGGCATGCGCGTGCGCCTGGCTTTTGCGGTGGCCGCCCACCTGGAGCCGGAGATCATGCTGGTGGACGAGGTGCTGGCCGTGGGCGATGCCCAGTTCCAGAAAAAGTGCCTGGGCAAGATGGGCGAGGTGGCCAAGGAAGGGCGGACAGTGCTGTTTGTGAGTCACAATATGGAGTCAGTGCAAAGGCTGTGTCAGACGGGGCTAGTATTGGAGTGGGGCTACGTTCTCTTCACAGGGCCAGTTCAGGAAGCTGTGGCTCGCTACGGGGATGTCGCATGGAAGGGCCGACCTTCGGTCGAGCACTGTCGCAGAAGGGCGGGAGCTGGAGGAATACGGGCAGTTCGGCTTTGGGTCGGTGATGCAGAGAGTGCGCCCGTGCAGGTCATAACTGCTGGGGAAGGCATGTCGATCTACCTCGAAGCTTCTGTGAGTCCAGAGTATCAGAGGATGCGTGGATTCGCGGTCGGTTTTGGCATAGACACAGCGATGGGTCGAAGACTGGTCACCTGTGTCTCGTCGTGGGTAGGGACGGATGTGCAAACATCGGGGCAGCGTCTGCTTGTCCGGTGTCACTTGCCCTTCGTTCATCTTGTCCCTGGGAGATACTTGCTTAGCTCGTCAATAGCCTACGGTACCGAGACCTTGGACTACGTCGAGCACGGTGGGTCCTTTGACGTTGCGGCGAGTGGCGACTCTTTTGCAAGGCAGAGAAACGGGTCCCACGGGGACATTGACCTACCCTACGATTTCGAAGAGATCGATGTTCACTAGGCCAGACAAGACCTACAATCTAGATCCCACCGTTGTACAGCGGGTTCTCCGCAATGAAGCTAGTCCATTGAACCGGATATGCAATCTGATTCAGGATGGCACCAAGATCCTGGATGTGGGTGCTGGCAACGGCATACTGGCGGCCGTTCTTTCGGAGACAGGCCGCAATGTGATCCTAGACGGAATCGAGCCACATCCCTATGCCTTTGAGATTGCTCAGCGGCAAGGCTACAGGCGGCTATATCGAGGGCATGCCAAGGACTTTATGGCGGAGATTGACAAGGAGAATTATGATTTTGTCGTCGTGGCGGACGTTATTGAACATACAGACGACCCGGTTTCATTGTTGGCGGGCTTATTTGCCTCTGTGCGACGAGAGGCGAGGATAGTACTCTCAGTGCCGAATGTCGCCTTTGGAGCCGTCAGACTAGGGCTCCTCAACGGCAGGTTCGACTACGTGGACTCCGGCTTGCTGGAGCGAACTCATCTGCGCTTTTTTACGGTTGACACGATAAGAACCATAGCGCATGTCTTGGGCGCAAACATTGAGGCAATCTGGTTCCTGCAGAGAAACCTCCTCAACACGGAGATTCGCTTAGAGCATTGCAGGTTCAGCTTGCCCTGTTTCCTCCAGATTGCAAAGGATCCACTATCCTCAACCTACCAGTTTGTGGTGGTGCTAACCAAGGACGCGGTTACTACCGAAGAGCGGTTCTTCGGAGAGAGAATAAGGCATCCTATTCGAAGCTACCTGTGCTTTAGGCTGGGGTTGAATCGGTATCTGGCCAAGGCAAGGGAGCTTCTGACCTCGGTCACCAAGGATCATCAAGCATGAATCCCAAGGTATCGATTTGCATTCCCACATTCTCGCAGACGCGGTATCTACGTACAGTCCTGGAATCGGTTTTCACTCAAACGTTCCAGGATTTCGAGGTCATTGTGACCGATGACTCGCCAGACGATTCGGTTAAGAACCTGATTGCAGAGTATCGTCACAAGTCTTTGAGATACCATAAGAATCCCGTCAGGAGAGGTTCTCCAGACAACTGGAACTACGCGGTTAGCTTGGCACGTGGCGAGTACGTCAAGATCATGCATCACGACGACTGGTTTTCCACCCCGAACTCTCTGGCAGAGTTTGTCAGGCTGCTAGATCAGAACTCTCACGTCGACTTGGCTTTCAGCGCATCCTGTGTTTGCGACTCGGATCAAAAGCCACAGTTTTTCCATACGCCATCAAAGAGAGAGTTGCTCAGATTGAGTCGTGATGTCACCTACCTGTATTCGAGGAATCTTGTCGGATGTCCAAGCGCCACCATTTTCAGAAACGGGCTAGACAAGTGGTTTGATCCCAGGCTGAAATGGCTTGTGGATGTGGATTTCTACATAGCTATACTAAGAGACAACAAGCTCTTTGCATTCCGCAGTGAACCCCTAGTCTGCACTACCAATGGCGCGCCTCACCAAATCACAGCAGAGTGCCTGGGTGACAAGGAGACAGAGGTCTTTGAATGGGTATATGTCTATCACAAGCTCGGTGATCAAGGCACGCCGTCTTTGGAGTGCTTCAGGTCTCTTTGGAGAATCCTCCACAAGTACGGCATCCTATCCATCGAGAAGATACTTGCTTGCGGAGTTCCGACGCCCGTTCCGAGCGATGCACGAGTCATTATCGCTTTCGAAAGGGCCTGTTCTAAACTCAAAGGGTTGCGTGTGTTGAGGGCTGCTCAGTCCTTCGCTTTCTGGCGCCAAGAATCATCACGTGGCGGAAAGTACATGGGCCGCGTGCATGAGCATCTCGGAGCCCACATGGCAAGCCTAGCCCGCCAGAACGCGCGGCTTCTGAGGGTTCTGCAACACTTTTGGGTCCGTTGGGTAAGGCCGGTGTTGCCTCTCGACCGAGTTGCTGGGACTGTCCGATCATACATTGACTACTTGTACGCTTGGCGTCGTTATGGTAGACTCCCTGGAGCCGAACCGGTGAGGTTTTGCGATAGCTTTCCGCGCCTTCAGGATGCCGTTAGCAGAACGCCGTTCGACGCGCACTATGGCTATCAAGCGGTATGGGCTATGAAGCGTATTGCCCAATGCAACGTAAGCCAACATGTAGACATTGGGTCTGACGTTGGATATGTGACAATGCTCTCCACTCACTTGCCTGTGGTTTTTGTTGACATCAGGCCTGTCAACGTCGAGGTGGAAACGCGCTTTACGTGCGTCGCTGGAAGTCTTCTGTCCTTGCCCTTTCGAGATGATTCAATTCAGTCACTCTCGTGCTTGCACGTCGCTGAGCATGTCGGCCTGGGCCGGTATGGAGATCCGCTGAACCCGAAAGGCACCCGTTTAGTCTGTGTGGAGCTGGCCAGGGTCTTGGCCCCTGGAGGGAATCTGTACCTCTCAGTCCCGATAGGGAAGCCACGCGTCTGTTTCAACGCCCATCGGATCCACTCGCCGCAACAGATCCTTGACTATTTCCAGAACCTACAGGTGATAGAGTTCTCGGCAGTTAACGATCGCGGTGATCTCGTCCTTCGTGCCGATCTTGAGGAGATGGCAACCGCTAAGTACAGTTGTGGGCTCTTTTGGTTTCGCCGACCTGCGCTTTGTTGGCGATATGCAGGGTGCTCACCTGGCAAGGTGGTCACCACGTCTAGATGACCGTGTACGCGGGCACGAGTTTGCGGATCAGCTCTGGGCCACGTTGGACACTCGCTTGCACGCCTGCGATGTCCGGGCCGTTGTGACATACGTCACGTCTTGTCTATAGGACAGGGTAAATGGTTTTCGTAAGACTGAAAGGCGGCTTGGGCAACCAGATGTTCCAGTACGCGGCTGGGCGCGCGGTCGCTCATCGCAAGCAGGTGCCTTTGAAGCTAGATGTCTCCTGGTTCGGCCGCCAAGGGCTTCGCAGCTATGCTCTGAAGCACTTTAACATCGTCGAGTCCTTTGCCACCCCGGAGGAGGTCGCTCGTTTGACCAGGCGAGGACGCAGGGACCTATGGAGTCGGGTCTACCGTCGTCTGCAGCGATGCCTTCCCTACTACAGACGGGCAGAGTTCTCCCCGCGCCACAATCGCTACGATCCGAACATCCTGCGCGTTCGAGACCAGGTATGTCTTTTCGGCTACTGGCAGAGCGAGAAGTACTTTCAGGATATCGAGAGCATCATTCGGAAGGAGTTTACCTTTCGCAACCCTCCAGATCAGGCGAACCAACGTATGGGTGAGATGATCGACGCGACCACCTCGGTGAGCGTGCACGTGCGTCGGGGCGACTATGTGACGAGGCGGGGTGGCCGCGGGCCGCACGTCGTCCTTCCCATTGAGTACTATCGGAGGGCAGTTGCGAGGCTCGTGGAGGAGATCAGCGATCCTCACTTCTTCGTGTTCTCCGACGACATCGAATGGGTGAGGGATAACTTCAAGGTCGAGCACCCCGTGACTATTGTAGACCACAACGGTGCGGAGAAGGACTATGAGGATCTGCGCCTCATGAGCCGGTGCAAGCATCACATCATTGCCAATAGCACGTTCAGTTGGTGGGGGGCCTGGCTGTGTGCCAATCCGGGGAAGATCGTTATCGCCCCCCAGAAATGGTTCAAGGACCCCACTCGGGACACGAGAGACCTGATACCCCCCTCATGGCATAGGATCTGAGGTCACGTGGAGAGGCCGCGAGTTTCGGTTCTGATGTCTGTCTACAATGGCGAGCGCTACCTGGCGGAGGCTGTGGAGAGCATTCTCAACCAGACCTTCACCGACTTTGAGTTCATCATCGTAGATGATGGCTCAACGGATGGCACGTGCGTCTGTCTGGATGCCTTTCGAGATCAGCGAATTGTCCGGTTGAGAAACGAAACCAACATTGGCCTAAGGCGGTCGTTGAACAAGGGCCTGAAGCTGGCTCGAGGGGAGTACGTAGCTCGCATGGACGCGGACGACGTGAGTCTGCCACGGCGTCTTGAGGCTCAGGTAGCGTTCATGGACGCGCATCCTGAGGTCGGGGTGGTTGGATGCGCCATCCGGTGCATCGACTCAAGCGGGTTCACCATACGCAAGGTGTGCCACCCTACCGGCCATGGCCCGATTCTGTGGCAGCTCTTCTTCTATACGCCGATTGCCCATCCAACAGCGGTCTATCGGAGGGCGATCGTCGAGCGCGTTGGCGGCTATGATCCGAGTTTTGCTCACGCCGAAGATCGCGATCTCTGGCGGAGAGTCTCCTCGGTCGCCCGCTTGGCGAACCTGAGGGAGACGCATTTGCTGTACAGAGTGCACTCCGCCTCGGTGTCGCATCGTCACGCCGACATACAGTGGCGCAACAGCGCGAGGGTCACTCAGCGCATGATAGCTGAGCTTCTTGGGTGCCAGGTGCCATTCGAGATATGTTGCAGTACCAGGCGTTGGCAGTTTGAGACCGCGGATGATGCCGTTCAGGCTGCGCGCGTGGTCCATTCTCTCTACGACGCCTTCGTGGCCAGGCAGGACCTCTCCGCGCCGGAGAGGCGAGCCGTCCGCAGAAATGCAGCCTATCGTCTCTTGAATCTGGCTTGGCATTGGAAGCGCGAGGCCAGGATGCGGGACTTTCTGGCGGCGGCTCTTCGATTGGACCCGCTGGTTCCGGCGAAGGCGCTCAGAGCAAAGGCGAAACGTACAGTAGTCAACGCCGCCAGGAAGGTTCGTCTGAGGTTGCTTCGGTCTGGCCGTCGTCGCAACGAACGGGCGCGTTCCGGAGGGCGTGAATCGGCAGGGACCAGTGATGGCGCCGCGAGGTAAGGTTTCAGTTGTCCTACCCACATACAATCGGACTGATCTGCTTCCACGGGCGATTCGGAGTGTGCTCAGCCAGACCTTCACCGACTTTGAGCTCATCGTGGTGGACGACGGCTCGACCGACGATACTCGTGGGGTGGTCGCCGCCCGGTGTGACCCGCGCATACGCTACATTCGGCACGACAGGAATCTCGGCGGGGGCTGCCGTTGAGAGATAGCATCGTATGGCTGGGCCGTTGGAGTCTGCGCCATAACAACGTACGCCATGCAGCTCTTTTCAAGCGGATGAGGCGCCTCAAAGTCGTGCGTGTATCCTCGATGTTTGCGAGACCCTTTGAGCTGGTATACCGATGGCGGAAAAAGCCAGCCGCAGCCATTCCTCTATGGCCGGCCGCGGTGGGCTATCTGTCCCGGCGGTACCGCTACCTGTTCTGCACAACCGACGAGTTGCGTCATATCCCGCGTTTTGATGGGACAATCATCGTTGACGATGACGACCCTTCCTTCACCGCGGAGCACCTTGCACTGCTGAACTACCCCAATGTGGCAGTGGTCGTCACCCCTACAGAACTTCTGCGCCAAAGATTGCTCAAGGAGGGACTGCGAAAGCCCTGCCTGGTTATCCCCTCGGGGGTTGACTTCTCAAGTCTGGATCCGACGCGGGTTGCATCAATAAGACGTCGCCTGAAAGATGACGAAACTCGCTTGGTAGTCGGTTTTGCCCTTCCCCGTATTTACACAAACGAGGATCTTGGAGCCGAAGCGGGTGAAAAGGCCCTGCGCAGCATCAGTTTTCTCTGTGGTGCGATGGAAATGGTATGGGAGGAGATGCCCGATGTCGAGCTATGGCTAATGGGCAGACCCAGTCGCTCGGTCAGAAGCTATGCTAAGGCGCATTCGCAAGTGAAGCTTCTGGGCTATGTGCGCCATTCAGACGTGCTGGACTACTTCACCAATTTCGACATCGCTGTCTATCCCCGTTTGATGGATGTCGGGGGACGGCACAGTATCAAGCTCCTGGAAAGCATGGCCTGTGGCATACCGGTGGTCTCAACCGACGTGTCAGAGTCCTTCCTGGTGCAGGAATCGGGAGCGGGCCTGATCAGCTCGGGCGTCGAGGACTTTGCCGGAAACATACTTCGACTGGCTAAGGATGCGACGCTTCGCGAGCGGCTGGGCCAGAAAGGGCGTGAGTTCGCGAAGCCGTTCAATTGGGATGTGCTGGCGGAACGCTACCGGCGCGAGGTATTGGATGTGTTTGCTCCATAGGCGATCTAGACGTGTCTGCCAGTCACTCTTTCGAGGGTCAGAAGGATCGTCGGCGATATGACTGCAAACCGAGTGTCTAGTAGATTCATCGTAGGGATAGCCACTCTAATGTTCCTGATACTGTCCCTGCCCGCAATGGCGCGTCCGTTTGTGAGCAACGTCGCTAACCTGTGCCTCGCGAGGTTTGCGCTTCGGCAAACCGGCGTTTGTGGATGGGAAGGGTCCAGTCTCACCGCTGCGCTCCTTGGTGACGCAGTTTGTGGTTCATTTCAGGGCGGGGCGACAGGATGGACTGCTCAGAATGAGATCGTGCTCAACGCGGATGAATTGCAGTACAGGGAGGGCAAGCTGCGTGAGTTGACCCCGGAGCAGATCGCCTCGGGCGACTACTCCTTCGAGAAGTACATCGTGTTGACCAGCAACTATGGTACATCCATTGCGCTTGACATTCCCGTTGGGGTGTATCAACTGGAGCTTCACGGAAAGCACGATCGGCCCGGGCCAGTGTACCTCAATGTGTATGCTGGCCGCAAGCCCATCGGCACTCTGGAATTCGCAAGGGACGATGACTCGTGGGAGAGCAAATGCTTGTTCCTGCTGCCTATGCACTGGCCAGAAGATGATGAGGAGAAACCCCAACTCGAGATCAGAATGCGATTCGTGAACGATGGCGGCGAGCAGGGCAGCCGCGACGCATACGTTGCCTGGCTGCGATTCACTCCCCTGCCATTGGGGACTGCGGAGTAGTGATGTGCGACGGATGGCTTCCCATCGAGCATCTTCGAGCCCCGGTAGCGGCGCGGCAGGAGGTCCGCCACCGGCGATGGCACCTACCGAGAAGCTCACCCGGCCGTTGCGAGTCGCTCTGATCATCCGCACGCTGAGCATAGGCGGAGCAGAACGCCACGTCGTCAAACTGGCCCGCAGTGTGGATCGGTCGCGTGTTTCGCTGAGCGTGTTTCTGCTCGTGCACAGCGCCAAGCATGTCCTGCAGCCCCAGGTGGAGCAGGCCGGCGTGCCCGTCTTTGTGTCTCCCTATCACAAGAACGACCCCCGGCTGTTGCGCTGGCTGACCAGGATGCTGCGCCGCGAAGCCATAGACGTTGCGCATAGCTTCCTGTGGCGCTCCGATGCTACCCTCGCCCTCACGAGCCTGTTGGTTGGCTATCGACCGGTCGTCGGCTCCGCGCGAGGCGACCGAGGACGGAGTGCAGCCGGTGCCAAGTACGCTCTCAGGGACCTTGTTGACCGACAGTTAGTCTTTCGACGCCTGGCCAAGATGGTGGCCAATAGCCAGTTTGGAGGCAGGCTTCTTGTCAGCAAGGGGTGCCCTCCAGAGAGGATCTCCGTCATCCGCAATGGCGTTGACCTGGACCAGATAGACGCAATCGAAAAAGCGCCCCTGCGTGCGTGGTCCAATCTGCCGTTGGATGGATACATCGTCGGTTACGTAGGGCGGTTGGTGGCACACAAGGGCGTTGATGTTATTCTCAGGGCTGCTCACCTGCTGCAGCGCGCCGGGCGAGATGACGTTCGCTTCGTGATTGTCGGAGATGGCACGGAGCGGGAACATCTGGAAGCCCTTGCTGGTCAACTCGGAGTGAGTGAGCGGGTGGCATTCACAGGCTTCCAGGTTCCTCCCATCGGGCTAATGCGTAACTTTGATGTAGGGCTGCTGACAACCACGGCAGCAACGGAGCATTGCTCGAATAGCATCCTGGAGTACATGGCCTGCAGGAAGCCGGTAATTGCGACGAACGTGGCTGGCAACCCGGAATTAGTCCTGGACGGTGAGACCGGTCTCCTGGTGGAGCCAGGCGATCCAGAGGCCCTGGCCCAGGCCATCCTCCAGATGGTGGAGAATCCCGCGAGGATGCGGCAGATGGGAGAGCAGGGACGTATAAGGATCGAACGGGAGTTTCGGATGGAGACCGTCGCGCCGCGTTTTGTAGAGCTGTGGCGGGAAGTGGCGGAGCGATCATGAGGAGGCTTCGACAGCTTGGTCGTGCCGTTCCTGTCGTGCTGGCCATTCGACCGATGCGCATAGCGAGGATCTGCTTGCTTGGCGTCGTTCTCAGCCTTGCGCTGCTCAAGCAAGCTGAGTTGCGTCGTCTCCTTCTTGGGAATCTGGATTGTCTAACAGTGGTTCGCGCCGCACTGTCTACCGAGCCTTTGCCTGACACACTGCGTAGCCCCTCCTCCGTGTGGCCCTTTGCACATGCGCTATATGAGATCCATAATGGTGGGGACGAGGCCCTCGCCCGCGCATATCTGCGCATCGCAGCTCGATCTGGAGACCATACCTGGGCAGCGTTATACTGGCAAACCAGACTTGCCTATCGGGCGGGTGATCGGGCTGATGCGCGGCGTGCACTGCGCGAACTAAGCCAGGTCTTGTCGCCTAGCCACGCGGCTCACGCAGTGGAGATGGCTTGCCGCAGCAAGGACATTGAGGGTTGCGTGTCTCTGTATGAGGAGCTGCTGGAACGTCCAGATCTAGAGACCCAAGAGCGTTTGCTGGCTCTGCGGACTCTGGTCAGGTATGTCTCGTACAGAGATCCGGTCGCAGTGCAATGCTGGGCTGAAACGGGTATTGGATTGGCCCCAAGTGATGCTTATCTGCATCGGGAGCTAGCCAGGGCCTTGCTGCGACAAGGTCGGTTTGACGATGCCATAGAGATGGCCAAGATCGCTGCTTCGCTGGGTGATCAGCACGCTTCATTGTACTGGGCCTTTGGTGTGGCGAACTTTCGTCTAGGCAACCTGGCTGAGGCGCGGTCATTCTTGTTGAGATGTGTTGAGAAGGATCCAGGGCTATTTGACGGTTGGTACTACCTGGGCGAGGTTCATTGGTCGCTTGGTGATGATACGGCCGCTCAAGAAGCCTGGGCTCACGCATCAGAGATCAAGGCCACAGATGCCAGACTGCTGAAAGCGCTCGAGCGCGCCAAGAAAGGTCGTCGCTGATGAGTTTGGACAAACGACTTGTCAGCCCACACTATTGGCGCAAATGGCTGTTGTTTGGCTTTGTATTTGCCACCGCCTCCTATGGGCGTACTTTTGCCTACCTAGGGATACAGGCTGGGCCTTTCCCCATATACGTCACAGAGATCGTGCTGGGAGTTGTTTTGGCGCTCTACTACTGGGAGTACTGCATATTTTCCGGGCCGCGAGAGCTTGTCAGATCTCCGGTCAGCCTGTTGGTGATGATCTACGTGCTCTATGGGTTGATACTCCTCGGTGCTGACTACTCTGAACATGGCGCAGAAGCCGTTCGCGATTCGGCGATGCTCTACTATGCGCTCTTTGTATTCGTCGGCTTGTTCAGTATTGATGGTGAGAAGGATATGCGCACCCTAGGCAAGGTTTTGATCGCAGCAGGTATTGTAAGCGTGTGGAAAATGATCTCTGGAGCAGTTGCCGGCTCCTACTCCACCAGCGCGGCTGGCAGCGGGAAACTTGTGGGAGGAGCAACCGCACTATATGCTACGTTCTCGTTCATAATTCTATGCGTTTCAATGAATTATGGCATATACAGGAAACGGCCTCTCCTCTACTTGTTAGCGGCTGCTAATCTGGTGGTTGTATTCTTCTCAGCACATCGGACCTTTATCGTTGTTTTCATTGGCGTCTTGTTCGTCCACCTGATCGTTTCTGTCAAAAGGCGCGGGCGGCGGCGAAGCGTAAGGACTATCCGATCTACAGTTGGCGCCATACTCATTGCGGCTGTGATTGTCGCTTGTGTGCCGTATTTCGGAGGGATCGCGACCGCGACACTCCAAAAGTATGGGAGACTTCTATCTCTGACAGACCCAAACACGGCCTTCCGCATTGAGTACTGGAATAGATCGCTAGAGACTTGGTTTGAGACCAATCCGCTGATGGGGATAGGACTGGGCGCTCCTGCAGACGTCTTTGTTCGAGGTGAGCAACGAACTGCACCCCACAACTCCTATATCACCGTTGGATTGCGCACCGGTCTCGTGGGCTTCGGTTTGTTGGTGTTGATAATGCTCACGTATTATGCGTATGCGGTTTCGATAATTCGCATTCTGCAGAAGATGGGCTCTCGTCTGGCCCCTTACGCGATTGCTTTTCTCTTGTGTCAAGTGGCCACGGCGATCGTGGCGTTTTTCAACATTGTGTTAGAGGGACCCTATATGGGGAGTTTCTTCTGGTTGTTCATTGGGCTGACGATCGGGGCAATCAGGTTGGCCCAAAGGGAGATCTCTCACAAAGAAGAGCAGTTGGCTGGGACCACTCCAGCGCCGATCGGCGCCGGGCGAACACGTCAAGTGGATTCGGGTTGAATGAGGCGTAACGTGGCCAAGCGCCGTCCAACGATTCTGGTCGTCGGTCCTACGCCGCCGCCTTACAACGGCATGAGCGTGGTTACCCAGAACCTGCTGAAATCCAGGCTATGCGATCAGTTCGAGATCGTACTGCTGGATATCGCCGATCGGCGGGGTCTGGCCAACGTAGGCCGATTCGATTGGCGCAACGCTAGCCTGGCCGTGTGCCATGGGTTGCGTTTCCTGTGGCTGCTGGTCACAAGACGGCCTGATGTCGTGTACGTGTGCATTTCCCAGAACACACTTGGCTATCTCCGAGACAGTCTGTTCCTGGTCCCAGCCAGGCTATGGGGCACCAGGATCGTGGTGCACTTGCACGGTGGAGCATTCCGGAGGTTCTACGACCGATCCTCACCGCCGATGCAATGGCTGATGAACTGGACCCTGCGCGGAGTGCGACGTGTTATCGTGCTCGGTGACGGGCTTCGTCCCATCTTCCATGGTCTGGTGGACGAGACCCGGATAGCCACCGTGCCCAATGGGATCGCGGCAGACGAGATGCCCGAGGAACCACTCAAAGAGTGGCGTTCTCCTTCGTCCCGCGTGTCCGAGGATGGAGACCGATTCCAGATCACCTACCTGGGGAGTCTCATCGAGACCAAAGGGTTCCTGGACGTTCTCAGGGCTGCTCCTCTGATAGCAGCACAATGCCCGTGCGCTCGTTTCGTGCTGGCCGGGGGACTGCGACATGCTGAGAAAGCACAAGAGGCCCAGAGGACCGTCGAGGAACAGGGCGTTTCCGATATCATCAGCATGCCAGGGGTCGTGGTTGGCAGGGAGAAGGCTGCTTTGCTCAGGGAATCGCATGTGTTTGTCTTCCCACCCTGCAATCCCGAGGGTCAGCCACTCGTAATCCTCGAGGCCATGGCGGCCGGCCTGCCGGTGATCACCACCAACCAGGGGGCCATCACCGAGACGGTATTGGACGGCGTCAACGGCTTCATCGTGCCAGCCAGGGACCCGGAAGCGCTGGCAGAAAAGGTGGTCCTGCTGTTCAACGATCCGGCACTACGCGAGAAGATGGCGCAGGCGAGTCGTGAGCGCTTCCTGGCGCACTACACTCTGGATCGTTGGGCCAATGACATGGTTCGCGTCTTTGATCAGGTGCTGGAGGAAGACTGATGTGTGGCGTCGGCGTGCAAGTATTCTGGTCATTGGTCCTACGCCGCCACCCTTTCACGGAGTGGCAGTCAATACCCGGGCCTTGCTTGATTGTGAGGTCATCAACCGTGACTTTGATCTGGTCCATCTGGACACGGCCGACCGCAGGACGCTCGCGAACCTGGGCAGGTTCGACTGGACCAATGTCTGGCTGGCCCTAAAGCACGCCGTCCTTTTCGCTGGCAAGCTGGTGGGTCATAGACCTCGCGTTGTCTATGTCCCCATATGCCAGAACACTCTGGGCTTTCTCAGGGATTGCCTGTTCATGCTTCCCGCCATACTGACTGGACGAAAGCTGGTCCTACACCTTCGCGGGGGGTACTTTCGACGATTCTATGAGACCGCACCCTCGGTGCTGAAATCGCTCATTCGCTACATCCTGGCCCATACATCCAGGGTAATCGTGCTTGGCAACAACCTGCGCTGCATTTTCGAGGGCCTGGTTCCCGATGGACGCATAGTGGTCATTCCCAATGGCCTGGATCCTGAGCCCTTTGAGCGGCTTCGCACTCAAGCGCGACCGGCACGGGACGGCTATCAGGTCACGTATCTGGGCAGCCTGCAGGAGGGCAAGGGGTACCAATTCGTGTTGAGAGCCGCGCCGGTGGTATTGAAGCAACTGAGCGATGTCCACTTCACCTGGGCGGGTTCCTTTCGACGGCCGGATGAGGCCGCGTGGTGTGCGCAGTTCATCCAGGAACGCCGATTACAGGAAACCGCCTCCTTCCCTGGAGTCGTTACAGGGGACGAGAAAGTGGAGCTCTTGTTGCGCTCACACGTGTTCGTGTTTCCGACCCAGTATGATCTTGAGGGACATCCCATGGTGATCCTCGAGGCCATGGCCGCTGGCTTGCCGGTGATCACCACCGACCAGGGGGCGATCCGGGAAACCGTGCTGGATAGTGTGAACGGTTTCATCGTCCCCAAGGGTGATCCGAAGGCCATTGCTAAGAAGATCGTTCTCCTGCTGCAGGACGATGACCTGCGTCGCCGTATGGGCCAGGCAAGCCGTGAGCGTTTCCTCGAGCACTACGCTCTGGATCGTTGGGCCAACGACATGGTCCGCGTCTTTCAGGGGGTCTTGGAGAAAGATTGACCTGTGGCGTTGGTCCTGTCGCCGAGGAATAATAGGTAGGCAACCCAGGGGAGGCGGGCGGGGAAGCTATGCTTGTGCTACAGAGGATCAAGGCGGCACTGCGCGGCTTCGCTTACAAGCTATCAGAGCTCTCGCGGCGGAGGAAGATCGAGCTATTTCAAGAGGTGTTCGAAGCTCGACCGGATAAGAAAGTACTGTGGATCGGCGCAGCCTTCTCTCCTCGAAGCCTATTGATCGAGCGGTTGCTCCCTCTCAGCTACGACTATCCCGAGGCGATCGTCTTTGCAGATATTGATGTGGACGGCCTTGTTCGGGCCAAGGGCTGGTTCCCGAATAGCAATATCGTCTGTTGCGATGCAAGAGCGCTTCCTTTCAAAGACAAGGCTATAGACATTGTCTTCTCCAATGCGGTGATCGAGCACGTTGGCGCCTGGTCCGAGCAGCAAGAGTTCGCGACAGAAGTCATGAGGGTTGCCAAAGGGTGGTTTGTTGCAACACCCAATCTCTGTTTCCCCTTCGAGTTTCATTACCGGCTGCCCTTCATCCACTGGCTGCCTCACAGACTGCAGGTGTTCGTCAAGAAGTATGTCGGGGGGCGTTACCCAAGAGGCAAGGTGGCCAATGTCCACCTCTTGACACCCAGGCAGATGAGCCGCCTGTTTCCAGGGAGCGAGATTGCCTTGGTGAGAATCACCATTCTGCCAGAGAGCATCGTCGCTTATCGAAAGGATGAGGGATGAAGCAGGTCACCCAAACCCAGCGCAAGGGCCTTGTGAGGGTTGAGGACGTTCCCTCCCCCGCCCTGCGCCCGGGCGGGGTGCTGGTGCGCACGGCGTTCTCCCTCATCAGCGCGGGCACGGAGCGGGCCAAGGTGGAGCTGGCCCAGAGATCGTTGGTCGGCAAGGCACGCGCCCGGCCAGAGCAGGCCCGCCAGGTGCTGGCGACGTTGCGCCAGCAAGGGCCCGTCGCGACCTACCGCAAAGTCATGAACCGGCTGGCGGCTCTGCAGCCCCTGGGCTACAGTTGCAGTGGCGTGGTCATTGCTGTCGGGTCCGGCGCCGAGGAGTTCCAGGTAGGGGATCGTGTGGCGTGCGCTGGTGCAGGGTACGCCAACCACGCCGAGGTCAACTTCCTGCCCAAGAACCTCTCCGCGAAGGTGCCCGATGGGGTCGAGCTGGAGGCGGCAGCCTTTGCCACCCTGGGGGCCATCGCGCTGCAAGGTGTCCGCCAGGCGGAGGTGCATCTGGGAGAAACGGTCGCCGTAGTTGGTCTGGGGTTGGTGGGGCTGCTCACGGCGCAGTTGCTCAAGGCAGCGGGTTGCCAGGTGATTGGCATGGATCCCAATCCAGAGCGCTGTCGCCTGGCCGAGAAATTGGGCTGCAGGGCCACGGCCAATAGCAGGCAGACGATGCTAACCCTGGCCTCCCAGGTGACCTGTGGGAATGGCGTGGACGCGGCCATTCTCGCCGCGGCCACCGCAAGCAGTGAACCAGTCGCCCTGGCGGGCAGGATCTGTCGCGACAAAGGGCGCGTGGTGGTGGTCGGCGCCCTGGGGATGAATGTTCCCCGTCCGCCATACTACCAAAAGGAACTGGAGCTGCGCTTCTCCCGTTCCTATGGCCCGGGCCGGTACGACCCCGAGTACGAAGAGAAGGGTCACGATTACCCCATCGGCTACGTACGCTGGACCGAGAAGCGCAACATGGAGGCGGTTCTGCAGCTCGTCGCCGAAGGCAAGGTGGATGTGCGATCCCTGATCTCGCACCGCTTTCCGATCGCCGATGCAGCCGAGGCCTATCACCTCATCATCGAAGGGGATGAGCCCTATCTGGGGGTTCTGCTGGAGTACCCAGAGGGAGCGACGACCAAGGCGGTTTCCGACCAGGGGAAAAAGGAAGGCAAGTTGTGGCTAGAGACCGGCGCCGCACCAACCTTGCCCGCGGGCCCTGGGCAACCGCGGCTTTCCATTGGGCTGATCGGCGCCGGCAACTTTGCCCAGGATGTGTTACTGCCTGCACTCAAGCGTCACAAGGATGTTCGCCTGCGGGGGGTAGTGACCGCGTCCGGGTTGAGCGCGCGCAGCGCTGCCGAGCGGTTCGGCTTTGCTTACACAGCAGCAGAGCCGGCTGAGATCCTTGCCGACCCCGAGATCGCTGCCGTCGTGATTGCCACACGTCACGATACGCACGCGCGTCTCGTGGTTCAGGCG
>Ga0114930_10001747_pt1 | contig 20291 bp, 18 predicted proteins | sample AnhtaG_FD_87300 | JGI IMG/M metagenome (GOLD analysis project Ga0114930, IMG submission 87300) | Deep subsurface microbial communities from Anholt, Denmark to uncover new lineages of life (NeLLi) - Anholt_01485 metaG | ecosystem: Environmental > Aquatic > Marine > Oceanic > Sediment | place... | reverse complement strand
TGGCACGTTTTGCTCCTACGTCTCGGTTCACCCCCACGCGTGTGGGGAAAACTTACAATTAGCATACGCCATTACTGAAGGCTCCGGTTCACCCCCACGCGTGTGGGGAAAACCATTATCCTCGCAGTCAAACCTTAGCTGGCCGCCGGTTCACCCCCACGCGTGTGGGGAAAACCCTTAGCTCTATCGTACCAATCGTGCGCTAAGTCGGTTCACCCCGACGCGTGTGGGGAAAACACGGACAAGGAGAAGTACGACAAGCGTGTGTTCGGTTCACCCCCACGCGTGTGGGGAAAACGATGATCTCCAGAAGGATCGCCATATCGCGGACGGTTCACCCCCACGCGTGTGGGGAAAACTTCTCTAAATTTGCCACCTGCAAAAGGGACCCCGGTTCACCCCCACGCGTGTGGGGAAAACTTCACCTGCGCCAGGAGAGCTGCGTGTGATAGACGGTTCACCCCCACGCGTGTGGGGAAAACGGGAGAGCCGGTCCGCTGCAGATAGAGCCGTACGGTTCACCCCTACGCGTGTGGGGAAAACGCGCCCCCAAATACTAAGCCAACTGCTTTGATCGGTTCACCCCCACGCGTGTGGGGAAAACACATGCTGCACTGGCCACTGGAATTGTATCCACGGTTCACCCCCACGCGTGTGGGGAAAACGTCTACGGGAAGGGCTGCTTAGAGCTCCGCTACGGTTCACCCCCACGCGTGTGGGGAAAACGCCAACGTCAGCGCGCCTTGCTTGCCGACTTCCGGTTCACCCCCACGCGTGTGGGGAAAACCACTTTCGGGCGATGGCCTCCGCGGTCTTGATCGGTTCACCCCCACGCGTGTGGGGAAAACGCAAACCTCCGGTTCAGCGTGCTTCCATGTGCTCGGTTCACCCCCACGCGTGTGGGGAAAACCAGAAAGCCATGACCCAGTCGTCGTCCTGGTTCGGTTCACCCCCACGCGTGTGGGGAAAACTGGCTCATCGCTGAGGCAGCGTTTGATGCGCCCGGTTCACCCCCACGCGTGTGGGGAAAACCCCTCCTCTCGAAGGGGCCTGCGGAGGTGTGTCGGTTCACCCCCACGCGTGTGGGGAAAACCCCTCCAGCCGTTACGGGCCTACGGCCCTACGGCGGTTCACCCCCACGCGTGTGGGGAAAACCACTAGCCAGCGTCGTACACTTGTCAGTCCGTCCGGTTCACCCCCACGCGTGTGGGGAAAACAACATGCTCGCCGCGCCGACCGAAACCATGATCGGTTCACCCCCACGCGTGTGGGGAAAACTTACTCTATGCAGTGGTGGGAAAATGTGCTATACGGTTCACCCCCACGCGTGTGGGGAAAACGGTAAGCCTCGGCCACGAGGTCGTCCTGCAGCGGTTCACCCCCACGCGTGTGGGGAAAACATTCCAAGCGCCCTCCGCTTCCGCGCCAGCAGCGGTTCACCCCCACGCGTGTGGGGAAAACGAACCGCAATGAGACAGACACAGCTCAGCTACCGGTTCACCCCCACGCGTGTGGGGACAACTGCTACGAACTTATTCTACGACTTTACGGCGCTCGGTTCACCCCCACGCGTGTGGGGAAAACCTTTTGGGCCATCTCGGACCACAGTGCAGTCATCGGTTCACCCCCACGCGTGTGGGGAAAACGACCAGGCAGGGATCACCTCTGCCTATTACAACGGTTCACCCCCACGCGTGTGGGGAAAACCTCCGGATCCTCCAACTCCTGGTGCTCCCAATACGGTTCACCCCCACGCGTGTGGGGAAAACACACCTGAAGCCCAGACCGTAACGCGGTCCTTCGGTTCACCCCCACGCGTGTGGGGAAAACTTGCTTGGCGGGCTTGCGCGTCGGGATGCGCGCGGTTCACCCCCACGCGTGTGGGGAAAACGTATCACATCACAGCCTCTATCAATGAGGAACGGTTCACCCCCACGCGTGTGGGGAAAACAGACGGCGGGTGCGGGCCAGGCGGCTCCGATCCGGTTCACCCCCACGCGTGTGGGGAAAACGTCAGAAACAACGGCGATTCCAGAGGCCCAATCGGTTCACCCCCACGCGTGTGGGGAAAACCTTTGGAGGCATCCAGTAGTCCCGCTTCATGTACGGTTCACCCCCACGCGTGTGGGGAAAACTTCTCCAAGCTCATTGTGGAGACGGGGGTTGACGGTTCACCCCCACGCGTGTGGGGAAAACCGTGGGCACCATGCCTACGGAAATCGTGGCGGGCGGTTCACCCCCACGCGTGTGGGGAAAACTAACTTGGGCAGTTCGTGCAGATCACGCATTGTGTTGTGACTCCTTTTGGTGTGCACCCCCACGCATGTGGGGAAGATCCATCTTTGTCTATAGCCTCGACGGCCCTATGCGGTTCATCCCCACGGGCGTGGAGAAAACATGGGATCGGTTGTTAAGGTACAAACCCAGGCTTGTACCTTATTGGGAGACCTGACGGGTTCGGGAAACCCGTCAGGTCTGACGATTTTCACGCCGGCGGGCGGGCCAGGGAGAGCAACCCAAAGCCCAGCGCTTTCCCACTACCGATACCCCGCCGGACGGTCTTCCTCAGCCGGTCGGGATCGGTCACCTGCAACAGGCCGTCGAACTGCACGGCCAGCAGGTGCAGCTTGTGGGTGACCTCGTCGTGCCGAATGATGCCGTTGACCACGTCCTGGCTGCCAGTGCGGACGGAGAGCACGTGGAAGCCGCCCTGCTCCCCCTTGCGCTCCAGCCATTCCGTCTGTTCTTCCTCGCGGCACAGCCCCACCCGCTTTCGCGTGCCATCTGGAAGCCTCCGTCTGGCGGTGGGGTTAGCCCGCAGCCGGAAGGCCAGCACCTGGCCTTCCGCAAGGTGGAGGTCGAAGGACTTGACTGCGGGATTGGGTTCGCCCACCGGCAGGAGGTAGCCTCTCGCGCCCGGCTCCGCCAGCCACGACCAGTCGGGCAAGGTCAGTGATTGCACCAGCAGGGTCAGCGCGCCGGTGCGGGGATGCGCTTCCAGTCGGAAGAGTACCCGTTCATCTCCCGGCTCCAGGTTATCGGAGAAGGCCTTCATCAGGCTGCAGTGCATTTTGTACGGATCGGCCACCTCGCGCTGCACACGGCGGTGGCGCGGGTTGAGGATCAGTCGGGAGAGGTATGGGTCACTCCCACTTGCGCGGGGAATACGGGACGACGACACTTCCACCTCTACCATTACTGCGCCTCCCCCACTTGCGTGGGGAAAGCGGTTGCGCGGATTGAGGATCAGCCGGGAGAGGTACGGACCACCCCCACTTACGTGGGGAAGCCTGTCTCCTTTCAGCGGCGGCGCAGGGATAAAGGTGGTGCTCACGCGGCGGGGTGCAAAGCCCCGTTCGGCGAAGGAGAGGGGCTGGTCGGGCCGCACCTCCGGGCCACCACGGTCTTCCAGCACCAGCCGCACCTGGTCGGGGTACTTCCTGACATCGCAGCCCAGCCAGGGGTAGGTCTGGAGCGCGTCCAGCAGCGTTTCGCCGGGCCGCAGGCCGTCTGCCAGCCAAACCGGTTCGCTGGGCACGAAAGCCTTGCGCCCCAGGTAGAGTGGCCAGTGGGGATCCCGCAGGGCGGCGTGGAGCTGGGTCAGCAAAGCCAGATCGTCACTTTCCAGGCCCACCAGGAAGCGTGCGTCGGACAGGTAGTAGCGGTTGGAGACGACGAGCCTCTTCCGATCCACCGTGCCGTCGGCCTTCAGGATGCCCCCTTTACCAGCGGTGTGGTAGTCGCGGGCCAGGGTGCCTTCCTGGTCCACGCGCACACCCATCGTCAAGTCAGCCAACTCAGCCACTGGCTCGTCACGGTGGCGGCCCAGGGCGGCGCAGAGCAGCCCCACCACGCCGCTTTTGGAGGGTTCCAGGCCCGTGTCGCGCACGGTGAAGCGGCTCTGCACGCCCCAGGATTGCATCGGGCCGGCCAGGCGTAACAGCAAGACGTTCATCGGTCTCCCTCCTATGCCGGCAGCCCTTCGGTCACGGCCTTGACCCACGCCTCCAGGTTCTCGACTTGTGCCGCTTTGAGGGATTCCAGCGGTAGGTCCGGGTCCAGTGCCAGCGCAGCGGTGCAGACTAGCGTATCAGTGCCATAGACCTGACAGAGACGACCCCAGTAAGCATCCAGCACCTCGACGGAGGGGGCCACCAAGCCCGAATCTCGGCGCGGGCGGACGGGACGCTCGAAGGCATTAGCCAGCGACCAGCCCATGCCGTCCTGGCGTACAACGGCCAGTAGCAAGCTGGGCGGGTTGTTGGCGGCGAAACTGGTCTGCTTTCCGCTGGGCACGGCAGCGACGGCAGCGCGGAGAAAGCCCTCCACGGTACGGCGAGCCAGGTCAGCATTGTCGTTGAGGTTCTTCAGCAGTTGGCCCCAGTCAATGCGGGCGTAGCGGTAGAAGCAGGCGCTATCGAAGCCGGTGAAGCCCATCATCCCGGCCCCTGCTGTGTCCTCAGGGCTGAGATCGTCCACAGCGGTGAAGAAGTCCATCTCCATCGTCACGCGGTGGGTGGAGATAGCGTGGGCCACTTGACAGGCGGCGTCCAGACCCAACTCCGGCTTTTCGGCCAGCATACGGCCAAAGAGGGCGATGTCGGGGGCGCTGGTCTGGCCTTTGTGAGCCTTGACGAGGGTCTTGGCTAGCTTGTCCGCCTCTCCGGGTAGGTTTTGCCAGTTATCGAGCAGGGCTTGCACGATGCTGTCCACCTCGGTGTGGCTGAGGTAGAGCAGGACGGCGGTACGCTCGCTGTTCCGGTCCAGCTTGCTGGCGAATTTGGGGACAAAGGCGGTCAAGACCTCAGTAGCTTCTTCTGCCAATTTCCCGGCATCCACCAGCCGCTGGCGCAAGAGGTCCACGAGCCACCTGGTCCGTGTGCCCACGTCCACGCCGGTTGTTTCGGCAAAGATGGGCGAGGTGCGGATGGCCCGCTTGATGCACTGGGACGAGATGCGTGCCCGGCGCACGCCGCCGAACTGGCAGTCTTTGGGGTTGTTGGTATCGTCCCGGTTCAGGTTGGCCGGTGCGAAATTTTGAATGGCATGTACCTCGATAAACATTCTTCGTCTCCTTTCTTCTTCCGAATATGATTCGGCGCTATGTGATACGCCCAATGGCGTGGGGAAAGCAACATGTTCGTCGAATTGCAAATGATCCAGAATGCTCCACCCCCACGAGACATGGGGGTTCACGACGTACCTTGCTCAGACTGCACTGCTTCTGCGTCGGACCTCGCCCTGCCCCAGAAGGCGCGCGCCCATTGCCGTTGCACGTAGCGTTCTGGGTGGCCCCAGGCCAGCACATCGGATAGCAGTTGGTGCCAGTTGACCGGCACCTCTTTGGACTTGAGGAAACTGACCGCCTGGCGCAGGTAGAAGTCCAGGTCGTCGGGGTGGGCGGCCAGCAAGGCCGTGAAGCGGCGTTCAATGGCGGTATTGTCTCCCTGGGGGTCGCGGGTGCGGGCAAAGTGACGGCCCATGTTGTCTATCCCGCCCGCGTCCGGGTGGTAGGCGAAAAGGGCGGCGATCAGGTAGTAGGCCGCCTCGCGCCAGGGCGGGGTGTCGTCCGGGAGCCAGGGGACAACGTAGCGATACATGTCGGCCACGGTGCCGGTCGGTCGGCCCAGCCCGCCCCTCAGAGCGGCCAGCGCGCCGCGGTCGTCGCGCAGCCTCTCCAGGTACTCAACAAACGGGTGTTTTCCTTGTTCCATTTGGACCTCCTTTCTCTCACATCATGCGTCCAACTGTTATATGTGCACAAGAAATGTGTGTTCCATCAACCCCTGGCTCCCCAATACCTGGCAATCAGGCCAAGAATCTTCTCTTTGTCCCAGAAGTAAACTGAACCAACTAGGCGTTTTGGCATATTGTATTCGATCTTCTTTTCTGCGTTTTCGGTAAAGCGCCCGCTGATTGCGATTATAAGAACGGCAATATACTTCTCCTCATGTGACCCTACTTCGCGATATGGAATTGTGAAAGCATCCTTGATTTGCTTTAGAAGCTTGTCGATTTCAGAGTTGACTCCACCTCTCACATTTCCGGCTTGGGCTTGCAGCCCATAGTACAATTCTCCAAACTCGGTTGACTGCGAAAAAGTGAAGTCCTTGCCAAACTCTCCACGTCCGTGAGTGTATCGGACATACCTAAATCCCATTCTTCTCAGCAGAGGAGTCAGAACTTCATCACAAAAGAGAGCTTCATCCTTTTCATACTCCTCTTTCCAAATCGGACCACCCGACAAATGGGCGTTAACATCTTGAATCACATTGCTTAGAGTATTCACCGCTTGATCAACAAGTTCGCCAAGCGTACACGATGGTGAGCTCTCATATGTGAACCTGAACCGCATGCTATCAACAAAGGATCGGCCGGCGCGTTCACTCTCTTGCCATTCACTCTCTATGAAGTCGTATTGCCTCGCCTGAGACACCGTTGCTTTAGCAAAGGCGTCATACGACCACTGCACGTCGGTCCAAGGTCTCTCACTCAAGAAATGCTCGAACTCTAGGTTCATTGCGGTAGCGTGCCTTGATATCATCAGACTACTGCTATCTTCGCTGAATAGAGGTAATCCAAAGCGGTTAGATACAATTAAAAGAGTCTCAACTCCCGGCAGAAAATCAGCAGCACAAGTGAACAGTATTTCTTCCGAAAGGCATTCAAATGCATAGGTACCATCACTTGCAACGCTGATACTCAACACCTCTCTACAGGTAGCAAATGCGTTGTTCCTTGTAATCTCGACAAACGCAGCTAACGGAAATTCCCAACCGCCAATGACTCTCCCTGCTTCCTCAATCAATCCCTCTTTGCATGCCCAGCGGATAGTAGAAACAGGAACATTGAAACGTTTATGTGCCTCCTCAATGGTGAGCCAGGGACGGTGGACTTCCCATTTGTAGTCCTGATAAACCCTGCTACACAGATGCTCAATAACCTCAACTTCACGGGGGTCTGAGACCTCATAGAAGTCTGACTCATCTTCAAACTGAGCATCAGACTCCGCTTCTCCATATACTTGCTTTAGCACCTGAGTCTCCATCGAACTGGCCAACACCCCATCCGCGCTGGTATCGAACAAAACTTCTACCTCTGCACCGGGATATTCTTGCTCCAGCAAATCTTGACACAGCTTCGCATATTTCTGCGCACATGCCTCAGCATCATATCGGTTGTAAGCATCCAAGCCAGCTAACAATTCGGTTACGGTAAATCCATAGCGAACAAATGTAATTTTCCCACAACCCATTGCAATCCCTCCATCTCGCGGGCGCGGAGATAGCCTCGGATTGAATACACGGTTTGTGTGTACCACCCTATCGCATATTCCTTTCCCCCTGGTTCTCTGACTTGATAGCCCATGCCATGTTTCTTTCCAACGTGCCCCGCGCCAGGGTGATGGCCTTGAGGCCGCGGATAGGGTCTCTGATGCCCTCAGCAGCCTCGGTGAAGGCGTCACGCGCAGTCCGTTGCAAGGTCTTCACCCAGTCGTCCAGAGCGGCTTGGCGATCCTGGGGCAGGTCGCGGACAAAGCGCTGAAACTTGACTTCCAGGCGCGACCAGTAGCGGCGTTCCACGTTCAGTTGAGAAAAGACGAGTTGGGTATCATCTCTGTAAGCTTGTTTTCTGTCTGCCGGCGAGACGACCCACTGAGCCAGTTCCCACCCGGCTCGGCGTAAGGCGGCCCCCACGCCTTCAGCGGCTCTCAGCGCATCGCGTAGTTTTTCGCTCAGGGTTTCATCTACCAGGTACGTTAGCGACAGGGGCATGCGTTCGTGGCGGAAAAAGTAGACCTTGGCCTGTCTTTTCGACATGCCCAACGCCAGATAGCGATAAATGGCTGATTCAGGCAAGTATCCTCGTTCCGCCAGTCCAGAGAGCCACCGGAACGCCTGGGGAGGCTGCTGGCCCTCGTCATGCAACTGAAAGAGCGCAGCGCTGTCTCTCCAGAGTGCTCGTCCTTCACGGAATGCCAGGGGCATCGGACCGCGCTTCTCGTCCCGACGATAGTGTGTCATCGGGTTCAGGATGTCGTCATCCATGCGCAGCGCCGGTGCCATCGTCATCTGTCGGACAACGAGGCCATCGGGTGTGTCTTCGGGCATCAGCAAGACACGCCGGTTTTGCCACGTGAGATAGTCCAGATAACCGTGCGGTATAGAACGATCGGGAACAAAAGGATCATCCATTTCCCAAGCCGGGCAATCGTCGGGTTGACGTGGCATGGGCGCGTCACCTTTGTAACGCACCAGGTTGAGGGCCAACGTCCCAAAGAGGTTTTCTCCTTGCACAAGAAAGACAATGCCCTGCGCGCAGGAACCGTCAGTGAACTTTTGTCGCAGGCCACTCAGACCAGCCAAACCAAAGGACTGAGCGGCGACCAGCGCCTGCGCTGCCTGTACCGGGGTGAGGGTGATACCTTCCGCGTCAGTGTGGTGATCGAACAGCGTAGGGTTGTTACCGGATGCCACATAGAGCATCAGGCTGGTAACCGGTTTAGGCTTGACGCGCTCGTCGGCGGCCTGGTAGAAAGGGTGCTCATCGTCAAATAGATCAAAACGATGTCGCCAACGGTCAAAGTATTCCTGCAAGGCTTCTTCGTCCCAACGTCCCTTGCGCCACAGTTGAGACCAGGCTTTGCGACTTTCGGGGCCAAAGACACGATGCAGCACAGCCAGCAAGAGACGATGTAGCGCGGCGGTGCCCAGCGGCGTCTCGCCGTGCAGCTCCCGCAAGGTGTGCGCCTGGGCCAGCGCGTCGTACAGCCCCAACTCGACCGGCGGGCCATCGTCCCGGACACAGGGCAACCAGGGTTCGTCTACCAGGTTAAAGTGCAGGTCCATCAGTCCTCCTTTTTCTCCACCATGAGACCCAGTTCGGGGTCGAGTATCAGCCAAGAATCTCCCAAATCAATCCTCCCTTCTGTAAAAATGGCCACGCGGTGGTAGCGGAGCAGCGGATGCTTGCGCCAGCCGGACGGTGGCTCTTGATCAATGAAGTGTTTGAACACTGGATAGGTGGAGACGGTGACAATGCGTCGAGCGAGTTCGGCGGCCAGCTCCCGGCCCGGTCGCTCACCCAATGAGATCGGTCGCCTGCCGTCAGGGTCAAGGGTCACGCCGTCGGCTTGCCGGTGCAAGCAGACCAGAGTGACGCTGGGGCGGACCAGGCGGGTCATCGCCCGCCAGGTCTCGTGCAGCTCGGGGTTGTCCTCGTCCAGTTGGAGGTTGCCCGCGCTCAGCACGTCCTCGTCGTCCGGAGGGGGGATCAGGTTCTTGCGGGCTTTGTATCGCTTCCGCTTCATCTTTTGGGTCATCGCCTGGTAGGCTTGCTCCAGTGCTTCACGCAGCGGGGTGTCCAGATCGTCGGGAATGGGGCTCTCGTCGTCGTAGACAGCATCAACCAATGGCTGCACGTCGGCAGGGACAGCGATTTCGGACCGCCCGCGCAGGGCCAAGTAGGAACGTAGCAGGACGTAAGGCTCGTAGACCCATCCATCGCTGCCCCATTGAGGGAGACCGTCTTGCATTTCAGGTATTGTAATCATCAATCGAGGAACCGTCAGATGGGATGGACGGTCCGCGCGAGTGTGACGGTGTAGTCGCCCGGCGCGCTGCAGGATCAGGTCTGCCGGGGCCGGGTCGGTGATCATCAAGTCGAAGTCCAGGTCGAGGCTTTGCTCGATGACCTGGGTGGCGACGACGATAGCGCGCTCTGGTCGTGTCCCATCCTTCTTGCCGAACCGGTCCAACACCAACTTCTCGACTCCCTGACGCTGGTACAGGGGAAAACGGGCGTGAAAGAGGATCAGGTTGTCGGGTGACACGATTTGAGCGTCGCGCAGCGTCTGGTAGACGGCCTGGGCGCGCCCCACCGTGTTGCAGATGACAGCGACGCATCCGCCCTCCTTCAGCGCGTTCCCCAGAGTTTCCACCAGGGCTTGCGGTTGGCGGTCGGTCCATTCCAAGGTCAGCGTGCGGGTGCCAGTAGCGCTTGTCTCCACGGGGAGCACGCCGTCTGCCTCGGTGGTGGCCCAGGAGATGGCCGGATAGGGAACCAGCCGGGTGAAGGGACGCCCTGTGTAAGCTTCCATCAGTTGGCGGCGGGTCTGGTCCGGCAGGGTGGCCGAGAGCAAGATGACCGGGGTGTCCATCGTCGCCAACCATTTGAGCAGGTGCTGGAACAGAGTGGCCATGTAGGTGTCGTAGGCATGGATCTCATCAAAGATGACTGTCTTGTGGCTCAACCCGAACAGGCGGACGAAGAAGTGCTTGGTTTGCAGGACGCTCATCAGGGCCTGGTCTACGGTGCCCACGGCGAAGGGAGCCAGGAAGCTGCGCTTCTTGGGTAGGAACCAACTGTGGGCGACGACGGTGTGCTCGTCTGATTCGTCAGTGGCCGCCAGGCGCAGGTCTTCCATATCGTCCGACCAGGCGGCATTGCCGTGCAATAGCAGCAGGTCTACCCGTTGGCCAGCGTGCCGCCGCTCCAAGAAGTGTTTCACGCGGCCCAGCATTTGGTTGCTGGTGGCCTGGGTAGGCATAGCAACGTAGGTCCCGCGTTGTTGCTTGGCCCGCAGCCAGTGATCGGCCAGGTAGAGAGCGGCTTCGGTTTTGCCCTCGCCGGTCGGCGCTTCGACGATGACTAACGCCGGAGCGCTCACCTGTTCGGCCAGCGAAACAATCGCCTCTTGCAACGGTCTGGGCGTGAAGTCGAACAACATCTGAAACTCAGCGGCTTGCCTAGGGGGCGACCAGCCAGTCCAGCCCAGTTGGTCGAGGGCCAGGCTGGCCTGTTGGTAAGCTCGTGCTGCATAAGCGTCGAGATCTGGCGCGGTCAGGTCGAAGAAGTAGCTTTCGATAGAGCCGAGCCAATCGGCAAAGGAGGTCAGGCCGGCGAGGAGGGTCCAGAAAGTCCAGTTGTCGGCCAATGTGTCGGGCCAGAGGGGCAGTTCGCGGACACCCAGGTTATCTGCCAATGCGTCAAACAGTTCTGCGCGCACCGCGTCCCAGTCCCCACCACCGCGCCGGCTGGGGCCAAGCCGCTGTAACTCGTGGGCCGTGGGGAACACACCGTGATGTCCTCCAACGGCGTAGGCTATCTGACGTGCCAGGTAGGGTTCCATGCCGAGTTGTTGTGGCAGCGAGCGGCGGAGGACATAGGCCGAGACCAAGCCGTGGGGCGTCTTTTTGCGAACGCGCTGCTCCTCAAAGAATAATCCTTGCTCTACCAGTCCTTGCTTGCTGGGGGTGTGTTGAGCCTGGAACGCCGGACACGCTTTGCCCAGGTCGTGCAGGCCGGTCACAAAGGCCAGCCACTGCCGGACCGACACCTGATCCATCTCTAGGGCATCGGCAAAGTATTGGCGGATGCCCTCGGTCAGCACCTCCTCCCACAGCGCCAGCGTCACCTGGGCCACGTCAATCATGTGGCAAATGAGAGGGTGGGTTTGGGTCTTATCCTTGGTGGTCTTGGCCCAGAGCAACTGGTAGGTTGGGATAGGTTGAAAGTCATACATAGCGGCCAATCTTCTCGCCTCGTTCACCAACGCCTCCCGCACTTCTTCTGGTGACAGTATCTCCACATCTGCACCCCAGCCCCGGATCCAGGGAACCATCTCCTTTGGTTCAGCCACCCACGCCCGCCACAGCGGGGAGCCATCGGCCTGCTCTGCCACCTGCTCAGAACGATGCCATCGGGTCTCCCGTACACGGTGCGCCACTCGTGGATGGAACTTCAGCACCACCTCCACCGGCTCTGCCTCGGTATACCAGATACCCCAGGCATCGGCCAGCACCTCACGAGGGTCGAAGTCCTCAGGAATGGTGTAGCGTTCTGGCAGGAGTTGAATCCGCTCGATGCGCTCTACCTTGAAGGTGCGGAGCGCCCCCGGCGGCTCTCGCCAGCCGATGACGTGGGTCGTCCGGCCCACGGCATAGGGCTCGATGAAGTACGGAGCGAAGACATACTCCACCACCCGCCCCGTCTCCTCGTGCCGATGCCAGACGCGTACCTTGCGCTCCTCGGCCCAGGCCCGGGTGAGCGTCTCCAGCACTTGCAGATAGACTGGATCGTGGCGCTGTGCCTGGGTGTCCATCACATCGGCCGATTGCTGCATGTGCTGGCTGATGCGCGGTGCCAGCCGTTCCAGAGACAGGCCCAGTTTGCGCAGCGCGGCCGCAGCGTGAGGGTTCTGCTTGTCGGTGCGAGTGGCCATCAACCGCGCGGCCAGATGCACCGCCAAGGCCTCGTACAGCGTGAAACGCACATTCACCAGGTAGGCGGTGCGGTCAATGCACAGGCGGCCATCTTCGGTTTCGTAGACGGGAAAGCGCTTGGTCAGGTCAGGTAGATAGCGGTGGATGGTGGAGCGGTGTACCCCCAATCGTTGAGCGATTTCTGCCTGTTTGAGTCCCTCTGGGTGAGCGAGCAGCAGGGCCTCGATTTGCAACAACCGCTCAGCCTTTGTCTCCGCCCGACGCATCGGTTTACCTCCTCGTAACAGGCACTCCTACAGTGTCACCTCATATGATAGGGGAGATGTGTTGCAGGTACTGCAACAGTGTGGAGAATGGAAGATGGAAAATGGAGAATGGAAGATGGACTTTCCATTCTCCCCTTTCGCCCCTCCATCACTCCACCTTCACCTCAAACTCCCCGTCGCTCACCCGCACCCCCAACTCATCTCCTGTGCGCACCTGACCCACCCGGGTGATAAGTCGTCCTGTTTCCCAGTGGCGCACCAGAGCATAGCCCCGGTCCAGCGTGGCCAGCGGGCTTAGGCTCTCCAGTCGGGCCTGGAGCCCTCCCAGCCGTTCCTGTCGCAGCACCAGACGATGTCGGAGCCGCGTCTGGGCCCGGCTCAGCAGGTCATCCACCCGCTGGCGGGCGGAGTTGATGCGGTTCCGAGGGGAGGCGCGATCCAGCCGCTGGGTCTGAGCCGCCAGCGCCTGCCGGGCATGTGCCAGCTTGTCCTCCGCGAGCCGAGCCATGTGGGCGCGACGGGTGGCCATGACGGCCCGCAGCTCCTCCTGGTCGGGCACAGCCATCTCCGCCGCAGCCGAGGGGGTAGGAGCGCGCACGTCGGCGGCGAAGTCAGCGATGGTGAAGTCGGTCTCGTGCCCCACGCCGGAGATCACCGGGGCGCGGGAAGCACGGATGGCGCGGGCCACCCGCTCATCGTTGAAGGGCATGAGTTCCTCCAGCGATCCACCGCCCCGGGTCACGATCACCAGGTCCACCTCCTTCCGGGTGTTTAGCGCCTCCAGCGCCCGCACGATCTGCTCCGCGGCCTGCTCCCCCTGCACCAGCGTGGGGCTGAGAAGTACCTCCGCCAGGGGATAACGGCGGCGCAGGACGTTGCACACGTCCCGCAGCGCGGCTGCGACCAGCGAGGTGACCACGCCGATCACCCGGGGGAAGGGGGGCAGCGGCCGCTTGAGTGCCTCATCGAAGAGCCCCTCCGCCGCCAGCTTCTCCTTCAGCGCCTCAAACTGCTGATAGAGCAACCCCAGCCCCGAGGGTTGGATGGCGTCCACGTAGAACTGGTAGGCTCCCCGGGCCTCGTAGACCGACACCCGGCCATGGGCCAGCACCTGCTCGCCATCCTGCGGCAGGCGGGATAGCCGCCGGGCCTGCGAGCGCCACATCACGCAGGAGATGCGCGCGCTTTCATCCTTGAGGCTGAAGTAGAAGTGCCCGGCTGTGGACTGCGAGGCGTTGGACACCTCCCCCTCGATCCACAGGTCCTGGAGGGTGAAGTCTGTCTCCAGCAGCCCTTTGATGTGGACGGTGATCTGGGAGACGGTGTAGGTGGTTTGGAAGAAGGAGCGTTGTTGCCAGTTCATGGGGTCAGTTTCAGGTTGCAGGTTCCACGTTCAGAAGTTGGGCGACGGGGATGATTGTAGCATAGGATGGGCGAGAGCACAATTGACGTTGACAAGGTGGACGGAGCGATGTATACTTCGATCCAGTGGACATTGATTGCAATTGGGAGGGGGTGGAAGTGGAGAAATTGAGGCTGCCGGTGACTATTGAACAAGATGAGGAGGACTGGTACGTTGCGGAGTGTCCGGCCATTCCGGGCTGTTTGAGCCAGGGGAAGACGCTCGACGAAGCTCTGGAGAATATTCGGGAGGCGATTGAGCTGTGCCTTCAGGTACGGAGGGAGAAGGGGTTCCCTTTGACCATCCAGACCTACGAGATCGAGGTGCCGGTGTATGCCTAGGCTGCCCAGGGTCTCGGGCAGAAGAGCGGTTCGGGCTTTCCAACGCGCCGGCGGGGAAGTATCCCGACAGCGGGGCAGCCACATCGTGATGACCAAGCCGGGGTCTATCTACACCCTCTCGATTCCGGATCACCGGGAACTGGGGCCGGGCCTGCTCCGCTCCCTTATCCGCAAAGCAGGGCTGACCCTTGAAGAGTTCAGAGAGCTGCTGTAGCTAGTTTGGAAAAGAGGACGGTTGTTGCCACCAGTTCATGCCTACGCAAAGTCCCGGACTACTCTAGGCCTCACAATCTTGGCTCCGATCTTCCGGTATTCCTCTTCCATACGGCGGTAGGCTTCCTCGTCGGGGTACATGCCCACTACCGCCCCGCCCGAGCCCGACAGCTTGGCACTGCCTCCCAGCTTGCGAGCGGTATTGACCAGGCGCAGGTTCAGATCGCTGATGCGGTAGATCCTGGCCCGCAGGTCGAAGTTGCGGTCCATGACTCGGCTCATCTCCTCTACATCCCCTGCCTCCATCGTCTCCCGGAAATGCCTGGCCCCCTTAGCAATCTCATTCAGGGTGTCAATCACCAACTGCTCTCCTCGCCGGTACCTTTCGCGGATGTCGGTGTGGAAGACCTCGGTGCCCTCGGTGGCGGAGTCGTCGTAGGCGATGAAGAGCGGCGGAAGCAGCGAGGAGTCCAGGTTCTCGTAGTGGCCGAAACCGCGTTTCATCAACTCCTTCTCGAAGTCCATGTATACCACTCCACCGTAGGTCTGTACCACCCGGTCCTGCAGGCCGGCGGGGATATTCAACTCCTCTGTCTCGGCGCTCATGATCAGGTTGGGCAGGATCTGTTTAGGGATGGAGACGCCGTAGAACTGCATGAGCGCCCGCAGGGTGGAGGTGATGATGGCACTCGAACCGGCCAGCCCAACTCGCAACGGGATGTCAGACTCGTAGGACAGGGTGAAATTCTTGTGGTCAAGTTCGATCCCCAGCTTCTTGCAGTAGTCGGCGAAGACCTTGATGGTGGCTTTGATCAGGCGCACACCACCGTAGTAGCCGTAGTTGGTGACATTGTGGACCAGGTCCCCGACGCTCTCGAAGTCGACCTTGTCCCGCTGCCAACCCCGGATCTCCAGCTCCGGCGATTCCCACAGCGTCACCTCGGCCCAGAAGGCGTCGAAGGTGAAGGCGATGGTCACGCCGTTGAAGCCATCCGATGGGTTGCCGATCAACCCCACACGGGCGGGGGTGCACGTTTTGATGATCACCTCTCTCTTCTCCTCTGACTAGTGCTCACCATCCCCTCTCCCGCTCTTCAATGATGATATCTGAGAGCGGCTGCCCGGAGCTTAATTCCCGGGCCAGTTCAGCACGCTCTTCTGAAGATACTGCGGGAGGCAAACTTTGGGGACGAGAGAATTAGATCATCCCAATAGAGATTGTAGTGGGTCACTTCCATTTTGTCAAACGCCCATATCGGAATGGCGTGCGTGAGGTGTAAGAGTGCCACCTGTGCTCCAAGGGCTCATCTGATGCGTCCGCTTGGCTGAGCCCGCTTGGTCTGAGGCGAGCGTCTAAGACTTTGGCTACGCTCCCGCAAGTGGAATGATTTGACAATCTACAGGAAGTGATTATACTTATTACTCGCTTCCCATCTGGAAACGCGCCTCAGGTGTTTGACCTTCATCCTGAGCGTGGTATAATATGAATTTGATGGGCAGGTACCCAAGTGGACAACGGGGACTGACTGTAAATCAGTTGGCTCAGCCTTCGGTGGTTCGAATCCGCCCCTGCCCACCATCTGATTGCAGATTGCAGATTTCGGATTGCGGAATGATCTGACAGATGATACCCAATCTGCAATCCAAAAATGACAAATCTGCAATCCACCGGCCCACGTAGCTCAGCCGGTAGAGCACGTTCTTGGTAAGGACGTGGCCGTGGGTTCAAGTCCCACCGTGGGCTCTGGGGGAATGTATGCGGGAACATGTGAAGATAGCCCTGTCGTAGGAGGATGGCTATGGCCAGGAGAGCAACGCGCATAGTGATCACGCTGGCTTGCAGCGAATGCCAGGAGCGGAATTACACGACCGCCAAGAATCGGGCTAATGATCGCGGGCGACTGGAACTGAGGAAATTCTGTCGCCGTTGCGGGACGCACACATTGCATCGAGAGACGAAATAGAGGCAAGGCAGAACGCAGAAGTCGGAGGGTAGAAGAGAGGTGTTGCTCGTGATTGGCTGTGGTGCTGTATTCTGCATTCTACCTTCTGCCTTGATCGCAGGCGAGTAGCTCAATTGGCAGAGCAACGGTCTCCAAAACCGTAGGCTGCGGGTTCAAGTCCTGCCTCGCCTGCCTGAAGATAGGTCCTGGTCAAGACACCGGTCTCCTCTCCTGGTTCGGAAAGCGGTGTCTTGATATGTAGAGCATTATGTGCGCCGCCTAGGAGGGCAGTTTGGTCAAGAGTAGAGGGGGGCCAGGTCAGGTCATCATAAATTACATGAAAGGAACACGTGCAGAACTGCGCAGGGTCAACTGGCCTGATCGCCAGGAGGCAACCCGATTGACCATCATGGTGCTGGTGGTGACCTTCTCCATGGCTGTGCTGTTGGGTTTGATAGACTTCATCTTTGCCAAGCTCTTCGGATTGGTCATCTGATGGGAGTCAGGATGGAAGAGGATCAGCAGTTGGTAAACGTTGAGGTGGAGCTCCTGGCCCCTGAGGAGGTAGGCAAGGAGCCGGAAACTGACGCTGAGGCAAAGGAGCCCGACGACGGACGAGCCTGGTACGTGATTCACAGCTACTCCGGTTACGAGAACAAGGTGAAGAACAACCTGGAGCAACGCATTGAGTCCATGGGCATGCAGGATCAGATCTTCCAGGTCATCATACCCACCGAAGAGGAGATCGAAATCCACGAGGGGAAGCGCCGGACCGTTGAGCGCCGGGTGTTTCCAGGCTATCTCTTGGTCCAGATGATCATGAACAATGATTCCTGGTCTGTAGTGCGCAACACACCAGATGTTACCGGCTTCGTGGGAATGGGCAATGAGCCCACTCCGCTCCGGCACGACGAAGTGGAAGCCATCATGCGTCGCATCGAGTCCCATGCCCCCCGGGTGAGGGTCACCTTCCAGCCAGGGCAGCGGGTGCGTATCATTGATGGCCCCTTCACCGACTTTGTGGGTACTGTGGATGACATGTACATGGGCAAGAATAGAGTCCGGGTGTTGGTCTCCTTCTTTGGACGGGAGACCCCGGTGGAGCTCGATTTCCTTCAGGTGGAAAAGACATAGCTCTTCAGGGAGAAAAGATACATGGCCAAAAGAGTAATCGCTGTTATCAAGCTGCAGATCCCGGCCGGCAAGGCCAATCCTGCACCTCCTGTAGGCCCGGCCCTGGGACAGCATGGCATCAACCTGATGCAATTCTGTAAAGAGTACAACGCCCGGACAGCTTCTCAGGTGGGGAATATCATCCCCGTCGAGGTCACGGTCTATCAGAACCGATCCTTCAGCTTCGTCACCAAAACCCCTCCCACCAGCGACCTGCTGCGCAAGGCGGCAGGGGTGGAGAGGGGTTCAAATGAGCCCAACCGGGTCAAAGTCGGCCGGGTCACTCGCGATCAGATCCGAGAGATCGCTGAGATCAAGATGCCCGATCTCAACGCCTTTGACATCGAAGGAGCCATGCGCCAGGTTATGGGCACAGCCCGCAGCATGGGGATAGATGTGCTGGATTAGCTGGTGGCAGACGGAGTCTCAATTTCATTGTTCGGCTATCAGCCACCCGCCATCAAGCTATAGGAGGACAGATGCCCAGACACGGTAGGAAATACAAGGAAGCCCTGGCCAAGATTGATCGCCAAAAGGCCTATTCACCAACGGAGGCGCTGGCACTGGTCAAAGAGACTTCATACACCGGGTTCGACGCCACAGTGGAGACGCATCTTCACCTGGGCGTTGACCCCCGCCATGCCGATCAGCAGGTGCGGGGGGTGGTCAACTTGCCCAGCGGTACTGGCCGACAGGTGCGGATTCTGGTCTTCGCCGAAGGTGAGGCGGCGCGTATTGCCGAGGCGGCTGGCGCTGACTATGTGGGCAGTGATGATCTGGTGGCGAAGATCCAGGCAGGATGGCTCGATTTCGACATCGCGATCGCCATTCCTCAGATGATGGGCAAAGTGGGACGACAGGGAAGGATCCTGGGACCGCGGGGATTAATGCCCAACCCGAAAGCGGGCACCATCGTACAGCCCGATGACCTGGCTCAGGTTATCCGGGAGGCACGGCAGGGACGGGTGGAGTTCCGCACGGAGCGCGGGGGCGGTCTGCACGTGCCCCTTGGCAAGGTGAGTTTCACCCTCGAGCAATTACTCATCAATTTCCTGGCCGTGTTGGAGGCGGTGTCGGCTGCCCGTCCTCCGGGAGCTAAGGGTCGGTACATCAACAAGATTGTGGTCACCTCCTCGATGGGGCCGGGCATCAAGGTCGATCTCAACGCTGCCCAGGCCCTGCGGGCTGCCTAGCCTGGCCGGGGAGGGCTGTCACAATCCCATAAGTTGCTCAAGACAGCAGGTGCGCTTGGCGCTCAAAAGTCCAGCCTGCCGAGGCAGAGACGAGATACCAGAGGGGTTGGCGACCCTCTGGATAAGGAAGGCTTTGCGTCGGGGGATGCAAAGCCTTCTTAAGTCTGGAAGGGAGGTGATTTCGGATTGACTATTTCCAAGGAGAAGAAACGGGAATTGGTGGCGGACTACCGGGAGAGGGTAGAGCGCAGTCAGGCAGTCATCCTGACCAACTTTCAGGGGCTGAATGTAGCCCAGATCAGCGAGCTGCGCAACCGACTCCGGGCGGTGGGGACTGGCTACCAGGTGATGAAGAACACCCTGCTTCGCCTGGCACTGCAAGAGGCTAAGCTGTCCGAGTTGGATACCTTCTTGGAGGGGCCAACGGCTGCCGGCTTCTGCTATCAGGATGTGCAGCCAGCCGCCAGGGTGCTGGTGGAGTTCACCAGAGAGGCGAGCACCTTTGCCCTGAAGGGAGGGCGGTTGGGCCACCGTCTGCTCACTACGGAGGACATCAACCGGCTGGCCAATCTGCCCTCTCGGGAGGTCCTGCTGGCGCAAGTATTGGCCGCCTTCCAGTCCCCGATGAGGGGGTTGGCCAGTGTCCTCAGCGGGCCCATGCGAGGGTTGGTAACTGTCCTTGAGGCCAGGACCGACCGACTGGCTTCCGCTGAGAGCTAAGCGATCTATCCAATCTTTTTGGGAGGGAGGAAAATCAGGAATGACAAAAGAAGAGATCATCGAAGCCCTGGGTGAGATGACGGTGCTGGAGCTGTCGGAGCTGGTGGCGGCCCTGGAGGAGAAGTTCGGCGTCAGTGCTGCGGCCCCTGTTACGGTAGCTGCTGTGCCAGGCGCTCCGGCCGCGGCTGGGGCAGCGGAGGAAGAGAAGACGGAGTTTGATGTCATCCTCCAAGAGGTGGGCCCCAAGAAGGTCCAGGTCATCAAAGCGGTGCGCGAGCTTACAGGCCTGGGGTTGAGGGAATCCAAGGCTGTGGTGGATGAGGCCCCTAGGGCTGTGGTGGAAGGCGTTTCCAAGGAAGAAGCGGAGGCAGCCAAGGTCAAACTAGAGGAAGGGGGGGCCACGGTCGAGCTTCGCTGAGGCCCGGCAGCCAATGCACTGCAAAGAACCTGGCTCTGAGAGAAGAGCCAGGTTCTTTGTGTTGTGGCCGGAATGTCTTTGGGTCGGGACACGGAGAGCTGGGACTCCCCTCGTCCCGCTTGGCCGTTCGCCGCAGCCAGGAGACTGAGAGCCGGAAGAGGTATGAGTCCGTGTTCTGAGGTGAGCCGGTCCACGTCGCAAGTCAAGAGATAATGTTACCGAGGGGTAATGGTTCTACCAAGAGATAATGTTACCGGGCCATGTCCCCTCCTTTGAGGGATTCGAGTGGGAAATGCAGGGTGTCGTGGACGTTTTCTGTGACACCCTCCTCGGCATTGGGGAGGGAGAAGAGCTGGTCCACCAGGTGGTAGATCTCCCGGCGCAGTTGACGAGGGTTC
>Ga0114930_10001746_pt1 | contig 20303 bp, 12 predicted proteins | sample AnhtaG_FD_87300 | JGI IMG/M metagenome (GOLD analysis project Ga0114930, IMG submission 87300) | Deep subsurface microbial communities from Anholt, Denmark to uncover new lineages of life (NeLLi) - Anholt_01485 metaG | ecosystem: Environmental > Aquatic > Marine > Oceanic > Sediment | place... | reverse complement strand
CTGGACCCGTTCACCCTGTCCCAAGGCATTGAGGAACAGCTAATAGACATTAGTAGGATACGCCTTAAGTCGCCCCTGGCGCTCTCTACTATTATAGTACAGCGGAGCCCCTCCCCGCGGGGAGGGGCTCACAACCCAATCCGGGCCCAAACCCCCTGCCCCGGGTAAGAAAGCAAATGGCTTGACGATGCAACCCAGGGTAAGATTAGCAAATGGCTTGACAGGACCCGCGCCGTCGGCAGGCATGAGGAAGCAGCGAGGAGGGAAGTACGGAGTAGGGAAGCAGGCCCCAATCCGCGCACACAGACTAGGTGCCGTCGATATCGAGCGTGCGCCCTTCCTCCGCGGCGCGGTAGGCCAACAGGATCACCTCGAGCGCGTCCCGGGCGGCCTCGGGGCCGTAGTCGGGCCCGGCCTTGCCAACGAAACAGTCGAGGAAATGGTTCACACCAGCCACCACGCTGCCGTCCCACCACGACGGCATGGGCTCGGTTTCGAGCGGAACCAACGGCGCGCGGTCTTTGCCGACCAGGATGGGGTCCTCCGGGGCCATGGTGACGTGTATGGACGCATCGGGGAAGTACACCTGCTTGGTCTCGCGCCACGGGTCGGTCGTGCACGAGTAGCTGACCACCACGTCGGCCAGCATGGCGTCGTACTTGAGCGTGACCGCGATGTTGTCGTCGGCCTTGTTATCCGCCTCGACCACAAACCGCCCCCATTGACAACTCACCGCGCTCGGCCTGCCGAACCACCAGAGCATCAGGTCGATGATGTGCGTGCCGGTGTCGATGAGGGCGCCGCCGGCCCCTTTGTCCCACGACCCCTTCCAACTGTTCGGGTCGTTCATGCGGGCCAACTCGTCGCCCACAAGCTGCGCCAACGCCAGAAACGGCCGGCCGTATTGGCCGGAGTCGATGATTTCCTTGAGCTTGCGGTGCGGGGGATAAAAGCGTTGGTTCAGTGCCACGTAGAACCGCCGGCCCGCGGCCCGGGCCGCGTCGATCATGCGGTCGGCCTCCTCGAGCGTCATGGCAATCGGTTTCTCCAGCAGCACGTCTTTGCCGGCATCGAGGGCGGCCAATACCACTTCCTCGTGGAGGAAGTGCGGCAGGCAGACGTCCAGGGCCCGGACCTCGGGCTCGTCCAGCACGCGCCGGTAGTCGTCGAACAGCCGCTCACACCCCAGGGCCTCGCCGACCTTCTCGCGGTTCGCCGCCACCGGGTCGGCAATCGCCGCCACCACCACGTCATCACGCCCCTGGTACGCCTTCACATGCGCGCCCTGGACCACCGCCCCCGCCCCGATAATGCCGACCTTCAACATGGACGCACGCCCTCCCGTATGATCGCGGCCCTCGTTCTACAGCGCCATCAGCGCCTTCGCGTCCGCGATGCTCCGGCGCGCGGCCTCGCCCGTGTCGCCTTTCAAAACCTTCTCGTGATAGGCAAAGGACTCGAACTCGATGGAGAGATACCCTTCGTAGCCGATCTCGCTCAGGGCCGTGAACATGCCCTTCCAGTCCACGTTGCCCTCCCCCAAGAATGGAAAAACGAACTGCCCTATCTTCGGAATCCCGGCCGCGTCCTTGAGGTGGACGTGCTTGATCCGCTCCTTGCCCCACCGCCGCACCAGCCACCCCGTGTCCACGTTGCCTTTCAACACGTCGTGGGATGGGTCGAAGTTCACCCCGAGCCAGTCCGACGCAAAATGGTCGATCAGCGGCGCCGTCGTGTAGTAATCATTGCACAGGTGCCCGAACACGCCCTCGACCGCCCCCTGCACCTGCGTCCTCTCCAACGCCGCGACCACGCGCCCAAAAGCGTCCACCACCATGTCCCACGCCGCCCCTTGCGAGATGTCATCCGGGATGCGCGGCGCCTTCGGATCCCACGGCGCCGGACCCGTGAACAGGTTCACCATGTCCACACCCACCTCCGCGCACGCCTCGATCACTTCGACGCTGTACGCGACGCGGTCCTCGCGCGACCCGTCGTCCAGGCACACGTAATCCTGCTGGACAATCACCTCGCTCACGGCCAGACCCGCCTCGCGGGCCACGGCCACCGCTTCCTCGAGTTGTGCCAGGGACTTCGTGCGCGGGTTGAAATGCGCAGCGCTCCACTCGACGGCCCCGTAGCCCAACGCCTTCAGCGTCGCCACAACCTCTTTGGCCGGCATGGACGAGAACCCCAGCGAGGCCAGATAGCCGATTCTGTCTTCGAACATGTTTTCTCCTCAGGACCCGTACGTTACGAACAACCCCGCCGCCTCTTCCAGGCCGCCGCCACCATAGCCCAACGCCCTGGGCGTTTCAACGATCCGGCCCGACCCAGACCGCCGGGTACCGTCAGCGCCCCGGCCCCACATCACATATATGACGTATAAGACCTATATGTCCTATTCGGGCTGCGCAAGGTTGCGCGCGCGGTCGCAACGCCGACATGTCTGCGGGGCCAAGCCATTCCGCACGGGGCCTCGGAGCAACTGCGGCCCCACGAGTGTAGAAAAGCGGACTAGGGCCTTTCGACTGGGATCGGTTCTTGTACGCCTACGAGCTTGGCGTAGTTCTTGAGACGAATCAGGAGCGTCAGGGTGACTACTTCGCCCGCTTTGATGAGCAACCGATTGTCCAACGTGCGCACACCTGAAACCAGCACGTCGCCGACCTCGAGCTTTGAGACCCCCTTGCCCGCCGGCGCGGTCGCCTCGAGTTCAACGCGCTTCTCGGGAAGGACGTAGAGCGCGATAGCGGCGTCGAGGACACGGGAGTCATACCACCCGACACGAGCCTGCATCTCCGAAAGCGCGTCTTTTTTCGCGGCGCCGGTGGACTCGAGTTCGAGCAGATCCTTGAGGACCTTGAGGATGCGCGAGCCCAGCGGGATGTCCTCTCCAGCGACGGCGTCGTCAGGGAAACCTGACCCGTCGTAGTGCTTGTCCTGGTATAAGACGATGCGGCCCACCGACTCGAGACGGGGGATTCGTGCGACCAACTCCTGACCGACCGCTGGAACGCTCGCCACCGCGTTCTTCTCGTCGTCGGTCAGTGCTTCCCCAGCAGCCATCTTCGCGACGACATCATGGGGAACTGAGATGAATCCGATCTGAGACAACATAGCGGCTAACTCGAGTTCCCACAGCTCGGCGCCCCTAAGTTTCCGGGCGATCCGTTTGATGCGCCCGCGCATCTCGAGCGCCCGGCCAAATGCTTGCGGGTCGACCCACGACAGGATCTCTGCCAGTAACTCGATAGCCCCATTGAGGGTGTCTTCCAAGATCTCCCTTTCCGCCGTGACCAGCCGGTATTGCTTGATCCCCTCAATCAGGGCCTTGCCGAGCACGTCGGGTGGGCAGGGCTTTGTGAGAAACCGGAAGATGTTGCCCTCGTTCACCGCCTGCATGGCTACGTTGGTGTCCGCGTTGCCGGTCAGCATCATCCGCACCGTGTCCGGGGCGCGTTCCTTGACCTGAGCCAGGAATTCAACGCCATTCATCGAGGGCATGTACATGTCGGCGACCACTACGGCAAAGGGCCCTCTTTCAGCGATGAGCCTCAGGCCCTCGTGTCCTCCTTCGGCGGTGTCGACCGGAAGCACCTTGCGCAATTTCCGTTGATAGGCTTCAAGGATGTTGGGATCGTCATCCACGAACAGTATTTTCTCTTTCATGACTCGTCTTCCTTATCGGTGCTGACTGAAAGGCAGGTCTCTCGCCACACGGCGATCCGATCCTCGAGGCCGCATTGCCTGAGATACTCGATATCGAGCGTTGGGGCCGCACCACCGCCATCCGCCCCTTGCGCCTCATGCTCGAGGGCATTGGCCGTGTGGACAGCCGCTAGTGGGCCAAAAGCCCGCGCCCCGCACTGACTGGGGTAATGGTGAAAGGCCACGGCCTCGACGATGGAATCCGGCAGTCCCCAGATCCCCAGGAGGTACGCGCCGACTTGGGCGTGGGTGCAGCCGAAAGCGGCTTGTTCCGCCTTAGTCAGGGACAGGTTCTTGCTGCGGACTATGTCGAGGATCTGCCCGTAGGCCTCGGGACGATTCACTGCAAGCACCAGCATGCCCGAGTCGTGAAGGAGACCCGCCATACAGGCATCACTGATGACTTCCTTGCCGGCGTCCTCGGTCTTGCTGATTGCCTGGGAACAAGCGCCGACGGCCATGCTGTGCCGCCACAGCGTGTCCAAGGAAAACCCGGCCGGCAGTCTTGCCGCGCTTGCCTGCGAGAACACGCCGACCATCAGAACCAGTGATTTGATCGTATCAAGACCAAGCAGACTGACCGCCTGTGTAACGCTGGACACGTCCCGCCTGACGCCAAAGAAGGCCGAGTTCGTCAACTGCAGGACCTTCGCAGTCATGGCCATGTCGGTCTCGATGATCTTTCCCACCGTGCTGATCGAGGCGTCCGGCGACCGCAGTTCCTCTGTGAGTCTAGTATACGCTTCCGGCAGCGAGGGCAAAGCAGCGATCCTCGAGATAAAGGTCTTAAGCGATTCGTTGCCCAGGACGTCGCGGAGGGCAAAAGCCCGGTCGACGCACGCTTTCAGTGTCTCGGCGTCACACGGCTTAGCCAGGAATTGATGGGTCGTGCCCACAGACTGGAAAACGGTCTCATTCTCAGAGTGCCCCGACAGTACAAACCGTACCGTCTGAGGATGACGTCTCATCACTTCGCTTAGCAGCGCCGCGCCGTCCATACCGGGCATACGCATATCCGACACGATCACATCGAAGGGCTTCTCAGCCATCAGGTCGAGCGCCTCTTGTCCGCTCTGGGCAAAGGCCATGTCCCATTCCTTACGCATCGGGTGCAACATCCGCCGGAGTCCGTCGAGGATCTTCGGGTCGTCATCCACGAACAGGATGGCCTTTCTCATATCGCAGTGATCCTATCACTATCTAAGGGTATGCGTATAATGAACGTCGTCCCCTTGCCCGTCTCGGTCTCGAACGTGATGGTTCCGCCGTGCTTGTCGACTATGACGGAACGGGCGATGGTCAGCCCCTGGCCAGTCCCCTTGCCAACACCCTTGGTGGTGAAAAAGGGGTCAAACAACCGGCTTCGTACATCCTCGGGGATTCCCGGCCCCGTGTCACTGATCGTTATCTCCGCACAATCGCCCTCGCGCCGGGTCCGAACCGTGATGGTGCCTTTGCCCTCAGGGGTCTCACCCACCACGTCGGCAATCGCCTGGGCCGCATTGACCAGAATGTTGAGGATCACCTGGTTAAACTCGCCGGGAAGACACGGGACCGCGGGCAAGTCCGGGTCAAACTCGGTCACTACCTCCGCTACATACTTCCATTCGTTGCGGGCCACCGTGATCGTGTTCTCGACGGCGTGATTCAGGTCCGTGGCCGTCTTTTCCTCCGTACCCGGGTGCGAGAACTCCTTCATGGCGCGCACAATCCTCGAAATCCGCTCGACACCCGACAGCGACTGCTCGATGGCCTTGGGGATCTCGTCGAGCAAGTACGCCACGTCGGCCTCCTGCGCAGCGGTCTCGACTTCCGAGACCAGGCGTTCGTCCACCGCGCCTTCCTTCGCCGCCTCGAGGAGCTGCTCGTGCTTCGCTTGCAGGGCCAACAGATCGTGAAACGCATCTTGCAGGAACCGCGTATTGTCCCCGACATACTGCGTCGGTGTATTGATCTCGTGGGCAATGCCGGCCGCAAGTTGCCCAATCGACTCGAGTTTCTGTGCCTGCACGAGCTGGGCCTCGAGGACCTTCCGCTCGGTAATATCAGCCCCCAGCACAAGGAAACCGGAAATCTCGCCCGAATCGTCCGAGAGAGGACTGATGGTGAGTCCCAGCATCCTCTCCTTCGCGTCGGGCTGGGTGAAGGGAACGTCGTCCACCCGTACGGGCTTATTCTGAGCGAGGCACGCTGAGACATGCTCGAGCACCCTCGGCCAGTCCCACTGGATCCCGCAGTTCGAAAAGGGCTGACCGACCGCGCGGTCCGCAGGAATCCCAAAGACCTGTCCCGCCGTGGCATTCCATCGCACGATCCTGTCCTCAGGCCCCACGGCGATCAGGATCGATGAGATGGAACTCAGCAGCATTTCGATCTCTGCGTGCGCCGCACGCAGCTCCTGCTCCGCGTGCTTGCGCTCGGTGATGTCACGCACAATTCCTACGGCGTGCCATTGGCCCCTAATGCCGATCCCTGACACCGAGATCTCGATGGGGAATTCCTCGCCGCCCTTCCGCAGAGCCGTCAACTCGAGGGTCTGGCCGATTGCGGCGCCCTCGCCTGTCTTCCGGAATCCCGCAATCCCCCGCAAGTAGGCCTCCGAGTACGCCGCAGGCGCGAGAATGCCGTGCAGGTCCTCCCCGAGCACCTCATCGGCCGTGTAGCCGAACACCCGCTCGGCAGCCGCGTTCCAGAAAGACACGTTCCCCTCCGGGTCCATCATGATCACCGCATCGAGCGCCCCCGAACTGATTACCCGGAACTTCTCCTCGCTTTCGCGACGGACGGACTCGGCGTGTTTCTGTTCGGTGACGTCGCGCCCCGTGTTAACGAAGCCCCACACGTGCCCCGAGTCGTCGGTGAGCGGCAGACGGGTGATCTCGAAATCCCCGTCCCAGACCGGATGGTGCAACGCGGCTGAGTGGATTGCATCCTCGTTTCCTGCCTGCGCGCAAGGACAGAACCCCGGGGGCCGGTCGTGACAGCACAGCGCCTCGTAGCAGAAACGACCCACAAGGTTCTCCTTGGTTGTGTTGAAGCGCTTTGCCACCGCGTCATTGCAGCGGAATATGCGCCAATCCGCACCCAGCACAAGAATCATGTCCGGCGAGGCGTCGAACACCGTCTCCCACTCCTCGGCCACGCTCGCCATGTCTCGAGCGCGGCGCGACACGGCCGCGTGTGCGGTCGCTCGCGCCACGGCGTCCTGGATCACCTCGGGGGACGCGGGCTTCTCGATGAAGTCGAAAGCGCCAAGCTGCATCGCCTCCATCACGTTGGTCACTTCGCCGTGACCGGATAGAATAACCGGCACGGCTGAAACCCCCTCGTCTCGAATAGCCTTGAGCAGGTCCAAGCCGCCCATCCTCGGCATTCGCAGGTCGATGAGCGCCACGTCGTAGTCGTTTTCACGGAGAAGCCCCAGTGCGGCCCGGCCGTCGGCGGCCTGGTCACAGTCAAACCCAGCAGCGCTCAGATGCCGCTCCAGGGCCGCTCTGACGTTCTCCTCATCGTCGACGATCAGAATCTTGGGTGTTCCGCTCATGATTTCTCTCCTCCGCGTTGTCCAATATCTCCCTGAGCTTGTGCAGCAGGGACTGAGGATCGTAAGGCTTCTGGATCAGGTGCGTGCCTTCATCCTGCACAAACCGGGTGTGGGTCGCGTTAGGGCTATACCCACTCGTGAACAGGACCGCCACATCAGGATTCATCTTGGTGATCTCATCGCGCACTTGCCGGCCCGACCGCTTGGGCATGACCACGTCGAGCAGGACCAGCGAGATCTCGCCGACATGGGTCTTGAATACCTCCACCGCGTCCTCGCCATCGACGGCAGCGAGAACCGTGTAGCCGGCCTCCTCGAGAATCCGCACGGCAACGTTTCGGACCGGCTCATCGTCCTCGACCACCAGGAGGGTCTCCGTTCCCCCAACCACGGCGCCATTGACCGTGTTTGCGACCGCGACGGCCCGCCGCTCGACCAGCGGCAGGTAGACTTTCACCATCGTGCCCTTGCCGGGCTCGCTGTACACATGGATCATCCCATCGCGCTGCTTGACGATCCCGTAGACAGCGGCCAGGCCCAGGCCGGTGCCCTTGCCGACTTCTTTGGTGGTGAAGAACGGATCGAAGACCCGCTTGAGGGTCTCCTCGTCCATGCCGCAGCCGGTGTCGCTGACGCTGAGCAGGACATAGCGGCCCGGTTTCGCCCACGGGTGGGTTGCGCAGTAGTCGGCGTTCACCAAGACGTTCTCCGTCTCGATGGTCAGTTTGCCCCCCTCCGGCATGGCATCCCGGGCGTTCACGCACAGGTTCATCAGGATCCGTTCCATTTGCACTGGATCGGCATGCACGGTCCCGGGCTTGTGGCTGGGAATGAACTCGATATCTACGTCCTCGCCGATCACGCGTTCGAGCATCTTCAAGACGCCGTCGGTCAGGGCGTTGAGATCGAGGTCCTTGGGCTGCACGATCTGTCGCCGGCTGAAGGCCAGCAACTGCCGCGTCAGCGCCGCAGCCTTCTCGATCGCTTGCTCCACTTCCCGCAGGTCGGCATCTCGCTTATCCTCCGGCGCCAGACCTTTGCGCGCGAACATCACGTAAGCCGCCATCGTTTGTAGAATATTGTTCAAGTCATGCGCCACACCCCCGGCCAATTGCCCGACGGCCTCCATCTTCTGCGCCTGGCGCAGGCCCTCCTCCGCCCGCTTGCGCTCGGTGATGTCGCGGTCAATACCCCGGTAGCCGCAGAATTCGCCCCTGTCGTCGAAGACGGGCACGCCGCTGGTCTCGAGCACCACCGGTCGGCCATCTTTGTGCGCGTTCACGTTCTCCAATCTCGTGAAGGGTGTCTGGGTCTCTACGATGGCTCTGAACTCGGCCGCGATACGTTTCGCCTCTTCTGGCGGCATCAGATCAAACGGCGTCTTACCAATAACCTCTTCGGGCTCGTATCCCAGTAGCTGCTTGACTCTTGGACTGGCGTAGGTGTAGATGCCGTTGTCGTCTACTTCCCAGACCCAGTCACTGGTAGTCTCGACCAGAGAACGAAACCGTTGTTCACTCTCCCGCAACGTCTTGTCGGCCAGTGTGCGCTTGCGCAGTTCCTCTTGCTCCGCCTCGAGCGCCGCCTTGAGTTTCCGGTTGAATCGGGCCAGATACGCCGCAAACAGGACAACCAGGGCCGCAAGAACGGCCACGCCCAGCAGCCAAGGCCAATACTGCCGCACCACATCGCGTACAGTTATTTTGCCATAGTCCTCGTAGGGCCTAACCCGCAGCCCTTTCAGGCACTCACGCACCGACTGATAGTTGTGCGGGATGGTCCATCCGACGCAGCGGGCGGCCATGGCCGCCGGACTGTCCGGAGACATCCGCAGCAAGGCGCTGGCGACCTTTTTCGCCAATTCATGGGAGGTGTGCGCGGCTTTGGCCAGCGGCCATTCCGGGTATACGCGCGTCGAGCGCAGCAGAGGCATGTCTACCCCGTCGCCGCTGTGTTGGTCGATGACGCGGAACTCCCGAATGCCGATCTCGCCTTCAGACGCCATGCGCTCGAGCGTATCCGTTCGCACGGTCCCGGCATCGATCTCGCCGTCCCGCACGGCACACACCACCGCGTCATGGGCGCCGCCGAACCGCAACTCGGCGAAATACCGATACGGGTCGATCCCCTGCTCTCTCAGTTCCCTCCAGGCCATCTGCCATCCGCCGAACGACGTTTCTGCCACAGCCATGAAGGTCTTGCCCTTCAGGTCGCCCAGATGTTGGATGTCCTCCCGGTCGGCCCGGCAGAAGACCACACCCCCGTAGACCGTGTACGCTCGGTCCCGTTGCAGGTTCTCCAACGTTACGATCCGGCTCGCCCCGCAAAGCAGCTCCGCCGCCACGTAGAGAGAGGGATTGGCCAGGACGAAATCCGCCTCTGCCCGCTCGATGCTCGGATAGACCTCGTCATAACCGAGTGGCACAATCGTGAACGAATACCCCGGGATTTCGTTCGTCAGATACTCAGCCGTAGGACCCCACTTCTCGAGGCACCGTTCCGGCCCCCGCTTGGCCAGCACGCCGATTCGGACGGATTCGCCCGCTTCCTGGGCGCCACAAAGGGGCACAAGAGCAAACACCACAAGTACACTCGACGCCAAGGCCTCCTGGACAAGTGGGAGAGACGGGCCTCTGAGAAAGCCACACATGCTTCAACCCTCCCTTCGAGCAGCTTGCGAAGAAACGCAAGGTTCTCATGGTACAGGCCTTCTGCCTATGCGCCGCAGGCTACGCGCCCGTGCGTCTGGTGTAGTTTAGCATATAGAGTGGCTGATCCACAAGCACATAATGCTTGTGTTCTCTTCGATTGCGAGCACGATGACGAATGGGAAGCAGGGCCGTGAAAAGCCCTCAAGTGAATAGCATTGGGTGTTAGTCCGCCGCGACCTCGAGCGCGAGTTTGGAAATCTGCCAGAGCGGCGCCGTGTGGTCGACCACGAGAACGTTCAGGGCCATGACCCTTACATCCCGGCGTCGACGCCCACAACCTTCCGGAGTTCCTCGATGCCTGTCAGCATGCCGCAGACGACCGCTTCGGCCATACTCGGACGGAGCTTGAGCCGGACGGCCACCTCCTCGGACACCCGGTAGTTGAGGCCGTCGATCCCCATGCCGATCCCGGCCTCGAGACAGAGCAGGTTGGCCGTGTGGACGAGGTCGACGAGGAACGATTCCGAGCCGAGGGCCTCGGGTTGGTGGTGGTATCGGGCCGCGTCCACGATGTCGTGGGGCAACTGCCAGTTTTCGAGCAGGGCCGCACCGGCCTCCGCGTGGTCTATGCCCAGAACGCGCGCCTCGGCCTGCTCGAACGACACCTGGTTTTGGAACGCTATCCTCACAATGGGCCCGGCGTCGACCTCGAGAAACGTGCTCAGCACGATCTTGCCCAAGTCATGCAGCAAACCCGCCGTGAACGCAAAGCGCGGCACTGTCCGCCCCAGCTTTCTCGCCAGCTCCTCCGTGCCGATGGCCACGGCAATCGAGTGCTCGAGAAGCTGCCCCGCCGGCAGGTCGTACCCTTTGACCTCGGGCCGGGTCAGCGGCGCAATGGCGGACGTGATCACCAACTGGAAAACCCGGTTCATGCCCAGCCGCACCATCGCGTCCCGCAACGAACCGATCATGTGCGGTCCCGCGAAATACGCCGAATTGGCCAGGCGCAGCACGTTCGACGTCAGCCCTTGGTCGTACTCGATGGTGTCGACCAATTCGCGGATCTCCACCTCCGGGTCGCTGAGCAGGGCGATGGCCTTGCTCGCGGCCGTGGGCATGGCCGGAATCCCGCGCACCTTCTCGAGGATTGCTTCTCGATGACTCATCGGCCCCCTCCGCTTCGTGTCCGTCGCGCATCGACGCGTCTGCCGTGCCTGACCTTTCCCGGCCCGTAGCGCGGGCCGCCTCGCAACCACCTTTCGTACCGCATCTATGCCAACTCCCGCTCTTGGCCCTGGGACCTCACGACGGTCTTCCCCGAGTTCATGTACAGGTATAGGGTTCGCGCCACGGTGCCCCCGGTGTCCTCCGCCGCGATGAGGATGTTGTTCTTCCACATGATCTTTCTGAGCACGATGTAGTTGCGCTCCCCGATCTTGAACATCCCCTTCTCGTCGAGCAACTTGGCCGCGCCGGCCACCTTCGCGATCAGGTTCTTCTTCTGCGCGCCGAGCTCGAGCATCCCCTGGATCAGCGCCGGGATCCCCGTGTCCGTGAACATCTGGGGATTGGCCTTGGCCTTGACCGGGTCGATCTTCGACAGCGGCAGCATACAGTGGATCATGCCACCGACGCACGCCCCAGGATCGTACAGCGTAACCCCGATGCACGAGCCCAGCGAGTACGTGACGAGCACGTCATCGCGGTCCGCCGAGATCCTCATGTCCGACATGCCGACCGTGTAGTTCACGTGTGCCACTCCCCCCTATCGCCTTGGCGGTAAGGAGATGCAAGTGAATAACTTGAGAGTACCGAGTTCTTGCATGGCTTTACACCGAGTTTTCAGGGATCTCCAATATTCCGGCCCATTTGGGGGCCCCGGAAACGTTCGACAAGTGGCTGATAAACCAATCATCCCACGGAAACCTGCATTTTGGTGCGAGTTCCCGGTGTTACAGGGTCGGAGAACTCGGTGCTCTCAAGTGAATAAGTCATCGGATTTCTTTTAGTAGACGCGGCATCCTTGCCGCGTTGGCAAAGCGCCAAGATGGCGCTTCTACGTTACGAATACGATGAGTAATTGTCTTACGGCTCCTAAGACGGCGCTTCGAGCCAGGCGCGCCCGGGGCGGTTGGCCCCGCATTCGGGTTTCGCGTGAGGCGGCCTCGATGAACGGGTTGATGTATGCAGCCTGAATGGCTCATTCCTCCTTCACCCTCGCACGCCCCATATCCTCAAGCCAGGCGCTCCCCGTGGGTCGAAGGCGCGGTCGTCGCACGGACACACACGCTCTCCGGTGGAGCCATCGAAGTCCGGGCTTCGTTCAACTCACTCTAATCAATCGGATCTGACCGTCGCGATACACCGCCCGGACCGGCCCTCGCACCTCCTCCTGGACCCGAAGGCGCTCCTGTCGGATGCATATCACCGTCTCCGGGAAGATCATGTCGCGGATCACGACCTCGGCCCGCGCCTGGGGCCGCGACTCCGTCCGGATCGCGTCGGCCTGCTGCCGCGACTGCTCAATGGCTTCCTTGAGTTCCTTGACCTGGACCGCCAGCAATTTCACGGCCTTGACCTTGTCCGGCGGCAGCGAGTTCACTTTGCGGACCATGGGCGACAGTACGGGCTCGATCTTGTTCAGTTGTTCTTTGAAGTCCGCCATATTCTTGTTTATGGCCGCCAACTGCTCCCCCGGACGGAAGTCCTCGCCCAGGTGAAGCTCGGTCGAGACCGACGCCGCGCTGCCGGCCTGCGCCGCCTGGATGCCGTCCAGCGCGGTTACACTGCCCCCGACGATACGGCCGCAGGGCATCACCACCGCGCCGGCCGTCTTGACCACGCACCGGACGATCTCCCGTTCCACAATGACGTCCGCGCCCGCCTCTACATCCGCCTCGAGCAGGAACCGGGCTTGCACGCTCCCCGCGACTCGCACCTCCCGCCCTGCGCCGCCCGTCACCCCGCCGCGCACCGTCAGGCTTCCGCCGCAAACCACGTCGGCCGGCTCGAGGACCTGCTTGATCTCGATATCCCCGTCCGCCTCCACACGCGCGCCCGCTTCCACGTCCTTCTCAATCATCAACGCACCGCCGTGACGAACGTGGCCGGTCGCGAGGCCGACGCTGCCCGGAATGCGGTAGACCTGGTCCACGGACAGCATGCCCGAGGCCCACCGGATACGCCCGCCCATGGTGGCGTGGAACTCACCGCCCCCATCGCTCCTCGACACGTTCTGGCCGGCGTGGATCCGGGCCGACGCCGGGGTCTGCACGCGCAAGGCTTTGCCGAAAACGTCCTCGCCGTCAACGCCCTTGCGCGGCGGGTGGACCGTCGCCAGCAACTGCCCGGCCTCGACAAACAACTGGGCCGCGTGCTGGCGGTAGTCGATAGCCCCTGTCGCGTCGTCAACGATGAAGCCCCTCTCGAAGAACGGCCCGGCCCACTCGATCCGGCCATGCACCGGCGGCACGGGCGCCCGCCCTTCCAGCAGCACGGCGTCCCGGATCGGGAATCCCTGTTGCGCTTGGCCGGCGAGCCAGTCGGCCAAGGCCGCGTTATCGATTCGGTCGCGAACCCCCAGGGCCTCGATTTCCTGCTCGAGGCGCTCGAGCAACCCCTCGTAATCGCCCCCAGGCGACGAACAGTCGACCAGCACGCGGAGGCCGTCTTCGCTAATCCGCACGCTCAGCTCTGCCTGTGTCTCTTCGACCATACTTCCCACCCTTCCAGAACACCCCTGCTACGGGTCCTCGGCCTCAGAGACACAGGCTGCTCGACCGGTTTGGGGGGCCTTATGCGTCCCTACGGCTCGCCACCGACACGGCCCCGCTTCGCACCACGATCTCTGCCGGTCGCTCTAGGGACTCTCATGTCTACAACATTCTTGTAAAGAAGTCTAGCACGAGTCTCGAATTCTGTCAATAGAGATGATAGTTGGCATATTCTTCGGCAAAAATACGGTAATTACATGCTATACGGGGCTTCTTCCACAACTAAGTGCGGTTGCATGTGGACCCCGCAAATAGGTGTTTCTCCGCGAACGCCGTAGCCGCTACCCCTTATCCCCGGTACCCGGCAAGCGTCGTGCTCAGGGTCCCACCCGAACCCTGGCCTGGGCCGACACCCCCGATAGCACGTCGCGCACCTCGATGTCATACAGCCCCGCTTGTTCGTCACGCGCGAGCGGGATGTAGGTCTTCCCAGCACCGTTCACGCACACGACGTCCTGCGTGTAGTGGGGCATCGCCTGGCCCCCACTGCGGGCGAAGCCCAAATGGAGCAGGTGGGTCCCGGGCAGTCCTCCCTTAGTCTTCACCGTAAAGGCCAAAGGCAGCCGCCGGCCCGGAGCGACTTCCCCCGGCGCCACCAGCGCAAGCTCGACCACCTCGTACGGAAGCGCAGCGAACACGGCCACCCCGCCCCGCTCGAGATCCACGCGGACCTTCTTCGGATTGCCCACAGGCACGGCACGGCGCAGGTCATACACCCAGTCGTGGCCCTCGAGCCGCAACGTCACCTGCTGCTTCTTTGCGTCGGCGTCCGGGTCGCGCAGAAAGGCAATGACGTCCGCCTGCCCATAGCGCAGCGCCACGCACTCCCCCTCGAGTACTCCGCCCTTCGCCACGGAAAACGGCGCCGCCCGCGCCACTTGGGCCCGCCCCAGCAGCGCCCCGAACAGATCGGCCAGCGCCGCGTCCTGGGCGGCGTCGCCACTGGGATACGGCGGCAGCGTGTGGTTGAGCAGCGCCGTGAGCCCCGCCCCCTCGCCTTGCACCATCCACAACAGGGCGTCCTGGGTCGTCCCACCGATCCCGCCCGCGGTGACCTCGACCGACACGTCGGCGCTCACGCCCCGAAGAACGCCGGACACAACCGTCTCGTCGCGCGACACCTGGACCGTCGCGTCGGTCGGGGCCCCCGACTCCGGTGGACCCTGATGCCGGATCCCAAACACGTCGTCCAGAGGGAAGGCTTCGCGCGCCACAGCGTGGCCGTCGAACCGCCCCGGGGCCGCGTCCGCGATCAGCCCCCCGCCGCGGGCGTGGAACGCCCGCAACGCCTCTACCTCCGCCTCGCTGAGGGCGCACGTTCCCGGCAGCACCACCAGCCCGTACGCATCCAGCCCACCGGCCGCGGCCTGTGCCGAAGACACGAAATCATACTGATACCCCAGTCGCTCCAACAAACGGATGAAGCCCAGCGTCGCACCATCCGCGCTGTGTCCCTTCCCCGAGAGGTGCTGCGCCAGAAGCCGGCTGGCTCGGCTGTCGTAGACCGCGATCGGCGGCGGCTTGCGCTCCGCGCGGACCAACAGCGTCCCGATGCCCGACTTCAGTTCCCCCGCGGCCTCCGCCAAGGCCGCCAACGCGCGCGTCGGGCGCCCGTCCGGCGTCAGGGCCGTCAACGACGCCTCTTGGGCCTTACCAAAAGGGGCGGCCAGCCATCCGCCCTGAAACCCGTGCAGGGCTTGACGCCATGGCAACCACCCCGCCCGCGCCAAGGCCCCCTCATCCGCAATCGCCGGATCGAAGACCAGCGCGGCGTACGAGCCGGGCCGCCGGTACGAACGCACCTGCTCAACCGTCACCGGGTCCAGCGGCACGGCCATGGCCTCCAGTGTCGAGGCCAGTCCCCACCAGTCATGACCCCGGCCCGACTCCCGGAGCGCCCGAAATCCCACAAGGGCGTCGGCATCCACCTCCCGCACGAGGTCTCGACCGCGCACGAGGGCCTGAACGAGCTCCCCGTCCTCGTCGAGCTGGGACTCGAGCCACGACCCAACCCCGGCCGGTTCCGCGGCAGCACCCGGCACGGCGTCGCCCACGGCGTTCGCACTGGACCCCTCACGGAGCATGTAGACCGTGGCGCCCACGGTCCCAAAAGCCGTCGTGAGATCGCGCAGCCGCTCGGCCTCGGACTCCATACCGGCGATTCCCGGCGCGTGTCCCAGGCGAACCAACTCGGGAATGGGTTGGAGGCCGGCCTGCGCCAGGTAGAAGCGCGCGTCGTCCGTCGCTGGCGCGTAAACGGCGTCGACCCCCATCTCGGCCAGCACCCCTGTAAAGGTCCGCACGTTGTACTCGGCCAGCGCCCGCCCCTCGAAGGCGACATGGAACGCGTTCCGGCTCCAAGGGCGCCGCACCGGCAAGAACAGCCGCGTGTGCGCCGCACGCGCCCGATCCCACCGCGTCAAGTGCGGGCTCGCCTTGTCCGCCAGGAACACCTCGACCTTGACCAGATTCGCGATGAGGTCGGCGAACTCGAGCCCCACCTGCGCCCGACCCCCGTTCGACGCGACGGGCTCGCTGCCCTCCGCCACCAGCCGCCCGAACGAGTCGACGCCCCGGGCGTACAGCGTGCACGGCCGAGGCCGGTCGTAGTTCGGGCGCACCTGCACCGAGATGGTCAGTGTGTCGTTCGGCAGCAGATACCCCTTCGAATAGCTCACGTCGGCGTCGCTGAACTCGGGCCATTGGTGCACCGTGATAGGCTTGGTGTGCCATTCCACCACACCCTTGCCCTCGACCACCCACAGATCCAGGAAATACCGCCCTGGGCCAATCGGCAACTCGAGAACATACGTGTCCTCTCCCTTGCGCAACCGCGGCAGATCAAGCCACTCCGTGCGCGAGCCGCGCCGGGGTCCACGCACCTGCGCCCGAATCCGGTACCTCCTGGCCGCGGCCTCGTTGAACCGGACCACAAACGGATGGTACAGCGGCCGCGCCACCGCGTCGTGCATGCGCTGCACGTAGTTCTCCGGGAGCCCCGGCGGGATCTCGTTCTCCGGGGGACCCGCCGTCCCCGCTTCTTCCACCCCAGCCACCCAGATCCCCGGGTCGCGTCCCGCAGCCCAGCGCACCGCCTTCGCCACGAGCGACAGATACGTGTCGAAAAACTCCCAGCGCGCCCGAAGCGGGGCCGAAAGCGACGGCGTCAGGAAATGGGTGGCCGGGGGCTCGCCCACGTAGTCCAGCAGCACCACCCGGCCCTGCTCATGGCGCCGGGCCTTGACAAAGTCCAAGCTCAACGGCCATTCCGGCGTCAGCCCTTCCCCAATCCCCCGCGTGATCGCGTCGGCCCCGTCCGACGGCGACAGCGCGTCCAGGAACCCCTGAAACCCCGGCGGCACGCTCGCGCCATAGTGGGCCAACACAAGCCCGGTCCCCGAGGCCACCTGGGCGACGACCTCCTCCAGGACATCTTCCGGCAGAATGGACAAGGCGAGGTTTCCCATCACAATGACGTCGTGCGAATCGGCCAGCCGGTCCCGCAGGCGGGCCACGGTCTCTTCACGCGACCCGCCAGGCGGGTCGGACCCCTCGCCGCCGAGGTGATGGGCGTCCCACACGGGCGCAACATCGTATTTCAGATCCAAACGCTGCGCCAGCTCGGCCGCGTCGCGCAACGTGAACCGCGGCGCAATGAAGAGGACGTCGATGGTCCCCCCGGCCAACGGCTTCCCCCAGGCCACGTGCGGCGAGGCCCTCTCCAGGGTGACCCTGTCGAAATCGGCGTACGGGTCCGGCTCTCTGGCCGGCGCCACAGGCGCGAGCGCAAGCCAGCACACCACACCGCACACGGCAACCTTCATACGCCCACCTCCACGACGCCCAGGCCGAAAGGATACCAGAAAACGCCCTCGACGGCGCCGCGCTTCCCGCCGAAGAGCCCGGACAGCGCATCGAATACCTCTGTGCCTGGGAAGTTCCCCCCCGCGCACGTCACCGCCGGCCTGTCATTGCGAGGAGGGTCTTCAGCCCGACGAAGCAATCCCCTTGACAAACGGCACCCCTGAGTTTAAGGGGATTGCTTCGTCGGGCTGAAGACCCTCCTCGCAATGACACGGAGACAGCGATACATGGTGGTCGGATCAGACTCCGACGCAGGGCGTCGACGCCTTCGTGCTAGCGGGGCTCGAAATGGATGTTGTTGACCTGAAGCCAGTGCACCGGCCGCTGGTCGGGCGTGGGCGCATAGGGCCGGGTCAGACCCACGCTCAGCACCGTGGCCCGCCCGGAACGCAACTGCTCGGCCACGACTTCCACAAGGCCCACGTCCGGCGTCTTGTGGTCCGCGCCGTACAGGCGCAGGTCGGCCACGCCCACGTCCACCTCGAACGTCCCGTCGGTCAGACGCATCCGGACCTGCGGCCGTCGCCCGGACCGCTTGCGCACGTAAAGATCCGGCGGCGCTTCCGGCACCAGGCACCCGAGTGAAGCCTGACCCGTGTCCGTGTCCACCGCGCACGACGCCGCCCCCACCTGGTGCAGTTCCTCGCCGAAAAGGGTCGTCAGCTTCCGCTCCGCAACCTGCGTGAGCATGTTCCAGAACCGGCCGCGCTCGAGCGTCTTCACGACCCGCGCCCGGGCCGGGTCGAACAGCCGGTCTTCGACCTCCGGCCGCACCGCCTTCGACTTCACCGGGCCGAGGTCCACAACTGCCGCCATAGCGAACGGCCCCCCGTGCTCCGCCAGCAGATTGGGCCGCAGGTTCGTCTTGGACATGGGGCGCACGTGCTGCCTCGTCGCCACGTCCACGCCCGCCACGCAGATGTAGCCCGACAACATCCTGGTCAGATGGTTGACGACGATCTTCATGCCCCTCGGCTACAGGTGGACGATATCGAAGCCGCCCCATTTGGTACGCAGATACTCGGCCACCAGCCGCCGGTGGCAGTGTTCGGCCGTCGGCTCGCTGCACAACAACACCGCAGGGACCGACACCAATGCCGGGTCGATGAGTTCCTCGACGCGCCGCGCGGCCATAAGCTCGAGGAACCCCTGCTCGAAATCCTCCCAGGGGCCTTTGTGTTTCTTGTAGGCGTCGATCAATTCCTGCGTCGGCGCCAGCAGCGGCTCGTGGACGTAGTCCGCGCCGCAGATCTCGCGCAGGAAAAACGGCAGGTCGTCGCGCTTCGTGAACCGCGCGAGTTGGGACGAGTTGTTCAGCCGCACGTCCACGACCCGCTGTACGCCCGCCTCTCTCAGCGCCCCGAAGAACTCGGCCGCCGTCTTTTTCGTGAAACCGATTGTGTAGACCGTCTCCATGTGGCCCCATCCTCCAACCCCTCGAACAGGTCCCCTTGCCCGCCGGTCTCCTCGAGCGTCAGCTCCTGCTCCGTCTGGACCCGGCCGTCGCCCCGGATATGGTCCACGGCGATGCCCCGCGATGCGAGCACGCGGCCGACGAGCAACCGCCGGTGACACTGCGCCGGATCCTCTTCGCTGCACAGCATCGCGATGCGGAACCTCCCCGCACCGTTTTCCAGACGCCGGATCCCCTCCAGGAACGGCCCCGACGCCGCGACCCGCTCGTAGACCACGTGCCCGTCCCCGTCGTAGCAGGCGGGGTCGTCCGGGTGTCCGCCCAACTCCTTGCCAAGGAACAAATACTTGAGGCCGGCGCGGTTGAGGGCCGCTTCGAGCGGTTCTCGGTCGAATTGGGACGCGTAGCCCGAATGCGGGCTCGAACGAACGTCGACCACCACCTCAACGCCGTGCGTCTTCAACAGAGACATCAGCGCGTCCGTGTCCTGATTCGAGTGCCCGATCGAGAAGAGCCGTTTGCCCGAAGGCCTATTCTTCCCGCTCATGCGACGTCCCCAAATCCGTTCCCGGCCGCCAAGCCCATGCGATTGTATCGCATCGGCCACGCGCCGGCAACCGCAGCGCAGAAATCCCTTGCGTATCTCAACGTCGTGCCCGGGAGGGCGAGCGTACCCGCGAGCCGCGGCTTCACGGCGTGACTTCCGGGAGGGCGAGCGTACCCGCGAGCCGCGGCTTCACGGCGTGACTTCCGGCTCCCGGGTACGCTCGCCCTCCCCGTTCAGCCAGAGGACATTGTGGAAAGGACTTCTGACTCGCGACGCTACGTTGGTCTTCTGCCACAGCGGCTGGTACCATTGGGGTGATCGTGAGGTAACCGGTCCCGCGGCCACTACCGTTGGCTGTACATGTGGGAAACCTAGGGAAACCTAGGGACAGACTACGGATTTCCGCCTTTTCGTGGCCTTCCGCCTTTCTTTGGGCGAAGGATTCGTTGCAGGAGGCGTTCAACCTGGTCGAGCAATTCCGATGAAGCCCAGGGACATCCCGTGCGGGATCTGTCCGTGTATTCCTTCAAGGAACGGAGATGCGTCTGAGACCCCACGTCCGTCTCAGCCGCATCCCTCTAGCAGTCGCCGCGTTGGGTCGCACCATGCGGATGACGCGATATCAACGTACGTGCTGCGCCACGTATGCCCCGTAGTCGACCGAGAGAAGCATAAGGAGCAAACTCAAGCCGTGGCCTGTCCCTGTGTTCTCCGGAAGACAACATCTCGCGCGAACAGACCTGGGCATCGTTCCAGGACACCTTGCGCGCGCTCTGTGCCCAGGCCGCCGAGCGCG
>Ga0114930_10001745_pt1 | contig 20313 bp, 14 predicted proteins | sample AnhtaG_FD_87300 | JGI IMG/M metagenome (GOLD analysis project Ga0114930, IMG submission 87300) | Deep subsurface microbial communities from Anholt, Denmark to uncover new lineages of life (NeLLi) - Anholt_01485 metaG | ecosystem: Environmental > Aquatic > Marine > Oceanic > Sediment | place... | reverse complement strand
TCTTGAAGGACAAACTGGACGGCAGCAAACCGGACCTGCGGGTCATCAACGTAGAGTCCACCGCCTGTCCAAGCCTGACCCGGGGCATCTACGCCTACGACTGGGGCGACACGGCCAAGACGGGACCGGTGGTCAAGATGCACACCGTGGGCCACGGGTTCATCCCCGCCCCCGTTCACGCGGGAGGGCTGCGCTACCACGGCATGGCGCCCATCATCTGCCGCCTCCTGGTGGACAAGTTCGTCGAGGCGCGCGCTTATCATCAGAACGCGGTCTTTGATGCCGCCTTGAGTTTCGCCCAGGCCGAAGGCTTCATCGTGGCCCCCGAGACGGCCCACGCCGTCCGGGCCGTCCAGGATGAAGCCCTGGCCTGCAAGGAATCGGGCGAATCAAAGGTCATCCTCTTTAACAACAGCGGCCACGGCCATTTCGACCTGGCAGCCTATGACGCCTACCATCGCAAAGAACTGCCAGACTATGAGCTTGAAGAGGAAAAGATCCAGATAGCGCTGACAGAACTGCCCGAGATCCCAGGGGTGAGCGCATGAGGAGTTCCGGCGTTTTTACGGAATCTTTACCCACCACTTGGCAAAGATGGTGTATAATAGGATTACGAGGTCAGAGGTGACCTAGATTCCCGAAAGGAGGTGCCCGCACATCAAACCCAGGACCGACATGCAGAGCACCTGCGACGAGGAGACGACGCCTCCGGTCCCACCTGAGCCCTGAGTGCCCAAAGCACTCCCTGACAAAGAAACGCTCTTTGATGGGACAACACCAGAAACCTCCTTGTGCGAGCCGGTGCTCACATACGCAGAACACGGACCGACCACCTCATCGCGATGAGGTGGTCGGTTTGGTGATCTCTGCATCCGGGCCATCAGGCCGCGGTGATCGATCTCAAGCTGGCATACGCCGCGTCACGCACGTTCGATTCCAGCTCTGCGTTTTGTGCAATCGGGGCGATCGCTTCAGCAACCTCCTCGTTGCCCACAGTCCACAACCCCAGCGCACGCAGCGCATCATGGCGAATCACATCCGAGATGTCGGCATTCTGTGCCAATCTGAGCAATTCAGCGACGGCTGGTTCCATCTCACCCAATTCCAGTAGGATCATCGCTGCTTTGTATCGGACAAGCGCCATGTACGAATCTTTGGCTGCAAGCTTGAGATAACGCAGCGCATGCTCATCTTTGCCCCAGAGATACAGCAACCGGGCGATGGGAACGCGAAGCAGGTCGCTCTTTTCATCTTGATCGTAGAACGTCGCGCTCAGAGCGTCAACAACGAGTTGCTTCTGCTCAACCGGCAGAGAGCCAAACTTCTCTGCCGCTGAACGACGTACTCGGGGGTAAACGCTCTTGTCCTGGATGACACGGATCATGTCCCTGATGACATCCTCTCGGCCTGCCCTCAACATGATCAGAGAGTCCATCGCGCACTCGCGGACATCCTCCGTGGTGTTGTCCTCGGTGACCCAAATCTGCAAGACAGAGATCGCCGCGTCGTCCAGTTCCGCGTCACCAGAGGAGCCCATCTCCCCCAGACAAACGAACGCCTCGTTTCGGGTAGTGCGATAGATGCTCTTGTCGGCGATCAACATGAGCAGATGCTGAACGGAAAGGGCGATGTAACCCAACCCGCCCAGAGCGTGGGCAGCAGCGAGACGTACGAAATCCTTGACCTTGCGATCCTTGGTCTCTGCGATCTCGATCACCTCGTCCACAACCGACTGCTCTGCATAGCCGACTCGCCCCAGGGCCGCAAGGACGTCGCGCTGTCCCGGTGGGTAGACTTTGGGACTCCTGGCCAACCCTATCAATACCGCGGCCGCTGTTGCTGCGTCATCGAGCTTGCCTAGTGCTTCCGCAAGGACCCGCCGGACGGTATCGTCAACCTCCTCTTCTTGGGCGATTCCCCACAGTCGCTCGACCAACTGGGTATCGTCCATGCCTGGCAAAACGTGGCACACGCCCCGTGCCCCAGCGGTCTGCACAGAATAGGGCACTTTGTCTTCGCGTTTGTTTTCGTTTCGCGCCAGCGCGATCAGGGTCTCCAGGATCAGGTCCCTCTGGGTACTCGCCAAGACCACGGTCAGTGACTCCGCCAGTGCGACCCGCAAGTCAATGGACAGCTCTGGGTCCCGTACACGCTCAAGCAGAGCATCTTCCACGGCGGCCTGTAGCTCGTCATCCAGGGCTCCGCTACTGCCCAGTGCCCCAAGTGCTGTGACCGCAGCCATTCGCACCCGGTCACTCTCTTCTGTGTTGTCCACGCAAGTCTGCAGGGCCTCAACTGCATCATTTGCGCGAGTTCGTCCCAACACCCCCAGGAGCAGCACAGCGGCTTCGCGTGACCAGACGTCGAGCGAGTCGTCCCCAGCCCTCAGCCACACCTGCTCGACAGCATAAGGCTCACCACTCAGCTTGAACAAGACATCTATGGCGTCTTGGCGTCCGATAGCCTCAGGATCTGTCATCCAGCTTAGCAGCCCGTCTATCGCGCGCTTGCGCATAGCCCGATCGAGTTCGTTAGATGGATCGCCTAACGCGGACGCAACCAGCAAGAGGTGGCGGTGCAACACCGGTTCCAACGAATCGTCTTCGCCCGCGTCGAGCACGCGAGCGGCAAACCTGCCCCACAGCTTGGGGTGATCCTGAGCCAAGAAGCGACTCATCAGCACAAGGGTTTCACGCCAGTTTCCAGCTCGCAAATGCTGGTGGGCCTCTTCCCAAGCAGCCCTGACACTTTTCTCCACGCACAACGTCTCGAGCGCACGCGCAGCGAGGATATCCTGCAAGAGACGCGGAGCAAAAGACAATTGGCCGTCGTCACTTTGGACCATGGCCAAGTGAGGGACGCTCTCCTGGAGCAACAGCTCGACCTCACCGCGTGCCTCCTGCCTGCTGATCTTGAGCTTCTTGTCACGCAGGACCGCGTCCACTAGCCAGTCCTGAGCTTCTTCCACAGAAGCCGAACGACGATTCTGGATGCGCATCGCCAAGGCTAGATGCTGCCACAGGCGATGTCGCTCGATGTAGAAGGGACGATCGGCTTCTTTGACCGTCCACCCGTCCAGAGCTTCGCGCCACGCGCGCTCAAGGTCCGCGCTCACAGCCTCGTTCCACGGCGTGAGGACATGGTGGGCAAAACCCAGTCGGCTGAGCGACGGGTCGTAGGCATCGGACCGCGCGGTGACGACGTACCGGCACAGGGGGAACTGATGCACCCACGATTCGATCTGTCTGACTACCTTGGCGCGCTCCTCCTGACCAGGGATCTCGTCCAGTCCATCGATGCAGACCACCGCCTGACCATTCGCCAACAGCTCGGCAAAGAACTCGGGTCCCAGAGCGAGAGACATCTGCCGTTGAGCATCCTCGGACAGATACTCGGGCAGAGATCGGCCTGCCAGGTTGGGCAGATCGACCATGATCGTCACGAGGTCATGGCGCTCCACCTCTCCCTCTTCCGTGACCAGAGTGCGCCAAACCGGCCGATGAGCAGCCAGGTAACGTAGCGCTGTGGTCTTACCCCCGCCTGCTTCCGACAGCAAAACCACGCGCGATTCACGGCGTACGATGTCCTCGATCGAGGTGGGCGACCCAAACGGAACCCTCCAGAGCAATTCGTACTCTGGCCGAACGCCCAACAACTCTTTGGTCCTATCCTGGCGAACCCGCTTGCGTGCGTCGCTCAGGGATTTCCGAAACCGCTGTATTCCTTCTCCTGCGTGGGCAGGGCCACGCCGCGCGTAGAGCGCTACAGCCCCCTCCTCCCAAGACACAGGAGGCTGGCCGATAGGTTGCAGAATGCCGTGCCGCTCGGACACTCGCTCGGCATACTCTGTGTGGTTCGTCATTGTCTTCTCCTTCGTTTCTTGATGTACTCTACCAGCACCACATTGGTGCAAACGGAAACCGCAGACTGCTTCAACGGAGGGCATAAGGTGGATGTCTAGATTATACGTGCCCGACATTAGAAAAGCATTAGATAAACATTAGAGAAGCATTAGACTTTCACTAGAAGATGAAACGAAAAGCGGGTCGAGATCATGGCACACTCTGCCTCAAAAAGCAAACGCCTTGACGAATTCTTGCTCTCGTGCTATGATACGCCATCAGCGCTCTGCTGCCTTCTGGCCGACTCGCTTGCTCACACAGAGATAGCTCACCAGGGTCCGCTGTGGGAACAACACGCCCTGTTCGTCTATCAAGTGTCAATATGCTCATTCCACTCGTTACCCAGAGCCAAGTCTGGAGGCCCCTCAGAGATCGTTGGGGGTGGATGTAATGCACAAAGAAAACAGTGTGTGGCTAGAGTTCCACATCTCTCGCAGAGCGCGAGACCGCTACCAGTTCGATATGTGCCTGTTCTCCTCGACCGGCAGCTTTATCATCGCCAACTTTCACGCCGCGCGAGTTTTCGCGCAGAAAATGAATGAGAGGCGGGATCTGGTCCGATTTCCAGAGCAGACAGTAAAGGCGGGCCAGATCCATGCCATGGGACTGATCGATGAGATCCTCCACCACGTGGTGGATGTGTACCGCAAGGAACGTAACCCTCAGGTGATGGAGCAGGCGTTGGTCTGGCTGGATGAGGAACTAGGCCGACAAGCCGTCGACGCAGTCCTATGCAGGTTTGCCGACGAGTTCCCGCCCCTGGCCGTCTACCGGCGGGAAGTCGCTCTCAAAGACTACGTGGAGGGAGAGACTGCGGGCGTACCGCACCGCGAGGTTCTGCTCGAAGAGATGCTGATGCTCTGGCTGGCGAACGTGAACCCGGCCTTTGCGCCGTACCTCGAGCTGTTTGACGACGCGGCTCTGGACAAGGAAACGGCGTATCGCCAGGTCATGTCCGAACTACGCGCGTACTTTGACGGCCAGCCCGCCTTCGGTCCCGATCAGCAGAACCTGATCGATGTGCTCTGTGGCCCGGCCATTGCCGTTCCCCACTCCCTCGCAGGACAACTAGAGTACATGAGGGAGCGATGGGGCTACCTGTCGGGCGAGTACCTCTATCGCCTGCTCAGCGGCCTCGATCTGATCCAGGAGGAAGAGAGAGCGATCTTTCTGGGGCCAGGCCCCGTTCGTGTTTACGACTTTACCGGGCTCGAGTTCGAGCACGAACGCTTCAGCCACGACCGCCACTGGATGCCCAGAGTGGTGCTGATGGCCAAGAACAGTCACGTCTGGCTGGACCAACTGTCCAAGAAGTATGAGCGTTCTATCACGCGGTTCGATCAGATCCCCGACGAGGAACTGGATACCCTGGCTCGGTGGGGATTTACGGGCCTGTGGCTGATTGGCTTGTGGGAGCGAAGTCATGCGTCTCAGAAGATCAAACAGTTGTGCGGCAATCCCCAGGCGGTGGCCTCGGCTTATTCGCTGTTGGATTACCAAATCGCGTCAGACCTGGGAGGCAAAGATGCCTACCAGAACCTGAGAGACCGAGCCTGGAGGCGAGGCATCCGCTTGACGAGCGACATGGTGCCCAATCACGTAGGCATAGATTCTCGGTGGGTCATCGAACACCCAGATTGGTTCCTCGGCTTGGACTGCAGCCCGTTCCCGTCCTACGCGTTCACCGGTCCCGACCTCTCCTGGGACCAACGCGTTGGGATCTACCTGGAGGACCACTACTACGACCGGAGCGACGCAGCGGTGGTCTTTAAGCGGGTAGATCACTGGACAGGCAGCGAAAAGTACATCTTTCACGGCAACGACGGCACCAGGATGCCATGGAACGACACGGCGCAACTGGACTATCTAAAGTCCAACGTGCGCGAAGCCGTGACACAACAGATCCTCCAGGTCGCCCGTATGTTCCCCATCATCCGTTTTGACGCGGCGATGACCTTGACCAAGAGGCACTACCGGCGGTTGTGGTTTCCGGAACCGGGAACCGGTGGGGCTATTCCTGGGCGGGCAGAACACGGCTTGACGAGGGAGCAGTTCGAGGCGCTGATGCCTACCGAGTTCTGGCGCGACGTGGTCGACCGCGTGGCGGAGGAGGTGCCAGATACGCTGTTGCTGGCGGAAGCCTTCTGGCTGATGGAGGGCTACTTTGTCCGCACCTTGGGTATGCACCGGGTGTACAACAGCGCGTTCATGAACATGTTGAGAGACGAGAAAAACACAGAGTACCGCTCCGTTATCAAGAACACCTTGGAATTCGACCCGCGAATTCTTGAGCGGTACGTAAACTTTATGAACAATCCGGATGAGAGAACGGCCGTCGACCAGTTCGGCAAGGGGGACAAATACTTTGGGATCTGCACGATGATGGTCACGATGCCGGGCCTACCCATGTTCGGACACGGTCAGATCGAAGGGTTCACCGAAAAGTACGGGATGGAGTACCGGCGTGCGTATTGGGACGAGCAGCCGGATGGATACCTGCTCGATCGGCACGAGCGGGAGATCTTTTCCCTCCTGCGCCGACGGTATCTGTTTACCAAGGCAGAGAGTTTTCTGTTGTACGACCTCTTCACCCCCAAAGGGTACGTCAACGAAGACGTGTTTGCCTACTCAAACCAGGCCGGCGATGAGCGAGCGCTCGTGGTCTACCACAACAGGTACGCCGAAGCTCGGGGATGGATTCGAACCTCGGTCGCCTATTCGTCGCTACGAGGTGACGAGCACGTGCTGGTCCAGAAGAGCCTGGGAGAGGGTCTTGGGTTGCACAACGACGCCAACGCATTCTGTATTTTTCGGGATGTCGTCGCAGGCCTGGAGTACATTCGGAATAGCCAGGAGCTTTTCGAGAAGGGCTTGTACGTAGAACTGGACGCGTACAAACGCCAGGTATTCCTCGACTTCCGCGAGGTGTGGGACAACGAGTGGCATCAATACGCCCACCTGACGGCCTATCTGAACGGGCGCGGGGTGCCGAGAATCGATGAGGCCACGAAGGAGATCTTTGTGCGCTCGGTTCACGAGCCGTTCAAGGAGCTGGTCAGCGCCAGTACGTTCCGCAAGCTTATGGATGCTCGCGTGACCGAACCAGGTAAAGAGCCGGATCCCCAGCTCGTGCGGAGCGTAGAAGAGACGACAGTGCGCCTGCTCCAGGCTGTCAAGCAAGTCGCAGGCGGAACTGGCGACGAGATAGTCGTCGCGCGGGAAATCCGACACAAGCTGGAAGCGATCTTGCAGTTACCCGTCCTCGAAAACCGCTTTCCCCTGCCGCGCTCGCCGCAAACTGGACTGTCTGTCCAGGACGTGTTGGCCAGCCTGGGTGACGCCCCGGCGGACTGGGGTACGCTCCTGGGTTGGCTATTCACACACGCCCTGGGAAAGGTCGTGGAAAGGGCAGACGACGTGCAGTTGAGCCGCAGTTGGCTGGACGAATGGCTTCTAAGCAGGATCGTCGCCGGCACACTACAGGACCTGGGCCTGGACGAGGGAGGCACCCGGTGGTCCGTTGCAGTGATTCGCCTCCTCACCACCCATCAGCGGTGGTTTGAGGGACAGCCTCCCAAGAGACCGTATCAGATACTCGCGTCCTGGTTGAGGGATGGTGAGGTCCAGCGAATCCTGGGGCTCAACCGGTACCAGGGCATCCTGTGGTTCCGCAAGGAAGCCTTCGACAAGCTGCTGGAGTGGATGCTGCTGGTAGCGGTAGTGACTTGCAGTGCCGATCCGCTCCGTCCTACGACGGAAGCGGCCGAGGAGATCGTCGAAAGCTGTGACGTCGTGCGGATGCTGCAGCGGGCCGAGGAGGAATGCGGATACCAGGTACAAAAGCTGCTGGAGGCCGTGGAGGGCTCAACGTCAGCGGATTGACCTCAGCGAACGGTCGATCCCACAACAGATACAAGGAGAGCCTATGTTAGGGACATTGGCACTTGTCTTGGCAGGAGGGCAGGGGACGCGATTGAGCATTCTGTCACAGAAGCGCGCAAAGCCTGCGGTACCGTTTGCCGGCAAGTACCGCATCATTGACTTTACCCTTTCCAACTGCGTCAACTCGGGGCTGACCACTGTAGGCATCCTGACCCAATATCGACCTCGCTCTCTGAACGAGCATATCCGCAATGGTCGTCCCTGGGATCTGGACAGGATGCACGGAGGCGTCGCTCTGCTGCACCCATACCAGGTTTCGATGGGAGATCGCTCCTGGTATCGCAACACAGCGGAAGCGGTCTGGTACAATCTGGATTTCGTCCTTCACTACCATCCCCGCTGGACGCTGATCCTTTCAGGAGACCACGTCTACAAGATGGACTACGACCGTTTGCTCCGCTATCATCAAGAGTCTGGAGCCGACATGACTGTCTGTGCGATAGATGTACCGATGTCTGAGGCATCGCGCTTTGGGATCTTGTCTCTCAGCCAGGAAGAACCCGGCCGCGTATTCCAATTCGAGGAAAAACCCCAGTATCCGCGGAGCAACCTGGCGTCTATGGGGATCTATGCCTTCAACACGGAGGTCCTCTCCCGAGTGCTGAAGGAGGATGCAGAGAATGACGACTCTTCTCACGATTTCGGCAAGGACATCCTGCCCAGGATGGTTGCAGAGGAGTACCGAGTTTTCGCCTTTACTTTTGACCAGTACTGGGTTGACGTGGGCACAGTGCAGGCTTACTGGGAAGCCCACATGGATTTGCTGGAAGAGGACTCGGCGCTTGACCTGCAAGATCGGGAATGGGTTGTTCACACCCGCAGCGAGGAACGCCCTCCAGTCAACCTCCGCACAGGTGCATCCGTCGGGCACAGCCTGATTTCAGACGGGTGTGTCATCGAGGGAGCAGTGGAATACTCGGTGCTCTCTCCGGGCGTGCGCATCAAGCCGGGGGCGATCGTGAGAAACTCTATCATCATGTCCGACTCGGTGATCAACGAAATGGCAGTGATCGATTTGGCAATCATCGACAAGAACGTGCACGTCGGTACCAGGGCTCGGATCGGCATAGGGGACGAGATGCACACGCCCAACGAAACCGATCCTCGCTTGAACACCGGGATCACCCTGATCGGCAAGAACGCAGTCGTTCCTCCGGGCACGATCATCGGGCGTAACTGCCTGGTCGCCAGCGATGTCACCGCGCAGGCGTTTACGTATCGCACTGTAGAGAACGGTAAAACGGTGGGAAGTACAGTCTAAAGGTAGTCGAGGGACCGATCCATCGTCTCGAGAACCGTCTGGAAAGCCAGGCTCTGACGCTCTGCACGCAAGGGTACCAGCAACGTCAGGAGATCGAACTGGAGGAAGACAGGAGGCAATGACTAGTCTTTCGTTGTGCATACACGGGCACTTTCACCAACCTCCGCGGGAAAACCCTTTCACCGGCGCTATCCCGAGTGAACCGGGGTCCGAACCGTTTCAGAACTTTAACGAAAAAATCCACGCAGAGTGTTACAGACCCAATGCCGAACTCGGGAACTTTGATCTGATCAGCTTCAATTTCAGCCCCACACTGGCGCGGTGGCTTGAAGCACGATTTCCAACCACGCACGACCGCATCGTAGCATCTGATCGATATCATCGTCGGGTGTTTGGCGTGGCGAACGGTATGGCGCAGCCGTATAATCACACGATCTTGCCCCTGACAACGCACCGTGACAGGATCACCCAGGTATCGTGGGGCATTGCCGACTATCACTACCGGTTCGGCCACATGCCCGAGGGGATGTGGCTCCCAGAGATGGCGGTCGATATGGACACGCTGGCGGCGATGGAAAGCCGGGGTCTGCGCTACACCATCTTGTGTCCATCTCAGGTCCGCCGTCCCAATGGCGATTGGCCAGACAGCAGAAACCCGCACTATGTCAGGTTGCCGAATGGGCGAACGTTTACTATCTTTTTGCGAGATGAGGAACTCTCAAATCGCGTAGCTTTTGATCAGGGTTTAACAGAAAGCGCAACCCTCTTTGCCCAGTGGTGCCGAGCCACGGTGCGCGCTGACCAAGGGCTGTTCCTCATTGCCACCGACGGCGAAACATTCGGACATCACCAGCCAGGCCGCCAGTTCTTTTTGCAGTCTCTGCTGCGTTCAGAAGCGAGTAAAGCTGGATTCCAGATCACTACCCCTGCCCAGCAACTGCTCCGGAATCGCCCTACACAAGAGGTGGTGGTCGTAGAGAACACGGCCTGGAGCTGCGCACACGGTGTGGCCCGCTGGAGCACAGGCTGCTCGTGCACGCCGGGTGATCAGCAATGGAAGCCTCGCTTGCGGGCGACGTTTGACCGTCTGGCGGGGGGCATCGACGCATTGTATCAAAGCGAAACTCGGCAGTGGATCAGCCAGCCTTGGCAGCTACGTAACAGCTACATCAATGCGATCTTGGGCGAGATGGATGGCCTCGATCTTCTCCAGCAGTTCTCCTCGTCGGCCATTCCCACCTATGATGCCACTCGCCTGCTGCATTTGCTCGAGGCAGAGAGATACTGCCAAGCTATGTATACCTCTTGTGGGTGGTATTTTGAGGATCTTGGCCGCATCGAGACGCGCAACAACATCGGCTATGCGGCAATGGCCGTCGAACTGGTCAAGCGAGCGATCGGCATCGACTTGTCTGTCAGCTTTCGTAGCGATCTGGCGGCGGCCAAAAGCTGGATCACCGACGAGACTGGCAGAGATATATACGACCGCATTGCTGCACGGAGACAGATATGAGATCAGACCAAGATGAGCGAATCCGTTAGCAAGTTCTCCCCTGACTTTGACTCGATCCTTGGCCTGAGCGGCCCGATCGCCCGTGTGTTGGGCGAATACGAGCTCCGCCCGGAACAAGTCAAGATGGCACAGACCGTCTGGCAGGCAACTACGCAGGACAACGATGCGCTGATCGAAGCTGGCACAGGCACCGGGAAGAGCATCGCTTACCTGGTCCCGATCCTGATGGGTGAAAAGCCGCTGATTATCTCCACCGTCAATAAAGCGCTCCAGAGCCAGCTCTATGAAAAGGACATTCCCCTCGTGCGTAGAGCTTTGGGTCTTGACTTTGACACCGTGTTGATCAAAGGTCGACAAAACTATGTATGCTTGCGCAAATACCAGATAGAACTGCCCCAACAACGGACTTTCGCGCAGGTAGATGGCATTCAGGCCTATGACCTGGACGAACTGAACGACTGGGTACGTAGCACCGAGACAGGCGACCTGGAAGAGCTGCCTTTTGTGCTCGATCCAGATGCCCTCAGCCACATTACCTGCCCAGCCGATGAGTGCCTGCACCGCGAATGCCTCTACTACGATCGATGTTTTGTGATAAGAGTACGCGACCAGGCCGCTAAAGCCCGCGTCGTTATCACCAATCACCATTTGCTGATCAGCGACCTTCGATTGCGCACCATGGGTGGCGTCAGCCTGCCTAGTACTGACCTCATCGTCTGCGATGAGGCTCATCAGATCGAAGACATAGCCACATCCATATTCGAAACAACCGTCACCGACTATACGGTGCCGAGGCTCCTTCTCCGCACACTGGTCAGACAACATACGCCGACCAACAAGCTCGAAACCCTTGCCGCTCAAAACCGCGTCTTTTTCGAGGGCGTGAGGGCGTCTATGGCACACCCTACTGCCAAGCTGGAAGGCGACTGGGAAGAAGGACTTCGCTTGGGACACAGCATATGCGACTTGGCCGAGTCGCTCAGCCAATTGAATCCGTATGGCAACGATCCCGATATGGAAGAGGAAAACACGAGCTTCGGCCTGGCCGTGCAGGCCATCCGCAGCGCTGGCAACAACATCATACGAGTCAGCAAAGACAGCCAAGACGGCACAATAGTTCGCTTCGTCGAACAGGTACGCAAGCGTCACGTAACTCTTGTCCTTCACGCCACTCCAATCTCGGCTGCCAAACCGCTTGGTGAACACCTCTTTGGCAAGAACACCGTCATCTGCACCTCAGCCACCCTGTCCGCTGGCGGCACGTTCAGCTTGTTCAAAACGCGCTGCGGCATCCAGCATCAGCCACTAGAACTAATCGGCGGGCCTGTCTTTGACTTTCCGAACCAGGCACTGATCTATCTCCCCGAGCTACGCACGTATGACTGGCAAAACAGAGAAGCCTATTTCGAGGCCGTTGCGGCTGAGACCTACCGCTTGCTCGAGGTTAGCCGAGGACGGTCATTCTGCCTGTTCACCAGTTGGGCTGGCATGCAGTACGTCTCCGATGCACTGCGAGACAGACTGCCCTGGCCCGCATTCGTGCAGGGTGAGTTGCCACGCTTTGAACTGCTCCGCCTCTTCAAGAGCACACCCCACAGCGTGCTCTTTGGCACAAAGTCGTTTTGGGAAGGGGTAGACGTGCCGGGCGATGCTCTGTCGCTGGTGATCATTGACAAGCTGCCTTTCCCAGCCCCGCGTGACCCCCTACACGAGGCCAGAGCCAACCGGATTGCCGAGGAAGGGGGAAATCCGTTTCTTGAGTATGCGCTGCCTATGATGATCCTGGCCCTCAAGCAGGGCTTTGGCCGCCTGATCCGCACCAAGACAGACCGAGGCGTGGTAGCCATCCTCGATAGCCGACTGACGACCAGACGCTACGGCAGCCTGGTCCTCAAGTCGTTGCCCCCGGCCAGAGTCATCCGTCGCTTTATCGATGTGTACCGCTTCTTTTCGGTAGGACGATTCGACGCAGACTATGCCTTAACCGTGTGGGTAAACCTGGGAGAAGAGGACGTGGTGCGCTATCACTGGCAGTTGACCCGTCTGCCGGATGGCCGCAACAAGAGCGGCGTGGGGCTTGGACCCGATCCCCACACTGCAAGGTGGACTGCGGTGCTCACAGGTGTCCAGCAGTTGCAGGACGCGATTCGCCAGGGAAGACGGCATGCCAGCGACTTTAAGCTAGAGGTCCGTCTGCCCGGCATTAGCGGGAATGGTCAGCGGCTTATACAAGCCGCACAGCGCGATCTCCAGGACAGGCTGCAGGCTTTTGCCGCGGTGCAGATCATCCCCCTAGGAAGCACTACGGCCGTATGACCGAACTCTGGGGGATTGCCACAGAGGCGCTTATCACCGGCATGCTGGGCGTGTACGCTCTGGCCTTTCTTTCCGGTGGCATCTATTACCTGGAACAACGAGTCGAACGCATCCGCGATCAGTTCCCTGGACGGGAGCTCCTGGCGAGGCTAACCGGTTATGCCTCCCTGGGTATCGGTATATTGGCATTCGTCTCTATCGGCGGATGCTTTCTCAGTCGAGACCCTGATTTCAGGATCGGGGCTCTGGTGGCAACGATGGCTGGCACAGGGTTCTGGATCTATCGCATCCACTTCGATCTGACTCTTTTGAGTCGTATGCGGGATGGGGTACTGGCCTTTGTGTGTGCCGTGTTGTCCGTACTGATTAGTTGGTGGGTGAAGACAATCTAAACGCGTGTTCGATGCGTTGGTTCACAGGAGGAAGACGATGATCTACGGAGAGATTACGCGTCCACGCCGCATCGAACGAGAAGAGATAGATGGGTAAACAGTACCCTACACTGAATGAGGAACGCAAGCTTCTGCAAGAGGGTTATACGCACGTTGCCGGCCTGGATGAGGCCGGGCGAGGCGCGTGGGCTGGTCCAGTCGTGGCAGCAGCGGTGATCCTGCCCTTGGAAGACCGTGCTTTGTCTGAAAAGTTGCGTGGCGTGTGCGACTCCAAGCTCTGTACGCCACGTCAACGCGATGGCCTATACGACCGGATCTGCGAGGTCGCTCTCGCCTGGGCAGTAGGCGTCATCCCCGCTTCCCGCATTGACCAAATCGGCGTTGTGCCATCTACTCGCCAGGCAATGCAAGCGTCCCTCGCCCAGCTCTGCCCCTCTCCCGACGCCTTGTTGGTCGACGCGCTCAGGCTGCCGGCCGTCACACTGCCTCAACGCTCGCTCAAAAGAGGAGATCTGAAATGCACGAGCATCGCTGCTGCCTCCATTGTGGCCAAAGTGACCCGTGACCGCGAGATGATGGCGATCGGGCTAGTCTACCCCGGATACGGCTTTGCCCAACACAAAGGCTACGGCACGAGCCAGCATCGGTATGCATTGCGGGAACTGGGTCCACTAGACATTCACCGCTGGTCCTTTGCGCCTGTCTCGGCTGTCGCCACTGGACTAGAGCATCGTCAAAGACGACAGGGCCGCTTGGGGTGGGAGGGCAGAATAGTATTGCGGGGTCATGATCCCTATGAGAGGGACGTTCTTCACTCTGGAAACCTACGGACGATGCATCGTCGCCGTGGGAGCGTTCGACGGCCTAAAGATGGAGCCGAGCCTCGCTATCCGATCTAATCCCCCCCACAGCAAGTCGTTTCCTCGGTCAAGGTAGTTTCCTTAGCGCCTCGGTGCCGGCTTCAGCCGGATGGTCGGGAGCCAAAAACCTGTGGGGCAGGCCAACAACCTGCCCCATCGACCTCACATCCTTGCAGGGATCTAGCAAAGCGGATCGAGGGGCCGCTCTGCTCAATGCGATCCGCAGAAACTCGACTAAAGCTACTCGGTTGCCTCTACCTCTGGGTCGTCGTCGCCCTTTTTCTCCTCTTCCGCAGGGCCACCCAGGTTGTGCAAAGAACGCTTCTCAATCCACTTCTCGAGAAGGTCCCGCTTGATACGCCACTGCCTACCCAGCTTGAGAGCCGGAATCGCACCCTCTCGGGCGAGACGACGCACGGTCAGCTCGTGCAGTCCCAGATACACAGCCACTTCAGCAATCGTCATGATCGGAGCCAAGTTCTCCTTATCCATTCTATCCATCCTTTCTGTCGGTAAAGCCAAGCCCGCACAGCCACCTAGCAGCAACCCGCGATAGCGCGCGCTATTGCAGCAACGTGCTCTGGCGAACTTCCACAGCAAGCGCCAATAATCTGCGCACCCAATTCGACGAAATGGGGAACGCGCGCTGCCAAGTCCTCCGGCCCCAGGTCGTAGATCGTTTCGCCGTTTTCCAGATACGGCAGCCCTGCGTTAGGCTTGGCAATGAGGGCGGGCCTGGGCAATCCGCCCGCCTGCGCGGACGCAGCCCGCATCTCGATCAGAACTGGGATCATCACTTCTACGCCCTCGCCACAATTCCCGCCAATAGCCGTCAAGCCCATAGGCGAGAGCGTTTTGACCGCCAGCGTCGGCGTCACGCCCATCATCGTTCGTCCCCCACGCCCAAAGCTGAGAGAGCAGAAAATGGGCAGGTCTGTGACCTGCTGCGTTCCCTCGATCGCGGCCCTGGCCTCGTCAAGGTCAGTCATCGTCTCAATCCAGATCAGGTCGACCCCACCCTCAGCCAGAGCGCGGGCCTGTTGAGCAAAGATACCCACGGCCTCTTTGTGACTCAGGGGGCCCAGAGGGACCATCAACTCACCGGTTGGACCCATATCGCCAGCGACATAAGCCCTTTCGCGGGCCTCTTCTCTAGCCAACATCGCCGCAGCACGGCCTAGCTCCTCGGTGCGTTCACCCAGCCCCCCCGCACGCTCCAACTTGAGCCGGTTGCCACCAAACGTGTTAGTCAGGATCACCAGAGATCCCGCGTCCAGGTAAGCTCGATGAAGGGTGCGAACAGCGTCAGGTTTTTCGAGGTTCCATAGTTCCGGTGCGCTACCGGCGGGTAGCCCCATGCCCTGAAGCATGGTACCTGTAGCTCCGTCTGCGACGAGCAGATGGCCTTCCTCAAGGTACGTCCGTAAGTCTTGCACGTTGATCTCTTTCTCTAGCCGCTCTTATCCAGCCTTTGTCGCAGTCGGTGTGATCGTCCAAGTCCCCTGCACCGACGTAGGCGTCTGTTGCACAGATGCACGCGTCCTGATCGCCGTTGGCAATGGCGTCAAGGTGGGCAACGTCGTGACCGTCCACGGCGGACCGATGAGTCTCGGCGTGGGCGTCAGTATGGTTCCTTCAATGGGATAACCATCAGAGTACCACTTTTGGATCCCACCATCCAGGACGGCAACCTTGGTGAACCCCGAACGATACAGGGTCATCGCAGCCTGCAAACTCGTTGCTTCGTTCGGTGAGAGGCAGTAAAAGACGATGGTTCGGTCCCTATCCAGCTCCCGCACCCGATCGGCCAACTCTTCGGTGGGGATGTGTACTGCGTCGGTGATGTGAGCCTGCTCATAGGCAGCAAGGTTGCGCAGGTCAACAACCGTGACTGCCGCTTCCTCTCCCAGGGCACGGTACAGCCGCGACGGGAGCAACCTCGGAACGTATGCCTCGGAAGGGGGTGGGGGAGTTCCGTCCCAGGTAGGCGCTGGTTGCACGACCAGAGTGGCAGTGGGTGTATCCTCCGCAACCGCCGTCGGTGTCCAGGTTGGAGGAAAAGGAGCATCTCTTCCAGGCACAACCACCGTTGGCGAACCCATCCTCTGACACCCAACCAAGACCACCCCCAGAATCAGCACCATCGCCACAAGGCGTCGCATCTCTTTCTCTACCTTCTCAAAACGCCAAGAATCAATACATGCCGCTATGAAGGCACGTTGTTGGTCTTTCTTTTGTCGTCAACTCTTCTTGCGACCTTTAGCCTGTACCAGGCTTTGCTTGATGTTGGCAATCGCGACAAGCCACGCTTACAGCCCGTATTCTAGCACGGCGCGGGAGAAAAGGCAAGTACTTGCCGGCCCAAACGAAAAACGGCCTATAGCCCCTTCACACTGATGCAAGACGCCGGGCACCCAGGACGCAATCGCCCGTGATCCCAATGGCTACCTGGTCGTAGACCATGACCGCTGCACTGGCTGTCGAGCCTGCGTCGACGCGTGCCCTTTCGACGCCATGTTCTAGAACCCGATCTCTGAGCAAGTGATCAAATGTGAACTGTGCCACGGCGATCCGCAATGCATCCAGGCCTGCCCAACCGGCGCACTGACGATTCAGATCGCACCGGACAAGAGAACCTAGAAGGACAGGTGACGGAAGCGGAGAGGAGGGGAGGATCAGTGACCAGAAGTTATGGATGGGTCGGCAAGATCCTGTGGGTAAACCTCAGCGATCGCACGACCCGAACGCTTGGCACACCAGACTATGGTCCGCGCGACATTGGTGGACGAGGTATGGCTGCCCGCATCGCCTGGGACTCAATCCCCCGAGGCGTTGGAGCGCTTGACCCCGACAACCTGTTGATGATCTTTACCGGACCCCTGAGTGGCACGACCGCGCCATTTTCTGGTCGTACTTCCATCAGCGGCCTCAGTCCCCAGGGCTGGCCCCACGAGTGGTTCGGCCGGTCCAACTTGGGCGGACATTGAGGGCCGTCGCTAAAATATGCGGGCTACGACGGCCTGGTGTTCGAGGGGAAAGCCGATCACCCCGTCACTCTGGATCCAGGACGGCAAAATCGAGTTTCTGGATGCCGGCCACCTGTGGGGCAAGGGCACCATCGAGACGCAGAAGGCCCTGATGGTCGAATTGGGCACCGATGTCCGCACACTAACCATCGGGCAGGCCGGCGAGAACCTGAGCCGCATCGCCACCATTTCCACCGAGACCGGGTCGGCTGCCGGTCAAGGCGGCTATGGAGCCGTCATGGGCTCCAAGAACCTGAAGGCGATAGCCGTGCGCGGCAGCGGCCCCATCTACATCGCGCAGCCGGACCTGTTCTTGGCCCGCTGCAAAGCAATTGTGAAAGAAGCCCGCACGGGCAGCCTCTTTGGCCATGCAAAACTGGATCGGGAGCGCGTCCAAAAGTTCAGACAACGCTGGCATGCTTGCACCCAGCAGTGCGCGGTGCGCTGTGGCAATGGATGCCGGTTCTATGCCGAGGTCGAGGGGCCGGTCACCGGCAAGAAGCTCGCTGGTCAATTCCATTGCGTTTCCCTCCTTTTCCCGGGCTTGGCCAATACCTGCTACGACTGGAAGATGGAATTCGAGGGTGCATTCGAGGCCCGACATCTGTCGGACGATTATGGGTTGAATCAGTGGGATCTGCTGTTGGGAATCGTGCCCTGGCTGCGATCGTGTCAGGCAGCCGGTCTGGTCAGTGAGTTCAACGGTCGGGCGATTGACTTTGGCGATCCGACATTCTGGGCGCATTTTCTGCGCTCCATTGCCTATCGCGAAGGAATGGGCGACGCCCTGGCTGAAGGTGGCCGCCGAGCGCCAGCGATCCTGGGCTTTGGCGAAGAACTGGCAAGGCGGTGTACGCTGCCTGGGGCAGCGCAGGCCCCTGGGATGGTCATGGCGATCGGGTGAATCGCATCGTCTATCCCTTTTGGCTGGTGCCGGCTTTGCAGTGGGCCGTTGACGTTCGCGATCCGTGCAGCAGCAGCCACGGATATACAAGCCTCATCATGCACTGGTCACCGTTCCCGGGTGAAAAGAGTCTGCCATGGGACATCATCAAGTCGGTGGGGCGGCGAATTTATGGCACCGAGAAAGCGGTGGACCCGGAGAGCGACTATGAGAGCAAAGAGCTCCCCGCCATCTGGCACAGTCATCGCAGCGTGATGAAAGACTCGGTCGCGGTGGACGACGTCCTCTTTCCCATGATTCTGAGCCTCAACAGCCCGGATGGCCTGGCTCGCGCTGGCAATATGCTCGGCCCGGACTTTGAATACCATCTCTTTGCGTCTGCTACCGGTATGCATGCGACTCGCGATGAATTCGAGTTAGCCTGCGAGCGTGTCCTGAACCTGGAGCGCGCCATCCAGGTGCGGAACTACCACCGGCAGCGGAGCGACGATGAGACCGCGATCCCGTATTTCGAACACGTCGAATGGTGGCAGAACCCGTTTATCGGCGAAAAGAAACGCCTGGAGAGACAAAAGCTCCTCCCATTGCTGGAGAACTATTACAGGCTGCGAGGGTGGGATCTGACGCGGGGCCGGCCCACCTGGTCCAAACTGCGCCAGCTTGGGCTGGCTGATGTGGCCATGGAATTGACCCAGGCCGGCCTGATAGCAACAGCGACTTGACACGAGGTGGCTTTTCTGATATAATATCAGTGATGGTTCATTGACGTGTCAACGACAGATACGTATTCAGTAATTGACAAAGGAGTGTTGCACCGTGTCAACTGTTCCAGGCATTCAACCGCACGGCGGCACCCTGATCAGCCGAGTCCTGCGTGGCGTAGCCCGCGAAGGTGCGTTGGAAAAGGCTCATGCCCTGCCCTGCTTGTCTCTCTCCCCGGTCAACGTTTCAGATGTAGAACTGATCGCCACCGGCGCGCTCAGTCCGCTGACTGGGTTTATGACCAAGGCCGACTATAACAGCGTGGTAGATACGATGCACCTGGCCAGCGGCCCGGCGTGGACGATTCCGATCACCTTGTCTGCGAGCAAGGCATTTACCGATACGCTCCAAGAAGGGGATGAAATCGCCCTCTATCAACCCACGGATGGCAAAGGACACCTGCTGGGAACGATGGAGATACAGGAAAAGTACACCTACGACAAAGAATGCGAGGCCCGTGAGATCTATCGCACCACAGAAGACAAGCATCCCGGGGTCGCTCGCCTTTACGCGCAAGAAGACGTGCTGCTTGGCGGGCCGATCACCCTGTTGAACCGTCCACTGCGCCGGGAGTTCGCCAAGCTTCGGTTCGACCCAATTCAGACCCGTCGCATGTTCGCCAGTCGTGGCTGGCGACGGATCGTTGGTTTTCAGACACGCAATCCAATCCATCGCGCGCACGAGTACATCCAAAAGGCCGCGCTAGAGATCGTGGACGGGCTGTTCCTCCATCCATTGATCGGCGAGACGAAAAAAGACGATATCCCCGTCGACGTACGAATAGCGAGCTACGAGGCGATCTTGCGCGATTACTACCCCGCTGAGCGGGTGCTGCTGGCAGTCTTTCCCGCTGCGATGCGATACGCCGGACCACGCGAAGCCATTTTCCATGCGCTTTGCCGCAAGAACTATGGCTGCACTCACTTTATCGTTGGACGTGACCATGCCGGCGTGGGCAAGTACTATGGCACTTATGATGCGCAGCTCATATTCGACGAGTTCGAGCCCGACGAGATAGGCATCATGCCCCTCTTTTTCGAGCACGCCTTCTACTGCAAAAAGTGCCAGGCCGTCGTCACGGCCAAGACCTGTCCTCACGGCCGAGACGACTGGCTCTTCTTGAGCGGCACGCAGGTACGCAAGATGCTGTCCCGTGGCCAAGCGCCCCCGCCCGAGTTCACGCGTCCTGAGGTGGCACAGATCCTGATTGCCGGGTACCGGGCGCTCAAGAGTCAATAGACGCCTTCAGGAGACCGAAACAGCATGTTGAACAAACTGTTTGTGATAGGGTTGGACTGTTTCGACCCAACGCTGGCATTCGACCGGTGGCTGGACGACCTCCCCATCTTGAGTGGGCTGGCCCTGCAGGGCTCCCATGGTCGACTAGAGAGCACGATACCGCCGATCACCGTGCCCGCGTGGACGTGTATGCTGA
>Ga0114930_10001744_pt1 | contig 20321 bp, 19 predicted proteins | sample AnhtaG_FD_87300 | JGI IMG/M metagenome (GOLD analysis project Ga0114930, IMG submission 87300) | Deep subsurface microbial communities from Anholt, Denmark to uncover new lineages of life (NeLLi) - Anholt_01485 metaG | ecosystem: Environmental > Aquatic > Marine > Oceanic > Sediment | place... | reverse complement strand
TTAAATACTAATCATTCAAACCTTACGGGAGCAGAGTCATGCCTAAGATTTATCTTCTTGACGTAACCAATCGGGATGGGGTGCAAACCGCCAAGCTTGGCCTATCCAAGCTGGAAAAAACCATGATAAATGTCTACCTCAATGAAATGGGAGTTTTCCAGTCTGAGTTCGGCTTTCCCACCACCAAGCACGAATCCCGCTACCTGCAGGCCAACCTGGAACTAGTCGAGATGGGAGTGCTTAAACCCATCCGTCTGGGAGGGTGGATAAGAGCCATCGTTGATGATGTGGAGACAGCCTTTAAGCTGGTACCTGATATCAAGCATCTTAACCTCTCTATATCAACATCAGACCAGATGCTTCGAGGCAAGTTGAGGAAAACCAGAGATGACATCATAGCTGATATGGTGGGGGCGGTCGAGGCGGCTCGGGCTCGGGGTGCTGAGAGCATTGGCGTCAATGCTGAAGATGCCTCAAGGACAGAGCTGGATTTCCTAATCAAATTCGGGCTTGCCGCCAAAGAACACGGGGCGGATAGACTTCGCTACTGCGATACCCTTGGTTATGATAACCCCTTCACTATCTATGAAACTAACAAGGCATTGGCCGAAAATGTTGGCCTGCCTATTGAGCAGCATTGCCACGGTGACCTGGGGATGGCGGTGGCTAATTCTATCGCCGGAGCCAAAGGAGCTATAGACGGTGGGCAGGATGCTTATATTAATACCACCGTTAACGGTATTGGGGAAAGGGCGGGAAATGCTGACCTGGTAGCCGTCATTCTGGCGGCGACTAAATCAAAGGGTTTCGCTGACAAATATCAGCTGGGAGGTTCGATAAGATTGACTAAGGCATCAAAGATAGCTGGATTTGCCAGCTACGCCTTTGGCGTGCCCATACCGATAAACCAGCCCGGTGTGGGTGCCAACGCCTTTGCCCATGCCTCTGGTATCCATGCTGATGGCGTCTTAAAGGACCCGGAAAACTATGAGCTGTACAGCTTCAAAGAGTTGGGCAGGGGTACCCCAAAGTTCGTCGAAACCGGGAGGGAAATTACTGCCGGGCAATACAGCGGGATATCAGGCTTCAGCCATATAATGGGTAAGATGGAGGTATCTTTTTCTGGTAGAGAGGAAGCCAGTGAGATTTTGGAGCTGGTAAGATATGCCAATGTTGAGTCGCACAAGCCTTTGGTCGAAGATGAACTACTCTTCATTGCCAAGTATCCCAAGATTGTCAAGAAGCTCTTAACCATGATTCCGCTGGAATAGCTATACTGCGGATGGAGATATAGGAGGCTGTTTTTGCCAGGCAGCCTCTTTTCATCTACGGGTGTGTAATAGAGGCAAAGGCAGGTCGGTGAGATGGCTAGTCAAGTGCCCGGCATGAGCCTGAAAGCCATAGGTATTATCAGAAATGAGGTTAGGCAACCAATCAGGCATGGCTGGGGGGAAATCGTTTCCGATATCGTGGTTAATAGCGATTTAACTGAAGCCCTGGATGGATTGGATGGGTTCTCCCATATCATCGTCCTTTACTGGATGCACCAGCTCCCTAGCGGGAGGGAGCTACCCCTCAAGGTTCACCCTATGGGTAAGCCTGAACTTCCGCTGGTGGGCCGTTTTGCCACCCGCTCTCCGAGTCGCCCTAATCCGGTGGGGCAGGCTACAGTCAGGCTCCTCGAGCGCCGGGGTAACATCTTAAAGGTTAAAGGGCTTGATGCCATTGATGGCACTCCGGTCATTGATATTAAACCCTATCTCCCCGGATATGATTCAGCCACCGATGCCAAAGCACCCCCATGGACGACCGAGCACTAGGACGAGCCTTAACCGATATCTACCGCCGACTCCTGGCTTACTTTGGACCCCAGCACTGGTGGCCGGCGCGTGAGCTTTTTGAGGTGATAGTCGGTGCCATACTTACCCAATCAGCCGCCTGGGGTAATGTGGAAAAGGCTATAGCTAATCTCAGAGCAGCCAGGGTGCTGTCGCCAAGGGCGCTACGCCGACTTCCCCTCTCCAAGCTTGCCAAGCTGGTTCACCCCTGTGGTTACTATAATGCCAAGGCGTTGAAGCTCAAGTCCTTCGCCTTCTGGCTGGGTAATCACTACGATGATGACCTGGATAGGTTATTTGTCCATGATACTGACGAGCTACGGCAGCAACTGCTTTCCGTCCATGGTATCGGGCAGGAGACCGCCGATTCCATAATACTCTACGCTGCCAATAAGCCAATATTTGTCATTGATGCCTACACCCGCCGTATTATCAGCCGTCTTGGCTTAGCCCCGGAAAAAGATAGCTACGGCGCCTATCAGACCCTTTTTATGGAGAATCTGCCGCCTGATGCCCAGTTATTCAATGAATACCATGCTCTGCTGGTCGGCCTGGGTAAGAATGTCTGCCGCCGCCGTCCCCTTTGCCCCCAGTGCTGCTTGAGTGACATTTGCCAGTTCTATACCACCCCACACCCACTTTAGGTCTTTCTTCCCACCCACCCGCCCTCATAGGCTTCGCCTCTAAAACTCTCCATGCCCCTCCCCGGTGGAGGAGGGAAACTATCAGAAGCCTTATCCCACCCGCCTGCCCTATAGGGGCTGGCGCCTATCTTAACCACACCAATAAGGCGGGAGATTGGGGGCGTAGCCTTTGGGGGTGGGGGCTAGAGGGTCTTAAAAGGAGTGAACCAAATATAATAACAGGGTGTCTAAGAGGGGCGTCAGCCCCTCTTTTTAATATCCTCCCCCTCTCCAAGATTGGAGAGGGGGAGGATATAGGGGGTGAGGTTGATAGAAATTCCTCTACAACCTTGACGTCGGGGTAAGCGTTGGTTAAGATGAGGGGTGGAGAGAAGCCTATGCCTTATTCCACAGTTATCTACACCAAGAAAGACCATGTTGCCTATATAACCCTCAACCGCCCCCAAGCTGATAACAGCATCAACCTCAAGCTAGCCCAGGAGCTGGAAGACGTCTGCCGCCAGGTAAATCAGGATGAGGCTATTTATGTAGTTATCCTTACCGGGGCGGGAGATAAAGCCTTCTGTAAAGGCAGCCAGCCAGAGAAATCGGGCACTGTCTATAGTGCCGCTACTGCCCTGGCCAGTATAGACCGACCGGTTATTGCCGCTATAAACGGAGATGCCCTGGGGCCGGGGCTGGAGCTAGCCCTGAGCTGTGATATCAGGCTGGCGTCAGATAGGGCAAAATTTGGCTTTCCCCAGGTAGCTCAAGGGCTTATCCCTTCTGACGGTGGCAGCCAACGGCTGCCCCGTATTGTGGGTAAGGGCAAGGCCCTGGAGTTAATCCTTACCGCCGAAATTATCACTGCCCAGCAGGCGCTGGAGATAGGGCTGGTGAGCAAGGTGGTGGGTGGGGCAAAGCTGGCCGCTGAGGCTGAGGCGTTAGCCAAGACTATAGCGGCTAAGGGGCCTATTGCCCTTAGGTTTATTAAGGAGGCGGTAAACAAAGGTCTGGATTTGACCCTGGAGCAGGGGCTGCAGCTTGAGGCTGACCTCTATTTTTTGCTCCATACCACCGCTGACAGGACGGAAGGCATCACCGCCTTTCTGGAGAAGAGAAATCCAAAGTTTAAGGGAAAATAAATATCAGAGAGTCCAATAGGGGCGAAGCTTAAAGTATTGTGGAGTCCGAGAGGGGTGAAACCTAAAATATAGAGGGTTGTAGGGGGACGAAGTCCCCCTAACATAACTAGTTCCCCCTCTCCAAGAGTGGAGAGGGGGATAAAGGGGGTGAGGTTGATAACCAATCCCAATGAGCGATTTTGAGACTATTATCTACCAGAAGCAGAACGACATTGCTTATGTCACCCTCAACCGACCTCATGCCTTAAATGCCTATAACCTCAAGATGAGGGACGAGCTTTATCAGGCGCTGGGCGCCATCAAAGAAGACCCTGAAGTTAAGGTCGCCATATTTAAGGGTGCCGGGGAAAGAGCCTTCTGCGCTGGCGCTGACCTGACTGAATTCCTCACCGCTCCCTCTCCCCTAATCGCCCGCCAGGTGCGCTGGGAGCGGGACGTCTGGGGGCTTTTCTTGAGCCTTACCAAGCCGCTTATTGCTGCCCTTCACGGCTATGTTCTGGGCTCGGGGATAGAAATAGCCCTGTGCTGCGATATCAGGCTGGCTTCAGAGGATGCCCAATTTGGTCTGCCTGAGCCGCAGTTGGGTATAATCCCGGCCGCTGGCGGCAGCCAGACCCTGCCCCGGGTCATAGGTGGGGCTAAGGCACTGGAAATACTGCTCTCCGGGCGGTGGATTAAGGCTGAGGAAGCACGCCGCTTAAAACTGGTTAACCGGGTGGTGCCCCGCAAAGAGCTACTGGCCGAAGCTGAAAAGCTAGCCAGAAAAATTGCCAGCTTTGACCCTGTTGCCGTAAGCTATGCTAAGCAGGCTATCACCAGGGGGCTTGACCTTGGCTTAAAGCAGGGGCTGGAGCTTGAGGCTAGGCTGGCTCACGCTATAACCTCGTTAAAATAGGGGGACGTCATGGAAGAAGAGAAGCTGGATACCCTGGCGGAAAAGGTAGCCGACCTGATTATTAACGCCAAAAGGGTGGTGGTGTTTAGCGGGGCTGGCATCAGCACTGAGTCCGGAATTCCCGACTTTCGCAGTCCCGGCGGCATCTGGAGCCGCTTTGACCCCGAAGACTTTACCTACCAGAAGTTTATCTCCGACCCTGAAGCCAGGAGGAAGCAATGGCAGATGCTGGGGGAGGGGCATCTAACTACCGAGGCTAAGCCCAACCCCGCCCACTACGCTATCGCTGAGCTGGACAAGTTGGGCAGGCTGGATTGTGTCATCACCCAGAATGTGGATAATCTTCACCAGAAGGCAGGGGTGCCTGCCGACAAGGTGTTTGAGCTCCATGGCAATGTGCAGTGGGCGGTATGCCTGAGCTGTGGTAAGCTTTATCCTTTTGAGCAGGTTAAGGCCAGGCTGGATGGGGGTGAGCAAATCCCTGACTGTGAAGTCTGCCATGGGATGCTAAAGCCCAACGCCGTCCTCTTCGGCGAACAGCTGCCCTATGATGTGCTGACTGAAGCCACTCACCACTCGTCTAACTGCGACCTTTTTATCGTGGTTGGCTCCACCTTAGTCGTCTACCCGGCCGCCTATATGCCAGTCTACGCCGTTCAGGGGGGAGCCAAACTGGTTATTATCAACCTCAGCTCTACCCCTATGGACGGAGAGGCGGCTGTCCTGATTAAGGCTAAGGCCGGGGAGGCAATGTCAAAAGTAATAGATGAGGTGAGAGAAAAAGCGAGCTAAAATATGCGGAGTGAAGAATGGTTATAACCGAATTTCTTGACCTATCAGCCCTGCTGGTCCCGGAGAGAACCGCCATCGCCTTTGAAGGCAAGCGGTATAGCTACGCCCAGCTCAAGGAGAGGGTAAATCGCCTGGCCGATGCTCTAAACCGCCTGGGCCTAGAAAAAGGCGACCGGGTTGCCATCCTTGATGTCAACTGCAATGAATATGTGGAGGCTTGTTTTGCTACCTTGAAGGCAGGAGGTATCTTCGTGCCCTTGAACTTCCGCATCAGGCAGGACGAGCTAGTATACCTGGTGAATAAAGCTGAGCCTAAGATTCTCTTTGTCGGCAGCCGCTATGCTGATATGGTGCACAGCGTTCGTTCTCAGCTCCCCTCGGTGAAGAATTTTATTATCCTGGGTGGGAAGCAGGAGGGGATGCTAAGCTACGATGAGCTTCTTACCTCAGGTTCGGCGGAGGAAAAAACCTTTGCCGAGGTAGAGGAAGAAGATATCGCCGTGCTCCTCTTTACTGCCGGCACCACCGGCTTTCCCAAAGGGGTTCCGCAAGACCATAATGCCTATAGCTCCTATGTGCTGAGTAATGTTGACCCCCCCGATATGGAAGCGCCGCCGGAGACCAACGTTCTGGTCATGCCTCTTTACCATGTGGCCGGAATGCAGGCGTTGATGGCGGGCATCTATGGCGGCCGGACCATAGCCCTGATGCGGCAGTTTGATGAAAAAGAGTGGTTTGAGGCAGTGCAAAGGGAGAAAGCCACCCGGGTGATGATGGTGCCCACCATGCTCAAGCGAGTTGTGGAGTATCCCGACTTTGATAAATATGACCTTTCCAGTGTGCGGGTGATAACCTACGGTGCCGCCGCCTGTCCCTATGAGGTGCTGAAAAGAACCATTGAGCGTTTCCCGGGTAGAGCCCTGATAAATGCCTTTGGAGGTACGGAGACCTCTTCCACCATAGCTGCCCTGAGAGCCGAAGACCAGATAATTACTGGAAAAGAGACCGAGGTAGAAAGGGAGAAGAAATTAAAGAGACTGGCTACTTCCATCGGACTACCTATGGAGGATGTCGAGATTCAGGTTCGAGATGAAAAAGAACGGGGATTACCGGCTGGGAAAATAGGGGAGATTGTCGTCCGAGGCTCCAGGATAATGAAGGGCTACTGGAGGGATGAGGAAAAGACGGAGAAGGCCTTTACCGCCGATGGCTGGTATCGCACCGGCGATATGGGTTATAAAGATGAGGAAGGCTATATCTATCTTACCGGGCGCGGTGACGATGTCATCGTCAGAGGCGGCGAGAACATTGGCCCCGATGAAGTGGAGAGCGTCCTTTCCACCCACCCCAAAATCGAAGAGGCGGCGGTGATTGGCGTCAAAGATATTGATTGGGGTCAGCAGGTCAGGGCTATAATAAGGCTCAAAAAGGGAGAAACGGCTACCGAGCCGGAAATTATCGACTTTTGCCGCCCCCGGCTGGCTGGTTTTAAGCGTCCCAGCTCAGTAGTCTTTGTTAAAGAAGAACTGCCCAAGACCACCACCGGCAAGGTTCTGCGAAGAACCCTCCGCCAGAAATACGGCCAGTCTTAAACGTTATTCGCGCAGGCGGCGAAGCTCAAAGACCACCGGGTTATCAGCGTCGGGGCAGGCGGCTGTGGTCGCATCAGGGTCGCTTTCCCACGGGAACGAGCCGCCAAACATCAGCGCCATGATGCCGGGAAGCAGGGAACTGAAGGCGAAAATACATAAACCCTCTGGTGTTTTGTAATCGACCAGCCACTCATCACCGACCTTGTGCCCCGCCTCACAGGTCCCTTTTTGACTTACTACTCTTACCCTTACCTTGTAGCTTTCGGCCATGTTTCTCCTTTACCCCAGGCTTTTATGTTTGTACTTGAGCGGCTACCAGCTCAGCAATATCCATAGCCCTGAGCTTTTCTTCAGCCGCCTTAGCCTTGATTCCGTCATCAAACATCTGCAGGCAAAAGGGACAGGCGCTAACCACAATTTGAGCCTTGGTCTCCATCGCCTGCTCGGTGCGTAGCTCGTTAATTCTCCGGCCAACGTTCTCTTCCAGCCACATGTGACCGCCGCCGCCGCCGCAGCAGAAGCTATTATTTCGATTGCGCTCCATCTCCACCATCCTCATATTGGGGATGCTTTTAATAATCTGCCTTGGCGGCTGGTAAATATCATTATATCGGCCCAGATAGCAGGCGTCGTGGTAGGTCACGAGCTCACTCAGACCCTTTTTAACTTTCAGCTTGCCCTCTTTTATTAGCTGGGCGATAAGCTCAGTGTGGTGAGTAACCTCAAACTCCCCGCCAAACTGGGGGTACTCGTTCTTTAGGGTGTTATAGCCGTGGGGGCAGGCGGTAACTATCCGCTTAACTCCGTAGCTCTTTAAGAGCTCGATATTTTTCTCCGCCTGCATCTGGAACAGGTATTCGTTGCCCAGGCGGCGGGCCGGCTCGCCACAGCAGCTTTCTTGAGCCCCCAGTATGCCGAAATTAATCCCGGCTGTTTTAAGCAGCTTGGCCAAAGCCTGGGATATTTTGGTGCTTCTCTCTTCCAGTGCCCCGGTGCAGCCTACCCAGAACAGGATATCTATGTCCTTATCCTCGGCTAAGGTCTTGATATCAAGCCCCTCCGCCCAGTCTGTCCGTGATAAGGTTGTTCCCCGCCAGGGATGCCCACGGTCTTCAATGCTTCTCAGTGCCCCTTCAGCCGTCTCCGGAACATGCGCCTGCTCCATCACCAGGTTTCGCCTCAGGTCAATAATCTTATCAATGTGCTCGACAGCCACCGGGCACGCCTCTTGGCAGGCGCGGCAGGTGGTACACGCCCAGATTACCTCCTCGGTTATCACCTCGCCAATCAGGGCTTTGTCCGGGGCTTCTCCTTTGAGCAAACCGGGTCCCTCCGCTAGCAGGTGGTCCTTGAGGTTGTCAATCAGCTTCTTGGGATTAAGTTCTTTACCGCTGGCGGTGGCCGGGCAGACTTCTTGGCATTGACCGTAGATAACACAGGAATAGAGGTCCAGGAGCTGCTTCCGGGTGAAGTCGGTTACACGAGAGGCGCCGAAGGTCTCGGCCGCCTCCAGGTCAATAGGACGCAGGGCGCCTTTGGGCGGCGGCGACTGGAGCAGGACGTTGAAAATACTGGCTATCATGTGTAAGTACCGTGAGTAGGCGATGAAGACCAGGACAAATAAGACGATGCTCCAGTGCGCCCAGAAGAAACCTATATTTGCCATCTCCACTGAGCCTTGACTGCTGCCAGCGAAGAGCTGACTTAGTGCCGAGCTTATCGGTGGCAGGCTGGTGCCTAAACCAACCGGCGGGTGGTTCAGGGCAATGGCAGTTGCCTCCTTGAAAAGGTGGGTCATGGGGTGGATAAGTACGGTAACCAGAATGACCATAGCCTCAACGGTCTGCTCCCCCTCCAGCCTTGGTGGTCTTATAATGTATCGGCGGATGATGCCCCATAACGCCCCCAGGATGATAAAGGGAGCGGCGATGTCCATAACCCAGGCGTAGTAGAAGAAGAAGCGGGTATTTTCCATGGTCTCGGAGAGACCAAAGCCCCCGCCGATGATGATAAAGAGCAGATAAAAGGGGATAAATATGAAAAACCCCCAGGCCATAAAGACATGGCCTAGGCTGGCTCTATTCTTAGTGGTCAGGTTTTTAAGCTGGCACCACTGTCCTAATACCGAGACTACAGTGCTGAGCAGTCTCCTGGCTAGGTGCCCAAATCCCCCCTCCCCTCTGCCCAGGGACAGATAGCGCCCAAGCTTGTAAATCCGGTGCAGAAAGAGACCCACGGCAAGGGCGAATATGACCCAAAAAATCACATATCCCGAGACTGCTCCATAGGTCATGCTAACCGGTGACATAATATCTCCTATCTATGTCCAATTGGACGATAAAAGTTTTAGCGCAGTCGGGTAACAGCAACAAAGATACCCAGCCCCAGAGCTAATAGATGATACAGTATAAAAAAGCCAGAGGGACTCACGCCAGGGAAGAAAAAGGTAATAGCGTAGCTTAGGGCGACAGCCATGCCACCGACAATGGCTAACCCGGTGCCCCGCTTACGGTTGACCGAGCGGCTAACTACTTCCCCAATAGCGTAGCCAGCCCCTGGAGCCAGCAGCAAATTAAGGGAGAAGAGAGGAATGGCCCACTCTATTGCCCCCCAGACGGTGCCGCAAACAATAGCCATACCCACTGCTGTCCCCGCCGCCATCAGGTAGTATCTGGTGGAAACGCGGTAGGTAGGCAGTTTGTATAACTGGGCACAATCGGGGCATCTAGCTCCCACCGGCGTCTGCACCATGCACTTAGGGCATATCGGCCTATCGCACTTGCCACACCTCAGGTTAGTTTCAACATCGGGATGATAAGCACATCTCATTGACTAAAGGTTAACCTCCCCTTGTTTTTCTCTTTGGCTTAAGCGGTTGCCGGTGTAGCCAGGCTTCCCTATCCCTTATGTCACGGTCGAAGAGCAGGCGGTTAACCATTAGCTGCCCGAAAGGCACCGAAGCCGTAAACGAGGTTTTGGGTGCGGTTAGTCGCCTGATAACCAATATTAGAAACATAGCCAAAAATCCCAGGGTCATAGCTGTTGGTTCGTTAGCTATCCAGCTAACCAAGGGCATGACAGCTACACCACCGCCGGTTCCTAACGGCATGTTGTGAATAATAAGCAAGCCAACGCCGGCAGGGACAAAAAAGAAAATTATCTCCCAGGGTATCAAACCGTTTATCAAAGGGAAGAAAAAGGCTAATCCTAGAATATTTAACAGCCCTCTACCGCCATTAAAACGGAGAAAAACTGGCCAGTTATGTCCGATAATCACTGCTAAACCTACTGCTACCTGCTGAGCGATATCTAGACCTAGCAGGTGAGCCGTCCCCACCATCACCATCCCCTTAACTAAATCAAAGATAATCACCGCCATAAATATCCATTTAGAGGTTAACTTCATTATGTTAGCGGCACCGACATTACCGCTGCCATATTGCCTGATGTCTATCCCCCGTGACCACTTAGCGGCTAAATAGGCGGTAGGGATTGAACCAAAGAGGTAGGCAGCTACTAGTAATAAGCCAAACTCAACAGTCATAAGCTCTCCTCATAATCTAAGGTCGGGGGTTTTTTTGTTTGGCCAGAGCTATGAGTCGTTCCACTGATTCTATCGGCACCTCGGCGCCACCGATGGCAGTCTCGTTGGGGTCCAGACCATGGTAGTCACTACCGCCGGTGGCAATGAGATTATGCTTATCAGCCAGTCCCACCAGGCGGTTGATTTCCTCCGGGGTATAGCCGTCATAGTAGGCTTCAATGCCGGCCAAGCCGGCTGCCTTTAGCTCTGTAGTCATTGTCTCTGGGTCACCAGCGGTTAGCGGATGAGCCAGGACGGGCAATCCCTTGGCTTCAAGTATTAGCTCCACTGCCTCGGCGGGAGTCATCTTTTCCCGCTCGACATAGGCAGGACCGTTGCGACCTATATAATCAGTAAATGCCTGTTTAATGGAGGCGATATAGCCCTTCTCCAGCATGGCTTGAGCAATATGGGGGCGCCCGATAGAGCTACCGCTGGCTATTTCCTGAACCCGTTGCCAGTCGATGTGTATACCCAGTTTATCCAGCTTAGCCACCATCCCCTGAGCCCGCCCCAGCCGGGAATTCCGAAATCTATTTAGGGCAGACTTGAGCTGGGGGTCAGCATAATCTATAAAGTAGCCGAGCATATGAATCTCACCCTGGGGGATATCGGTGCTGATTTCAACGCCGGGTATGACCTTTAGCTCGGGAAAGCTTTTAGCCGCAGTCTGGGCTTGGGCAATCCCATCTACAGTATCATGGTCAGCCAGGGCGATAAAGGTTAATCCCCCCTCCGCTGCCTCCCGAACAATTTCGGCCGGGGTAAGCTTGCCATCAGAGGCGGTGGAGTGGATATGGAGGTCTACCCGGCTCACCGCTACGGCACCTCCCGGTAGATGCGCTCGATGCTAATTGCCCGGCCACTGTCATCAGCCACCCCGACCAGTATGGCGTTGAGGGCAGTTTTGCCCTTACCCACCGATAAATGGTGGGGCAGTCTGGTCAGAAAGCGCTGAATTACCGCCTCGGCATCATCACCGATAACTGAATCTAAGGGACCGGTCATACCGATGTCGGTAACATAGGCAGTGCCTTGGGGAAGCAATTGGGCATCAATGGTTCCCACGTGGGTGTGGGTGCCGAGCACAGCGCTGACTCGCCCGTCCAGGTACCGCCCCATGGCCACCTTCTCTGAGGTTGCCTCGGCATGGAAATCAACGATGATAACCCGTTGCTCTAATTCACTTAGCAGTTGGTCCATAGCTCTAAACGGGCAATCGAAATCGCCGATAAAGGTTCTGCCTATTAAATTAACCACTGCTACCCGACCAATGGCGATATATCCTCTACCCGGCACCCCCGGGGGGTAGTTTAAGGGACGAATGATGGGCATCTCACCATCCAGGTAGGGAATAATTTCCTTCTGAGCCCAAATGTGGTTACCTGAGGTAAAAACATCAACCCCGGCATCCAGCAGCTCCTGGGCGGTGGCTGGAGTCAGCCCTATGCCGCCGGCGGCATTCTCACCGTTGGCGATAACCAGGTCTAACCCGTATTGCTGGCGAAGGCCTGGCAAAAGCTGGCTTACTGCCCTTCTACCAGGCCTGCCGACTATATCGCCTATTGCCAATATCAGCACTAGCTTTCCTAACTTAAGTTACCCCTGAAAAACTCCGTTTTTCAGGGGGCCCCAGATTTGCCGTTTCAGACCTCGGGGCCCCCATGAAAAGAGCGTAGCGAATTTTTCATGGGGAATTACTTAGCGTAATCTATGGCTCTGGTCTCCCTGAGCACGGTAACCTTTATCTGCCCCGGATAATCCAGACCCTCTTCTATCTTCTTAACGATGTCCCGGGCCAGCCTCATTGCCCCCAGGTCGTCAATCTCTTCCGGTTTAACCAGGATACGAATTTCACGACCGGCTTGAATAGCATATGACTTCTCCACTCCCTTGAAGCTATTGGCTATATCCTCCAGTTCCTTCAGACGCTTGAGATAATGTTCCAGAGACTCGCGCCTTGCCCCGGGCCGGGCGCTACTAATAGCGTCAGCCGCAGCCACAATAAAGCCCAAAAGGCTGGTAGTATTAGTCTCAAAGTGGTGCTCAGCGACGCTCTGGACTACCTCAGGGGATTTATCCCATTGTTTAACTAGGTCAGCCCCGATGGCAGCGTGAGAGCCTTCTACCTCTCTGTCGACCGCTTTACCAATGTCATGAAGCAGTCCCGCTTTCTTAGCTATGGCCACATTGGCTCCCAATTCCCCAGCAATCATGCCCGCTAGATTGGCAACCTCATTGGAATGGGCTAAAACATTCTGTCCATAGCTAGTGCGGTACTTGAGGCGACCGAGCAGCTTGATTAACTCCGGGCGCAGTCCATGCACTCCCACCTGGTAGGCTGCCTGCTCTCCAGCGCTCTGGATAGTCGCTTCTACCTCCTCCTTGGTCTTGGCTACTACCTCCTCAATACGAGCCGGGTGGATACGACCATCGAGGATAAGCTTGGTTAAAGCCAGACGAGCTATCTCTCGTCGCACCGGGTCAAAGCTGGATAGGGTCACTGCCTCCGGGGTATCATCAACTATCAGGTCAACCCCGGTAGCCTGCTCCAGAGCCCTGATATTTCGCCCCTCTCGCCCGATGAGCCTCCCCTTCATCTCGTCACTGGGCAGGGGAACCGCCGCCACCGTTGTTTCCGATACCACCTCAGAGGCACAACGCTGTATTGCCTGAGATAGAATCTCTCGAGCTTTACTATCCGCTTCCTCTTTAAACTCGGCTTCCCATTCCTGAACGCGTCGCGAGGCTTCATCCTGTATCTCAGTCTCTATGGTATCAAGGAAGGTTTGTTTTGCCTCGGCGGTGGACATGCCTGAAATCAGCTCCAGTTGTTTTAACTGCCTAGCTCTAACCTCCTCAAGTTCACTGCGAATGGAGGCTATCTCCTTTTCCTTGTTGGCCAGATTGCGTTCACGCTGATCCACACCCTCTAGCTTGCGCTCCAAGCTCTCCGTCTTCTGAGATAGGCGGTTCTCCTGACGCTGCAGTTCACTGCGCCGTTCCTTATATTCGGCGTCGGCTGCTACCTTGATTTTCTCGGCTTCCTGTTTAGCTTCATTGAGCGTATTCTTGGCCTCAGCAGTGGCTTCAGTCGTTATTCGGGAAGCTTTCCTCTGGGCAATGCGCAGCTGACGGTTTACCATCATCCTCCTGAAGAGGAAGATAGCCATGCCGCCAAAAACTACACCTATAACAAAGCTAAAGAAAACGCCTAATATTGGTTCTATTCCCATTTTTCACCCCCTTTATTTGCCGCTTTCCGCTCCCTGCCACACCCTTTCCACAGTATGTTTTATCACGCCGTAGCCAAAACCGCGACGCTTGAGATAGTCGCTTAAGCGACGGCGAAAGCTCTGATAATCAGACCGGGGCAGCTGGCGAGCTCTGCTCATGGCTGCCCGATAAGCGCTGTCTTCATCGCTAACCTCAGCCACCACCTGGTCTATGATGTCACTGGCTACTCCCTTTTGCCTTAGCTCCGACCTGGTTAACCGCTGGCTGCGTGGGCTAAATGACTGGCGGTTATCCTTCCAGAACTGGGCAAAGGCCAGGTCGTCCACCAAGCCCTGCTCCCTCAGCTTAGCTATTGTTGCCTCCACGTTACCCCCATCAAAGCCACGTCGCTTGAGTCGCTCCCTTATTTCAGCCTCGCTCCGCGGTCGGTAGCCAAGGTAGTGGAGGGCAGCATTAAGGCAGCGTTGGCAGAGGTCGGCTTGAGCCAGGGCTTCAATGTCGCTTTCCGATAGCTCTTGCTCTACCCCTAAGCCTTCTTTTACCGCTAACTCGGCTTCTAAGCTTAAGGTAAACTTGCCATCTAGGAATATATTCACCCGTTTTCCCTGTTTCCTGCCGGCACGGATGGCAGTGACCTTTTTCATCGTCCCCCTTTTAAAAACATAAGGCTAAAGCCTAAGCCTCAGCCCTAGTTATATCACTATATTCGATTTAAAATAGTCTTGGACTAGAAGTTATGGTTGGTGATGGCTGAGGCTCTAACCTGCTGCTCAATCTCCGTGGCAAGTTCGGGATTTTGCCTTAAGTATTGTTTGGCATTCTCCCTGCCTTGCCCCAGGCGAATATCACCAAAGGAGAAAAAGGCGCCGGTCTTGCTCACTATCCCCAGCTCTACACCCAGGTCAATAAGATTACCGTCCTTGCTGATACCGTGGTCAAACATGATGTCAAACTGAGCAGTTTTGAAGGGAGGGGCAATCTTATTCTTGACCACCTTAGCCCGGACAAGGTTACCTATTGGTTTATCTCCCTGTTTAAGGGTTTCCACACGCCTTAAGTCTATCCTTACCGAGCTGTAGAATTTCAGAGCCCTGCCTCCGGGCGTCACCTCAGGATTACCAAAGATAATACCAACCTTTTCCCTTAGCTGGTTGATGAATATCACGGCTGTGCCCGACTTACCGATAGCGGCCGCTAGCTTTCTTAGGGCTTGAGACATTAACCGTGCCTGTAAGCCAACATGAGCCTCCCCCATCTCTCCCTCAATTTCAGCCCGGGGCACCAATGCCGCTACACTATCAATCACTATGACATCCACCGCCCCGCTTCTGACCAACGCCTCGGTAATCTCCAGAGCCTGCTCGCCGGTATCAGGTTGAGAGATGAGCAGGTCGTCAACATTGACACCACAATTGGCAGCATAGGGAGGGTCCAGAGCGTGCTCGGCATCAATATAGGCAGCTAACCCGCCCTTTTTTTGGGCTTCGGCAATTATATGTTGAGCCAGGGTGGTTTTCCCTGATGCCTCGGGACCGAATATCTCGGTAATCCGCCCTCTGGGGATGCCACCTATACCTAAGGCCAGGTCTAGCGCCAGCGAGCCGCTAGGGATGGCTCCTGCTGGTGTCATGATGGCAGCTGCTCCCAGCTTCATCACTGAGCCTTTGCCGAACCGCTTCTCTATCTGGCTGATAGCCAGCTCCAGCGCCTTCTCTTTCTCTGTGGTCATATTCACCTAATTGCATAATAGCACAGACCCCCCATCAAAACAAGCATTTTTTTCGTTCTAGTACCTTGGCGGTACCTCAATTTTCGGCAATTAATTCGCTTAGATATTTACTTAGCAACCCTCCCCCTGTATCCCCCTCCCTGGTAAGGGAGGGGGAAGAGATTCTCTAGGTTTTATTTCCCAACCCGCCCGCCCACAGGAGCTCCGCTCCTTAACTTCAAGGAGGGCACAGCCCCTCCCCCTGTTAGAGGGTGTTTATCTTCCCACCCTGACCCACCCGATAGAGGTTGAACCTCTCTCCGACTCTTTTTTGGGTGGTGGAAAAGATATAAACTGGGGGGAGGGGAAAATGAGAGTTTTAGAGGCGAAGCCTATGAGGGTGGGTGGGTTGGGAAGAAAAAGATAATTTAAAAAAGTGGGTGGCTAGACCCCAAAGTCAGCTACGGGGGGTGGCTGGCGCTTATGTTTGCTGGCGGCTATCATGGCCTCAACCCTCTTTTTAATTTCCGCTGAGGCTTCACCAGAAGCCAAATAGCGGTCAAGTTCGTCATAACTAAGCCCTAGCTCCCCTTCGTCGGTTTGCCCCTCCCATAAACCGGCTGAGGGGGGCTTATCTATAATTGGCTGGGGAATGCCCAAATATTGGGCTAGTTCTTTAACCTGTCCTTTGAGCAGGTTGCCCAGGGGCAGAATATCCACCCCACCATCACCGTATTTGGTAAAGTAGCCCACAGAAAGCTCACTCCGATTACCTGACCCCACCACCATATATTTTAGCCTGTTGGCGAAGTAGTAGAGGGTGAGCATTCTCAACCTGGCTTTGATGTTGGCTTTAGCCAGGCGGCTGGCATCGGGGTCTGCCTCTTCCTCGGGCAATACCTTGAGCAGGGTATCGTAGGCAGCATCAAGAACCACCGTCTTAGCCGGGATAGAAAACTTTTCCGCCACTGCCTGGGCATGCTCTATATCCTCCTTGTGGCTGTAGCAGGGCATAATCACCCCCAGCATACTCTGGGGGAAGGCGCGGTAACACAGTACCGCCGCTACCGAGGAATCCACTCCGCCGCTTAAGCCCAGCATCACCCCCTTACCCCCGGCAGACGTTACTTTTTCTCTTATCCACGAAACCAGCTTTTCAGCTAACTGCTCTGAATTCATTAGTTCTCAGTTGTAGCCCCAGGCTGCCAGTAGTATACTACCCTATAGCTATTAGGTCAAAAGATTGGTTAGGAATGTTTTATCAACCCCATCCCCTGTATCCCCTTCCCCTTGAAAAGGGGAAGGGGAAAGTAATATAAAAGAGGGGCTGGTGCCCCTCTTAAACACCCCAATAGGAAGCTGTTTAGAAAGGAGATAAAGCCCCAAATATGGGGAGCTGAAGGGGGGCGAAGTCCCTGCTGAACACCCCAACAAAAGCGGGAGATTGGGGGCGCTAGCCCCCGAGAGTGGGAGGGAGCAAAATAAAGTAGGGTCTTAAAGGGGCGAAGCCCCTGTAGGGTGGGCTGGGTGGGAAGAAAGAGAACTGTTAAAAGGAGGAGGGGCAGAAAGATAGAAGATGCCAGCCGCCGACCTTATTCTTAATAACGCTAATGTGATAACCATGGACCCCCGACATCCGGCTGCCGGGTTGGTGGCTATCAAGGGTAATAAGATTCTACTGGTTGCCGATAGTGAACAGTTGGGGCAGGTTAGGGGGGCCAAGAGCAAAATAATCGATTGTCAGGGCAAGACGGTAGTTCCCGGCTTTAATGATGCCCACTGCCATATTTTCTCCTTTATCCGAAAGCTGGGTAGCCTTGACCTCAGTCCGTCATCGGTAGGCTCTATTGCTGACATAAAGGCGGCTATCCGCCGCCGAGCCCAGAGCCTGCCCCCGGGCAAATGGCTCACCGGCACTGACTACAATGAGTTTTACCTGGCGGAGAAGCGGCATCCCCATCGCTGGGATTTAGATGAGGCAGCACCAAACCACCCGGTAGTCCTGGCTCACCGTTCGCTTCATGCCTGTGTCCTCAACAGCCGGGCACTCTCCCTGGCTGGCATCACCAGGGAGACCCCGGAGCCGCCGGGCGGGCTTATTGACAGAGACCTTGATACCGGGGAGCCGAGCGGTCTTCTGTTTGAGATGCTGGGCTATATCAGGGAGAAAGTGTTGCCCCCGCTATCCGAGGGTGAGCTGGCTGAGGGCATAGCCTCAGCTAATCGGCACTATCTATCTATGGGCATCACCTCATTGCAGGAGGCTACAGCCAGCAATGATTGGGCTCGGTGGCAAATCCTCAAGCGGTTTAAAGACAGCGGCAAACTTGCCAGCCGGGTGTCGATGGTGTTTGGTTTTGAGGCTTTACCCCAGTTTCAGCAGGCAGGTCTGACTTTGGGCTCAGGTGGTAACCAGCTACGCCTGGGTGGGGTAAAGGTTTTGCTGAATGAGGCTAGGGGGCAGTTGCAGCCGCCCCAGCCGGAATTAAACCGGCAGGCATTGGGTGTCCACCGGGCTGGATTTCAGCTGGCTATCCATTGCGTTGAGCCGGGCACGGTGGAAGCCGCCATTGCTGCTCTGGAATATATCGCTAGCCAGTCACCCCTGGCTGGGCGGCGCCACCGCCTGGAGCATTGCTCCGAGTGCCCGCCCCAGCTACTGGAACGCTTAAGCAAGCTTGAAGCTATGGTGGTCACTCAGCCCTCCTTTCTCTACTACAGTGGTGAAAGATATTTAGCTACCCTTCCCCCCAACCGCCAGAGGTGGCTATATCGTATTAAATCTCTTCTTGACGGTGGTTTGCTTGTTGCTGGTAGCTCGGATTCTCCGGTGGCCCCGGATAACCCGCTGGTTGGCATCTATGCCGCCGTCACTAGGCAGGCGGAATCAGGACAACAGTTGTTACTACAGGAAGCCATCTCAGCCCAACAGGCGCTGGCGATGTATACCATAAATGCCGCCTACGCCTCGTTTGAAGAGAATACAAAAGGCTCCATTGCTCCAGGAAAACTGGCGGATATGGTGGTATTGAGCGCTGACCCTCTAACATCGCCTCCGGAACAGCTCAAGGACATCCGGGTGGAGATGACCATTATCGACGGCAAGGTGGTATGGGAGGCTTGACTTATTGGCTGAAGAACAGGATACTTCTCCCAAACTAATTAATTAGGAGGTTTCCATGAAGCGTGGCATCGGCATGCTATGGTTATCTTCGGTCTGGCCATGGTGACAAGCGGCATACAGAAGCTCTTCCCTCCCGCCAATGATATGTTTTACCCACCTCACGTCATCATTTCTTGTATTTTCGGTCTTCTTGTTTTTGCCCATATAGGGCTGAATTGGAAGTCAATTGGTCGGTATTTCAAGGGGCTGGGCCGGTGGTGGGTTCTGGTTGGATTGGGGTTTGCTGCAATTATTGTGGTAGGTATCATACCCTTATTCATTTCTTAACTGGAGAAAAAAATGTCAGCGGCTGTTCCCAGACGGACCGGTATTGCCAATCTGCCACTTCATTACGGCAGGGTGCCACCCTGGCTGTTTGACCGCATGGTCAAGCTGGCTAGAGAGATTACCATTGTCATTGTATCTGACTTTGGCGCTGAGGAGATGCTGCGGCGGCTTTCTCACCCCTACTGGTTTCAAGCCTTCGGCTGTATTCTGGGTTATGACTGGCATTCCAGCGGCGTTACCACTACCTTGTGTGGTGCTCTCAAAGAAGGGCTAAAGGGGCTGGAACGAGACCTGGGCCTGTTTGTCGCTGGCGGCAAGGGCAGGACCTCACGGAGAACGCCAGAAGAGATAGAACGTTGGGGAGACTCCCTTTCGCTAAACCCGGCGCCACTGGTACATGCCAGCCGGATGTCAGCCAAGGTAGATAGCTCGGCGGTTCAGGATGGCTACCAGCTCTACCACCACAGCTTTATTTTTACCCGGAGTGGCTCGTGGGCGGTTATTCAACAGGGGATGAACGAGGCTAACCGCTATGCCCGCCGCTATCACTGGCTGGGTGAGCAGGTCTCCAGCTTTGTCAATGAGCCTCACTCGGCGGTTCTCTCCGAGGCGAGGGGACAGGCATTGAACCTGGTGGCTGCTGAAAGCGACCCCGCCCGAAGAACCATCGCTGAGATAGTCGCCAGACAAAAGCCTCATGAAATCCTTACTGACCTTAAAAAACTGAAGACCCTGGACTTACCTCCCCACCACTACTTAAGCACCCAAGACCTCCACCCCGATAGCCTGAGCCGGATTTTGCTTAGCACCTACGAGCGCCAGCCAGAAGACTTTGAGCAGCTATTGGGGCTAAAAGGGGTGGGTGCCAAGACCACCCGTGCCCTGAGCCTTATTTCCGAGCTGGTCTACGGGGTTGCCCCCAGCTACCGCGACCCCGCCCGCTACAGCTTCGCCCACGGCGGCAAGGACGGCATCCCCTACCCCGTAGATAGAGAGACCTACGACCAGTCAATTGAACTATTGCGAAAAGCCATAAGTAAGACTAAACTGGGAATTAGAGAAAAGAACGAGGCGGTGGGTAGGCTAAATAGGATGGGTATATTATGAAAGACGAAGAAGTAATCAAGAGCCCGGACACGGAGAGGAAGGATAGAGTTCCGCCTGGGCAAAGGCTTACCGAGAAATGGCCCACGCTTCACTATGGTACTGTGCCTGACATTATTATTTCCCAGTGGGTGTTCACCATTTCCGGTCTGGTGGAGCAGGAGCGAAGACTTAATTATCAGCAGTTCATGTCGCTGCCCCGGGTAAAAGTATTCTCCGATATTCACTGTGTCACCAGCTGGTCAAAACTGGATAACCTCTGGGAGGGAGTAGGTACCAGCCAGATACGGAAACTTGTCAGCATACTTCCTGAAGCTAAATTCGTCATGGTCCATTCTGCCGGCGGCTTTACC
>Ga0114930_10001743_pt1 | contig 20325 bp, 16 predicted proteins | sample AnhtaG_FD_87300 | JGI IMG/M metagenome (GOLD analysis project Ga0114930, IMG submission 87300) | Deep subsurface microbial communities from Anholt, Denmark to uncover new lineages of life (NeLLi) - Anholt_01485 metaG | ecosystem: Environmental > Aquatic > Marine > Oceanic > Sediment | place... | reverse complement strand
GTGGTCCAAGTCCTTTTATGAGAGCAAGAACGGACACTATCATAGTACAGGTTCAGGAACAGCCACCTCAGCAACAGCAAGAGCCGCCGCGTATTTTCCCAATTTTCAAAATTATGACACCGACTAAATTGCCTACGAAGATTCTGAAATATTAATTGTTGTATGGCACATTTAAATATATTATCTATATGCAAATCTGAAGCCTAAAATGTTTGTGTTTGAAAATTGCGTCAATATTATTAAAACACTGCTAGGACTGGTTCATTAGGACACGATACCCGAAGACCTCGAAAAGCGTGGCGCCAAGGATCAACTTGCAGATGCTATGAGGTATTTGCTGATGCACACATATCAATCGCACCCGCCCGAGCCGGAGAAGTGTCCGCAGACGGTATTTGAGGAGGAATTGGTCGGTGAGGCTGAGATAGTTGATTGGTTGGATGGGGTTTAAAATGAAAAAACTCTAAAAAGGGTACTTAGGTATAAGGTTCTTTGAAAATAAGGTGGCGGGCAATCGGATCACGTATTATAATAAATCCTCCCGTTCTTTATTATCAGCCATTTCATTTTGGGCATTGTTGTATTATCAGCTTATTATATTTTTATTAGTAGGAAAATCGGAATTTTTGAAAATACGAATTTTCTTGACTTTTGGTTAGCTACTTTTTATATTGAAAAAAATAAATCATATATACTTACCATATAATGTATAAAATTGTTCATTCTGGGCAATATTTTCCAATTTATGAAACAAATTCCCTTTTGCCTAAGTACAATAATTATATAGGCACAATATTTGCACCTTTTTATATTGTTTTTAGATATTTTTGCAGTTAATCCAACAGAAAAATTTATCAACGAACGGCCCTATCTGTGTACCGTACAAAGAGTAAGGATAAGAAACTGTAATTAACTGACCATCTGGGCGGCAATGTGTGCTGTTTTGTTGACGTTAGCTATTCAACTCAAAAATCACAGTCGCATTTATCTGATATAACTGATATCAGATTTATTAACATAACATATTACCGGATCAATTGTAGTTTTCATCTTGGCGGCTCAATCTTTCTCAAAAAATACAATTAATAGACAGGTAAATTATGCCCTTTTGCACGTAGCTGGGCATTTTTATATATTTTCGCAAAAAATAATTGAATAAAAAATTTGCATTTAATTTCTTATTTGTGGAACGATTTTTGCAATGTAAATGTTAAAGCAGTGTAAGAAATTTGCCGATTATTTAATGGGAAATTTCACTCAATTTTGACATTTTCAGAATTATTTTATAAAAATTACAAATCTACCATTTTGAGGAGGTATAAGACATGAAAGATAAAGCTTTCCACTTTATCAGCTCAAAGGGGGTGTTATACTATGACAGATTTTAAAGATTGGGTTAAAAAGGCGAAAGAAAACGCTTTAAAATTTGAGCATAATAATGTAAATATTTGTGCTCATGTTTACTTTGATCGAGAAGATGAATTACATCTGGCTCATTGTTTAGAATTCGATATAGTTTCTGAAGGCAAAACAGAACAAGAAGCAGAAGAAAATATTTTAAAAGCTATAGTTAATCATGTTGTATTCTGTATTGGAAATGGTAATATTGATAAAATATTGAATCCTGCACCACAAGAATATTGGAATAAATATTACTTTGATAGCAAGCCTTTTAAAGATCCTTTTATATTTCCTGAGAATTACACTTATCGAAATTCTAAATTGCCTTTTCTTCGCAATATTATTGAATCTGTAGAATTTAATAAGAATTTGGCGCATGCCTAAACATAAACGATTATATCATAACGAATTGTTAGAACGACTTAAAACCCATGGCATTTATGAAGATAAAAAAAGGGGCAAAGGAAGTGAACGGATGCTTTATCAACTAAAAACGAGGTTAAATTACCCAATAACTTGTCATGGGAAAAACCCACAACATAGTATTAGATTGTTAAAAGCAATTATGAGAAGATTTTCATTACCTGATGATTTTTTGTTTTGAAAATTGATATAGTGTTTTCTTTTTACATAACATGTAAAGGGTATATTAACTGTTTTATACCACTTCTACACAACAATAAATTCTTACTCTCCCTCCTGCACACCTACCAATCCTTAATTTTGCCTGCCGGTGGTATTGAAATTCTAATAAAATTTGTATAATGCGGTTTTCTATTTCCCCCATAGCCCCCGCTTATGCTCTCGTGCTTCCCGCTCGGCTTCCTGAAACAGTTTGACGTGTTTAACATTCGGTGGGAACATTGCGACCCGGGCGTAACCGTTGCGCACTAATTATTCATTCAAGAACACCACAAAGGTATCTACCTTCACATAGACATAAGCAAGAGTATGCTGGTAAAAACCCACATTACCGCCTTCTACTATTTTTTTGCTTCTCCCATAGTAAACCATTGAATAGCCATAGCATATTCAACGTTTCCTGTTATCCGGTCAATTTTATAAGCTTGAGCGGTATCCGCACCAGCTACGACTATTTCATAACGTGTAAGAAAACAGTAAATCACAATACCAAGCAGGAAAACTACTGCGTAGAAAATGTTTTTAGCTTTAATACCGTTCATTTTACATTACCTCCCGGTGACCTTGGTTACCTCTGTTAAAAATTAATTTTTCTGCCATTTAAAACTAGATTATCTTGTAGAACATCATAAATAAAATTTTCTATTAACGTAAGATACGAATAATTTTATTTTCATTTAATGCCCGACATTCCTTTCTGTTTTTGAATTATTCAAATGTGTAGTATCCAGCGTTGGATTGGTCGGTCATTGATAAGCTTAGTATTGTTATACCTGTAAGCAAAAAGAAAAATCACCAAAATCAACATAAAAAACGCTTTGGATTTACAAATATATTTACTATCTTTTTTATCATATTGTACGAATATTAAATGAATTGTAAATAATGAATGTCTGAAACTATATCTGAAAATCGATTTGAATGTTTATTGGTTCAAAGAAAGTATTTTGATGTTTGGTACCATGATTTACCTGACCGTAAAATAAATAAAGATGAACCTATCTTTGATTATTACATTAGAACTCTTTATTCTGATATGATGGTAGAGGTTAAAGAATTTGGTAAAACATTTAATTTCTTGAATCACCAGATAGGTACCGTGGAAACAGATGTATTGGTAAAACGGTCGAGAAGACAGATTATTGACGCCTCAAAACAATTTAAACCATACTTATATAAAAAATTGCCTTGTTTAATTGTGCTTGATAACTGGAAAGGCTATCCATTTATTACCGAAGATGTTATTTTACTGCAATTATGGGGAGAATTTGGCTGTCCTTTAATAAATCAAAATGATAATAAGCATGGGTGGATTCATACAAATAAAAGAAGACCTACATTATTAAATTATCCTTCTATAAGCGCAATTTCAGTAATTGAAGAAATAAATCCTGGAAAAGTTCTTTCCATGAGATTGAGAATTTATCACAATCCTATAGCAACACATCCATTACCTTTGGATATATTTAGAACAGAAAATGATATTCATTGGAAAGTAGATAATAATGGTCAATGGTATCAGGTTAATACATAGTTAAAAAACACATTCGATGAAGGCATTTAAAATGAAACATCCTTTAGACGAACCATGGAAATTAACAAGAAAACAATTCTCTGATTATGTAAACTGTAAAGTGCCATATAATACATAAACAGCTACAAAACTAAAAGATATCGAAATGAAAGTATTGGATTATTTTAAAAAAGAAGTAAATATTAATGAAGCCTCCATTCAACTTTTAAAAGCAATGTCTCATACTAAACTTGATGGTCATAGCAGAATTATTAAAATGGCAATCGAAGAAGGAAAAGAAATACCTCTTGATGTCAAAAAAGATTACCCCGACCTTTTTAATTTGGATATATCTGAAAAAAATCTTTAAAATCCACAATATGCTTTCGCTTTTCCCGATCAACTATCCTCGTATCGATATGAACCCAGACATACGAACAATACTTCGGCATTTCAAATTAAATCCGACCTGTTTTATCCCGTCCCGGCTGACATATTCGCAAAAGTCTATCCTTTTATTCCTCAATATCCTCCAAAATACACAATTCATGGGAAGAATAGTGGTGGGAACTTCGAATATTAAGAAAAAAAGGACTTAGGCATTATTCTAAGTCCTTGTAAACATTCATGTAGCGGAGGAGGGACTCGAACCCCCGACACTTGGATTATGATTCCAATGCTCTAACCAACTGAGCTACTCCGCCGTAATTATCCACATTAAATTTATGAGAATTTAGACAAAAAATCAAGAAGAAACACTTTTTAAACTACGTAAAGTGAATCTCGCCATCCAATACGGTCACGGCATTGCCGATAATCCGTAAAGAATGGTATCCTTCCTTTCTTTTTTGAAATGTAACCGTAACACGCCCCGGTTTTTCGAGGCAGTCCCCCTGTTCGGCAATAAACCGAAAGCCCTCAGTGTCACCTTTTACGATACCCTGTTCAGCTAAATAAATCCCCAAGGGTCCCAGTGATGAACCGGTAACCGGGTCTTCATTCACGCCAAGCAGCGGCACAAAACACCTGGTATGCACTAAAGATTCCTTATCGACTGTATCGGTGGTGAAAACTGTTAATGCGCTGATTTGTAATTTTTTGCATATTTTTTCAATCAAAGGGAAATCGGGTCTAAGATTAAATAACAGCTCTCTACTTTTTATCGGAAGCACCGCCTGAAAATTATCCTTTGCCAGCGGATAGGAAAATTGAAAATTATCCGGATCAGTATCAAGCGCCGCTCCAAGTTCGTCTGCGTCATATAAAAAATTCTCAAACTGCGGTACCGGCAGTCCAAAGGAAATTAACGGAGATTGTTCGTTTGTGATAGTAACCTCAACGGGTAATATTCCTGAACGTGTTTCAACTTTATACTTGAACTTTCCCGTCCTTGTCATACCATATTTTTTTTCTTCTGCCAGCACATGAAATGCGGCAATTGTCGCATGACCGCAGAGATCGACCTCTGTACTCGGCGTAAACCACCTAAGCCACATATCCGCAGCGGGTGTTTTTGGAGGAAAAACAAATGCTGTTTCCGAAAGATTCATCTCACGGGCAATGAGTTTCATCTGTTTAACCGTCAATCCGCTTGCAGCAGCCACAACGCCAGCCGGATTCCCCGTGAAAGGAACCTGGGTAAAAGCATCTACCTGCCGTATTTTAACAATTTTCACATTTCACCCTGCAAATTCAATAATGTTTATTGTATTAATTTTTATAACAATACGCAAGAATTATTTTGACAGAAAATCATGCATTGTGAGTAACAAAAACGTTAAAACTGTTTTAAGTAGTTATATTATATTTAAATTACCTTATTTGAATCGTATTTTTCATTGACTTTTATCGAAATAAATTGTAAAATTTAAATTTAGTAATAAATAATGTAAATGACGCATTTATATTCAAAAAAATTGAAGGGTTAATCGCAAATGGCAGATACCACACCAAAACATGAAGTCCGCGGTATAATGACATACTTACGGGGGCATACACATATTATATTATTTTTGCTTATATTCTCGTTTGCCGGATTGATTGTGTTTGAATGGGGTATGGGCGTTTTAGGTATCACGTCTCCCGGACAATCAGACGTCATTGCCAAAGTAAATGGGAAAAAAATATCATACCAGCAGGAATATTATAAAAGGCTGCAATATCAATATGCCATGCTCAGAGACCAATTAGGAACAGAACCGGATGAACAATACATGCGCATATTGCGTAATCAAGTTTTGGATGAAATGATAAATGAAATCCTTGTTAATGATGCTATTTCTGAAATGGGATTATTTGCAACCGATGAGGAAATTGTACAGGAAGTTCGTTTTAGAGTAAGTTCCGAAGTTTACAACGATCCCGAATTTCAAACGGAAGATGGTTCGTTCGACTTTGCAAAGTATCAAAGTAACCTTGCACAAATTGCCCTGAGCTATCCCGGCATTGCATTGGAAATGGAAGCGGAAGCGAGGAGAAGAATCCCCATTGTTAAACTACAAAATCTGGTTACCGCAGCAGTCAGATTCACCGAAGAAGAAGTGAGACAGGCGTTTCTCGAAGAAAAACAGACGGCTACTGTGGAATATGCACTTGTTGAAGGAAACCGGTTTGCAGATGCGTTTATTGATATAACAGAGCAGGAAATTGCCGATTATTACAACGTTCATAAGGAAGATTTTATTGAAAATGAAACACGGCAGCTCCGCTACGTTATATTTGATATCAGCCCCACAAGCTCGGATTCTGCCGCTGTTGACAGAAACATTGAAGAAGCGCTGAAAAGAGCCAACGCCGGAGAAGATTTTACCGGATTGTCGCTTGAATACACCGATTCGGATGGGAATTTGGGCACGTTCGGGAAAGGTACCATGTTCGCTGAATTTGAAAATATAGTGTTTGCTGATGATGTTAAAGATGGGAGTATTTTAGGTCCTGTCATAACATCACTTGGGAAGCACATCATTAAAATTGAAAGATTAGTAAAAAACAAAAAAGGGGAAATCGATTCGGTTCAAGCTAAACAAATTTTATTTAATTATGAAGCAAGCCTCAACACTATGGAAGGCGCTGAAAATAAAGCAGATATTTTTAGTTATAACGCCGAAGATGAAGGCTTTGATAAAGCAGCGGAAGATGCTGGAGTTGCCATTTTAGAGACGATACCCTTCAGCCGGGATGGATTTATTCTCGGTTTTGGAATTGAACCCGAAATCGAAGACTTTGCCTTTAGAAGCGAATTCGACCCCGAAAATCCCCCTGTAAGCGATGCCATGGAATTACTCATGGGTTTTGTCGTTTTTCAACTCTCGGCAGTAAATGAAGAACGAATAAAATCCTTAGATGATGCAGGAGTTCGATTTGAAATAGAACAGATCCTGCGGGAACAAAAACAAATTGAATTAGCGCAAAATCTGATGGCACAAGTTAAGTCCGATATTGAATCGGGTACACCATTTAGAGAAGCGGCTGAAAAAAAAGATTTGGAAGTTATAACGGTCGACTCTATCAGGATATATGATTATATAGCAGATATAGGCTACGATGTCAAATTTACATCGGCGGCATTTGGTCTTGATCCCGGAAACGTCTCGAATCCTGTAACCGGTTACAACGGCGTATATCTTATCAAGCTTGTCAAAAAAGACCCTTTTGATGAAGAATTATATCTCGAAAGAAGAAGCGAAATAGCTGCAAGATTATTACAGCAAAAAAGTCAAATCGCTTTTAGTTCCTGGTTGCAGCAATTAAGAAAATTAGCGGATATCGAAGATTATAGAGAAGAATTCAATATAAGATAATACAGCGGCAGCGTTATGAACCATGCATCCGGCGTTTAATAATTCGATATCTGAGTGGCGATATATTTAATATATACAAATACTTAAAGCAATTTAATTATGTGATATTTTCAGGTAAGAATAATTACTCCCACCACTATTCCCACTATGAACATAGTATTTTAAAGGAAAATGAGGGATAAAGATAAGAAAAAAATTGGCGAGAATTGACAGGCTGACGTTTTAATGCACGATTTGCAACCATTTATAATGATTTGAAAAGGATCAAGTACGGAAACGAATAGCCTAACGAAAAAGCTCCCCTGCAGCTGTGGAATACAGCAGAGTAACGGTCAGTTGGAGCGATTAGTTATGAACTGCTGAATAGAAAGTTAATTTGCCCAGCGACGCCTTCTAATAGTTTTATTGCATTACCTGGTGTGAGAATTGACTGACTTTCAGGATGACACGCAAAGTTTCTTAGCTTACGAATTGCGTCCCATCGAGTGAATTCCGAGCTTGGAATAATTCTCTCATTCACTAAACAACTGACCATGGGTGCGAAATTTTCTATTGATTCTGGAGCTCCCAATGCTTTACACTTATAGGATAATGCTGCCTCGGTAACTCGGAACAGTTGCTCGGCGGCAAGGGTATAAAGAGGATAGAATAAATAACCATACGCCAGAGCACCACGTGCTACCTCGAATAGTGCCTGCACATTTTCTGGTACTGATTCGAGAAGTTTAGGTTTGAGGATATGGTTCAACAAGTCATTCCCAGTGATGGGTTCGCTTTTACCATAAGGGGATTTCTTTACAAATGCTTTAAGGACACCATCAGGCTCTAACCAATTGTTCTGATTAATCTCTTTGAAACCGAATTTTGTCATCATACTTTTACTTTCATAACGAAATGTTCTCTATCAAATACACACGGGATAAACCATAATGTGCAGTGGAGGCCTGACTTATAATTAACTCACTAATTAGAAAGTTATCATGCTTGCTGAATTTTGTTATTATACGTCATCAGAATAATCATGAATACTTCGAGTTAGATATTAAGGAACGTATTTCACTATTGCAAGCAATTTCTTACAACCTACCCGCAACCATTTGCAGCGATTTGCAAAGGTGGCTAATCTAAAGCACATAGATAAAAACATAACGCCTGGATCATCGATGAGTGCCATGTAGCGCACTTAAATGCCAATCGATGATTTGCAAACCATAAATTGTATCAAGCAAAAATCGTCACCGCTGGTACGAATTCGAATGCATCCGTTTGTTAGGTGCTGTTTAATTGTTTAGGGCAATAGCTATCAATAGGACATGAAAAACAGTCCGGTTCTGTAGGACGACAATATCTACGTCCAATCAGCCAACATGGTAAATCAAGTGCTCCGGGATATTCAGGATGGAGCACCCTGGCAGACTCTATCAATGCCTTTTGAGAATAATTTGCTATAAAACCAATTCTCTGGAAAACTCGTCGTACATGAGCGTCATCAGATACATCAATCCATCGCTTTCCTCTACAAGGAACACCTAAATCTCTAACAAGTATATTCACTGCCATAGAGCTTTTTTTCTGGGCAACACCATTAAATTCTTCAAACCTTCTCTGAAGATCATCCGTTCTTGGATTATCGTTCCATATGTTTTCAGCCTTACTATCGTATTTCGAATTTAATAGGATGCTTGCCTCCTTAATGCGTTTAGCAGCTTTATTATATTCATAATGAATTTCAGGTTTAATAGCACATATTTGGGATAATTCTGATTCCTCCATTTTAGCTATAAGCTTTGTATCAATATGACCTATTCTTTGATTTAGTAAATAAGGCCCCTCCCATGCACGTTCTGCTCCTATTCTTTCATCAAGTAGCACAGCAAAAAAGAATGCATTAGAATCAGAGAGGATAAGCTTATTGGCTTCATTATTCGGCGTAAAACATATATCATCTTTCTTCTCTGTTGAATGCTGTATGCCGTAGTCCAGTAGAGCATCAATGATTGCTTGTTTATTCATATTGCACCTTATTTATCACCTAACAAGTTATTCTATAGTTTTCCTTATACTATACCAAATTACAATTATTTATTTGATTTGCAAGGAAAAAATGCATAAATTGAGTTGTATACTTTCTGTATAACATAATAAACAGGATAATATAAATAAACAGGATAACTTCTTATGATTGATGTTCCTTCGCAAATTAAGAACGATTACGGTAAATTAATAGCCAAGCGCGGAATTCCGTTACATAGACATAATTTTACCAAAAATGGCTTCGTTTCTATCTTGACTTTTGCCATAATCATGATTTTGACACTCGAGGCTCTTTGACACACTTTATTGAAAAATTGAATAAGAAAATTCAATTCCCCAGCTTCGCCTTCCTTGCCCGCTCCGATTCCTTCATTTCTTTAATCGCCTGCGGCACCTCTGCCCGGGTGACGATTCCATTTTTCTCAAGCAGCATTATGAGTTCGTCCTGAGTGAAGTTTACCGCAATCAAGAGTTCTTCAAAGGAGACCATATCTTTATTACCATTCATATCGGGATTCCTTCAATAAACACGCTTTTAGCAGATTAAGAGAAAGTAATAAATGAAATTGCAAATTAACAGCGTTTTTTGTTGATTTTGGTTATTTTTATTATTACATACTTAATAATCCTATATCATAGTTTATAAACAAATTTACTCTAATTAATTGCATGGGGTGAAAAATGAAAAAGATTTGCACAACAATTGTTGCAATAATGATTATTTTTTCATTATTGGAATGTGCCACAATTATGCATGGTACTACTCAAAAAATTGGTATCGGAAGTAATCCAAGTGGTGCAAGTGTATCTATTAATGGGGCTTCTGTTGGTCAAACTCCATTGTTTTATGACTTAAAACGAAAAGATAACTATATTGTAAAAATTGAATTATCTGGATATTTACTTTATGAAACAACTATCACAAGGAAAGTAAGTGGTTGGGTTTGGGGCAATATTTTATTTGGGGGTTTAATTGGACTTGCTGTAGATGCAATTACTGGCGGATTATATAATTTAACTCCTGAACAATTACAAGCCGAATTGAGGAAGGGCGAAATTGATATTGAATGCAAAGATAATTGTATTTACATTTTAACTGTATTAGAATCAAATCCAAATTGGGTGAAAATTGGTTCGCTTCAAAAAAGATAACAGATAGCTCGATTTTTCAAAGCAGACGTGCCCCAACCGCCGAAGAGAAAATTCAACCGGATCACGCCCGGGACCGGATACTGCACCTTTGAGGAATTCAAAAACAGCGCTACATGGCAGCAGTTAAACGTTTCGCCGGCAGAAGAAAAGATACTCGAATGCATGATCATCGAGTGTGTTCCGATTTTATAGAAAGGAAATAAAAAGAAATAAAAATTAAATTTAGTGTGCAAAATAAGTACAAAATAGAAACTAAAAGAAGTATAAAGCAATGATTTAAGCCGAACTGTGCAATCTACGTTCGAATGTATCACGGAAGATACCGAGGGCGCCGAATTTTTCTTTAAACCTGCATAACCCCCAGTTCGGCTCCATGCGAAGAGTAAATATTCCGAAGTCAAGGTATAGATAACCCTGCCTGATAGATTCCTGTATAAGATGCCATATAATAAGGTCTACCGGCCGGATGTTTTGAAATTCGTGATTATGCGCTATGTAAAAAGCCAGGTTCACGCGTGCATTACATGCAAATGTAACTATACCTCCGATCATCTCCCCTTTTAGTTCAGCCGCATAAAGCTTAATCCGGTCCGGGAAAATCGCAAATAAGCGCTCAAGCTCATCAAGGGTATGCGTTGGCGAAACATTGTGCCTCATTTCAAGATTGTTTTTTAAAATTTCGTAGTAACTCTTTATATCCAGCGACGTATAAATACGGAGACCGGATTTTTCCGCCTTTCGGATAGCCCGTTTTACCACATCAGGAAAATTCCGGTAAATCGCTTCGGCAGGTTGATTGAGTGAAATCACGGATGAAAGCTCACGAAAACGGTATGTAAAACCTAAGGACTTTAATGCAAAGTCTACATAAGAGCTGTACCTGGCATAATAATACGCCGGTGTCTGGGTTATAATAATCCGGTCGCACTGCAATTCTTCAGCATGACGGTTTATTATGTTAACCATTTTAAACGTCTCTTGCAGTCCGGTTGTTTCGGAAAATACAATCCCACCGTATGAAGCGCCGCGATGCGAAAACAAGACCCTCTCTCCGTTATAATCACACACTGCTGCGGGAAATACCGCACACATCCTGTCCTTCCGCAAAAACACAAGAGAAGCATCGGTAAATTGCTCCGGCGGGTGGTAATTCAAGAATTTGCGAAGGTGAAACAACGTCCCGTTATCGGAACGTTCCACAAAATCATCCCACTGCCGTTCAATTTCCGGCGAAAAATGTCTCGCTTCAATCGGCATCGCCTGCTCCGGGTCTGATCCCGCTAAGCGGGATGATCTCATCAAGCAAACCGGCTATTGTTTTTGCCTGATTTTTTCGTGAAAAAATCTCAAAATCCTTCCTTTTATATGGTTCCGATTCTACGCAGGAGGATTTTTTTGTTTGCAGATTGCTGTGCCACTGCGCAAATTTTTCAAGAATAAACTCCGCCGTCTTCTCATCGTTCTTGCCGTCGTCAAAAAACGTCTCGTCGCTGAACTGTGATAATATATTCCGGGCTTCACCGGCAGGAGTATGCGCCAGTACCGGTATGCCGGATGCTAAATACTCATATATTTTTCCGGTTATATAACCGGTTGTATTATATATCGTTACGGGAAAAAGAAGAATATTACTTTTCATCAACCGTTTTATTGCCTGCCGGTGCGGGAGGTATCCGGTTATGGTTGTCCGGTCTTTAATTGCGCTTTGATTTATTGCTTCCATAAAGGCAGAATGAAGGATATTCCCTACTATCTGAAGGTCTAAATATTCCTTGAAAACCGGATTGCGTTCGGCGGCACGGCAAATTCCCGGAATAAACACCGAAGGGTCCGTCCATTCGGCTGCTGTTCCGAGGAAGGTGATGGTAAAGTTCCCTGTTTCTGCCCCGAGAATTCGGGGTTTAAAATCATCCTCATCAAATCCGTTGTATACCAACGTGAATTTCTCTTTTTTATGCGGCTCTATTTCCTGCAAAAAGTTTATAATTCTCTGCGAAATTCCAACGACTTTATCTGCTTTTTTTACCACAAGCTTTTCTAAAATACGGTTAATACTTCGGTAGAATGCAGGCGGAGGGAGTATATCTCTATTTGTCCAGCCCTCGCGAAAGTCGGCGACCCACGGCAATCGAAAAGACCGGGCAAGGAATAATGTTAATATATGTGACGAAAACGGCGGTGCAGTCGATATGACTGCCCGGATATTTTGTTGTTTGATAATCCGGGCGGCACGGGCAAAAGCAAACGGTATCCACAATTTTTTTGAGTCGGGTACAAAGAGACAGCGCTCTATAAACCGGAACAGCTTTGCGCCTATGTTATTGCTTCTGACTGCATTATGTGTGCCGGACTTTCCTGAAAAAATGTATGCCAGCCGCAGCGGGTCGAGCGAACCTGTGCGCTTGATTTCGGCGGACTGCACGTCCTCTAATAAGGATTCGTCTTTCTGGTAATAGGCAATATCCTTGACGGTTAAGACTGTAACATCCCAGCCAAACTGTGGCAGGTACTTTGCCAGTTTCGCAGCCCGCTGCACTCCGCCCATACCGCACGGCGGAAAATAGTACGCAATCAACAAAACCCGCTTCTTCTGCTCCACAGATACAGATTCCCCTTAAAAAACACCGATACAATATACACATTAATATAAAAACAGCAATGAATTTTTTTGAATACAGGGGTTATTTGATTGAGAAGGCTATATCATGGACAATGATTCATCCCGCTAAGCGGGATTAACCGCAGAGATGCAGAGAAAAGATTTTATGCTTGCGAAGGTGTTCCCCACGTTAATGCTGGTGAAGGTGTTTTTTCACTGTCCCAAAATTCATGTAGGAATTTGATTTATCAAATTCCAAATCTGCATTATACCGATTTATTATAGATTTATCATAGAATTTGATAAAATGAAGCGAATTTGATAAATCAAATTCCTACATAGATAATTTTCATCATATCTTTATGAAAATCGGGATATACCACACCTGTGTCTCTTGATACTTCGGCTTTCTTTCTGAATTTTTGGGTCTTAGAACTCTCTTAGGTGAAACTTCCGGTTTCGTGTTTCAGTATCACTAATTAGTTGTCCCTGAAAAATATGCTAACATATTGATAATAAAGCGCTACTAAGTGTTTTGCCGGGGTAGAAAATCAAGAAAAGTGCTTATTTATATTCCCTTTTTATAAATAATTGAGTTGGTAATTATTGAGAGTAAAGCGTGATTAATCTTTTTGAACCACGTAATCAAATATTGAGGGTGATAGGAAAATCCCTCCTGCCCCCCTTTTATAAAGGGGGGAATTATAAAACTCCCCCTTTTCCAAAGGGGGATCGAGGGGGATTTTAACAGCACCATAATTCATAAAATCCATCATAAACGACTTTTTCAGGGACGACTAATTACTAATTGGCAAGTTTCAGCCAGCGTTGACACTTTTAAATTGGACGTAAGTGATTTTGAAACACACCCCTAAGTTGTTTGTAAGAGGTGTTTCAAAATCTTGATTTTACTAAAATTAGTTAACATCGTTACTTTATCATAACTAAAAACTTCATATTAACTTACGTGTCTATAAAAAGTGTCAACGATCGCTGGTATTTGTGAACTAATTACAAATTACTAATTACTAAATTATTGTTGTTTGATATGTTGGAAATCACTCTTGTTAGTCTTGCTATTGACAAGACAAACGAAAAATCAACATGAATGTCAAGAAATATGTATAGTGTCCCTTATTTACCGCTTCTTTGATGCCAATTTCACGATGGCTCGGTGCGCTTGATGTGATGTAAGCTTTAACATGACGAGGTTCAGTCGAACTTCTTCCTCTTTTTCTGAAGCTCTTCAATCGATGTGTAGTCGAAGTCGAAACCGAAATGGCGCGGACCGAGCACCTCGATGCCCTTCTCGGTTCGCCACATGGGGTGCGCAGGCACTCCGACCATAACTATCTCTCTCTCCATCGGATATCCGCCGAGTCCGCCGCCGGTTATTGCTTCACCCGTTTCCGGATTCAGGTTATAAATATAATCCGGGGAAGTTACATCCACTTCACCGTCAAACCAGGAAACGATGTTCTCGTTTTTGACGAACACTTTGTAGATGTGACCTTCGTACTCGTTTATACCTTTCATCTCCACATCAGCCCAGCTGAAACCGCGGTCTCCCCACTGGTCTGACTTGGTGACGACTCCGTGGAAGAGTTTGTAGCCTTTAGTCACCTCCACCAGCGCTGCAATCGTGTCTTTCCCCTGCTCTTTTGCCTCACGGACGGTCTTTCCAAGAAGAATGGCATCCGAGAGGTTTCCGGGAATCACTCCCCGCTTGACATCTTTGCCTGACATCGGATTCATAGCCATGGAAGCACCACCACCGCTGGCAACCGCCACGGCTCGGGCAAGGTCTTCGGAGCGGTAATCATCAACAGCACTCTTGATGATGATCTCATCTCCCCAGCGTGTGAAGAGCGCCGCGGGAGTCGAAGGAATCCCTACTGTCCAGGGAATCTGCTGCTGGATTTCGGGACGTGCACGCCCGGACAGGCATGCGTCCACTAACGGTACACCCATTTCGGCTGCAACTGAGAGTGCAGTATACATGGCACCCGCAGGCTCAATACGAATTACAGCATTGAACTTCTTGCCGATAAAGTCGCTCAGCAAATTAATCGCATTGATATACGTATTTGAAACGCGAGGCAGGTTCTGCTCCCTTATCCGGTCTGTTACGTATTCCCAGGCTCCACCGCCCCCGACACCGGCTGGACCTACAACCATCCAGTTGTCCGGCAAATCCTCAACGGAGATTATCTTGAATTCCTTTCCATCCGCAATTGCCTGTCTGGCGCTCCGGATAGAACTTGCACTGCCGGCTCCACGTGTAGCCTGAATACACGAGCCGACCAATAAGTCGACTATCTCCTGCTCGCTCAGAGTTCGCATCGGCGGTTCTTGCTCTATTTTCCAAAAAATCAGAGAAAAAGCAAAAATGCTCACCAATCCAACAATTTTTAACATCCCGAATTTTTTCATGAAACCCTCCTTCTAATAATTTTACCCTTTTACCTTCTTTGATTAACCCGACATTTTATTTGAAAATAGCTAAATAATTAATAAAGAAAAGATTTTCTAGTGCCCCGGTAAGTAAATTTTGATTTTTTTATGTCACTCATCAAGCTGGAATTTGCGACTGTTTTAGAACATATCTTATTTAATAAGACACTAATTGTCATTTCGAGCAAAGTCGAGAAATCTCGTTTTTACAATTTTACACAAAAATCTCTCCATTTCCAAACAAAGTATTTAATGATAGCAATTACCTACTAAATCGTAGTGGCGAAAACCTCATAACTTTGAGATTTCTCGACTTCGCTCGAAATGACACACGGAATTTACTTAATCCTATTGTTCAAACAAAATGCCTGATGAACCACTTTTTTTATCTTTGTCATCACTTTATTTTTTTGACGTATATTATTTATCAGAGAGGAAGATTTTATCTTGTTTTTTGCTGGCAATTTTCCCTTCCCGAACACAATTATTAGCTGATTATTCGATTAATAATGTAGGTAAGAAAATAACGTTTGTCAATAAAATTACGCTCATTCAGGCTTGCGAAAAATGGAATTCACTCATTGGCTTTTGAAGTGGTAAAAGTGTCTCTATGCATTCGGGAACAGGAGAGGTGAAAAACTAATCGACAAGCAAGATGAAATATTTATGCTGTCTCCCAATTCATGTGGGAATTTGATTTATCAAATTCCATTTAAATGTTCACAAAAATCCGGTTTTAGTTAATGTTTATATATCTATTTACTTTTAGTAAACTTCAAAATTTCTGAGCTTTTTACTAAAGGAAATAATATTTCTTCACCATTTTCAATAACATCAAACCTTGGCCTGAAACTTCCTTGGAGATTTATACCTTCATTTAAATTCAAAGCAATTCTCTGCATTAAATGCAAATCTAAATTAATAACATATATATGAAATGTTTTAACATCTCTGAAATCGCCCGTAAGTTGTATCAAATAAAATTTATCATACTTAAATATTACATCTTCAGAACAGCTTGTAAATAGTGAATTTCCCGGAGTATAAGGTGGTATATAATTTTTTCTAAATATAGGCATATCCAACAATTCATCCAAATTACGTTCCCTAATCAATGTTCCTTCTTTATTATATACATTTAATTTTAGAAGGGCATCTATAAAGGCATAATAATTTCCTTCTTCATCCATGAATGGATGTGCAGAAGCAGCAACTTCTATAAATCGAGGCATTTCTTGAATTTCTTTTTGAATTTCTCCTATTTCACGCACTATTTCTCCATTTCGCGAAAAAACGGTTATAAAAAACCCCCTCTCAGGTATATTTATTAATATTTCTTTATTTTTAGTTACATGCATTTTTGTTGTTCTTTTGTGTGCATGTGGAACACGAAAAGAGTTTAAATATTTACCTTCTTTGTTTAATATAGTTAATCTTTGATTACCATAATCATATACATATATATCACCTTCATAGTCAATATCAAAATATCGAGGCTCTAATATTTCACCCGGACCCTGCCCAACACGACTAAACATACGCAAGAATTTACCTTCCGGAGAAAATACATAGAAAACCACATTACCGGCATCTAAAATTACAATTTCACCATCCGGATTTTCTTTTATATGCCACGGCATGTTTAAGCCCTCATTATTAAATATATAATCCTGACTAATAAATATTTCAGGATAGTAATCAACCAATTCGTATTTCTCAGTAATTTTTTCTTGTCCATCAGAGCAACCAGAAAACAATGTACCACATGATAAGAGTAAAAATAAATACATTAATAAAAATTTAAACCTTTTTGATAGTAAAGCAGCTAAAATCATAATAACACATCCTTTCATAAATAAAATGTTTCAGCAAAACTTTGGCAAACTTTAAATTTATACTATTTATTTATCAAATAATGCCAAAAGAGGTTTTTAATGCCTAATTGAAAAGGACGAAACGCAGGCTAAAGCCTGCGGCTACCATTATAATATTCTCGATTCAACCACTTGGTAGCCGCACACTTTAGTGTGCGCTTGATTATTGCTAAAGTTTTGATTTCAGTTTATTTTTAAATAATCGAAATCTTTATAATAATCAGACAATATATCTATTTCTATTGATTCTCAGGCTTCATTTCTTAGTTTCAGAATTATGTACAAGCTTGCTATTAATAAAAAATTTAAACAAATCAACCTGAAATGTCAAGAAATATATATGTTGTCCCCAAATTACTAGTTAGTAAGTATTTTCATCAAAAAGCTACCGGTTATCAACCAAAAACAAAAAAGTCATTCTTATTTCTTATCATCGACAGGGGTCAATCCCATAGGCTCCATGAGATACCGGTCGAACCATTTTTCTATGCGGCGGTATTCATCGATCCAGCTGTCCGGGTCGGTGAAACCGTGGTTTTGACTGGGATAAAGCATTGCCTCAAACAGGTCTGTCTTCCCTGCTTTAATAAGCCTTTCAATTAATTGAATCGTATCCTGTGCAAATACGTTACTGTCACGCAACCCGTGCAACAGCAGCAGGTGTCCTTTCAGATTTTCAGCATGATGGATGGGCGAGCTTTTTATGTATGCCTCTTCATTATCGCTGACTCTTCCGAGCCGTGCCTGAGTATAACTTGCGTTGTAATTCTCCCAGTCGGTAACCGAACGAAGCGCCGCACCCGCTTCAAAAACATCAGGACGAAGGAACATTGCCATTAGCGTCATAAATCCGCCGTAACTGCCGCCGTAAATCCCGACATAATCGGTATCGACATAATCAAGCGTTTTCAGATATTCCACACCGGCAACCTCATCATCGAGGTCTTTGCCGCCGAGATACATATACACGTCATTCCGGAAATCCCTGCCGTAACCTTTGCTGCCGCGATAATCTATATCGAGCACGACATATCCCTTTTGCACCAATCGGTGATGAAATTTGATATTCGGAGAATAAGTTGCCCATCCTTTTATCGTATTCTGTATGTATCCGGCGCCGTGCACGAATATAACGGCAGGGTATTTCCTCGAACGGTCCAAGTCCGGCGGGTCATACTGCATTGCATATAAAGGCGTGCCGTCAAGATGGTTGTTAAACACGACAAATTTCGGTTTAATCCAATCTATGTCTTTAAACTCCTGCGGTATGGTATTAGACAATTGTATTTCCCGTGCGTTCTGCTTTGTCTCTGTAATGAAATAGTCAGCCGGTCTCATAAGCGATGCATGTGAATAGAGCACGTACTTTCCGTCATCAGAAACAGCGGTTAACTGATTCATGCCTTCGATAGATGTAATCCTGGTCTTCTCTTTTGTTTTCAGATTAAACGTATAAATATGCCGTTCGGATGGGTCTATTTCTGTTGATTGGTACACTACTGTTTCTCTATCAGGCATCAAGCGCACGTTCTCAAGTTCCCAATCGCCTGAAGTTATCTGTTCGATACCGCTTCCATCCGCAGCCACGCGCCAGAGGTGGTTATATCCTGAACGTTCTGAAGTGAATATTATCGATTTCCCTTCCATATCCCAGGATGAATAAAATCCCGGACCATCGATCCATCCGTTTTCCTCTGTTTCGATGTCGATTATGCTCGTCTCCCCTGTTTCCGGTTTGAAAATCAACTGCACCATGGTATGTGAATCAGCCGATAATTTAATGATATGGAGCATCGATCCATCCGGAGACCAGTTCTGGGCGCGGGTTCTGAATTCTTTATTTTCGCCGAGATTGACCTCACGGGTCGATTTTTCGTCCACATTTACAAGATAAAAAGTTGTCTCGCTGTACGGGTCATCGGGAAAACTGTTTCGACCCCGACCGGGTTCAACATATTTTGTTAAATAACTCGGGACGATAATATTACGCTGGGGAGTATCTGAGCGGCGGCGTGAAAAAGTTGCAAATTTTGCATCGGGAGACAGATTAAAACTGCCGATGCCTCCCCTCATGTCATCGCTTTTTTCGTCCGTTACTTTTGTTGTGCGTCGTGACTCGACATCGACATACCATATATCACCTTCATGAACGTAGAAAATGCGGCTGCTGTCTTCAGTCCACAGTATTCCTGAAACACGATTGACTGTTAATTGCTTTTGACCTGTTCCGTCCCTGTTAATTATCCACAGACCGTCCTGATTGGTATAGGCAATCTTTGCATTATCCGGTGAAAAGGTGAAGCTGCTGCCCGCATTAATGTCTCCGGTGAGGTCAGAGGTTTGCCCGGTTGCAACATTCAAAAGTTGAAAAACGCCTCTTTGTACGGAGATCAATGTGCTTCCTTTCTCCGGCATCCAGCGAACACGCCCGCTGAAAGGACGCTTGAGTTCCACCGGTCTGCCTCCGGTGACGGGGACTTTATACAGCGCCGTGCCCTTGTTTAATTCAACGTCATTCCATGTGAATACAACCCACTTACTATCCGGAGAAATAGAACCGTTGGAGGCGCGGTTTCCCTCGACAGCCGGACGCTTAAAAATATCGTGCAGCGACAGTAATTCTGTTTGTGCATAAGCACATGGCGTTAAGACGATTACAACATTCAAAACCAGCAGCAAGGCTAATGCAGCAATTGACAAATTCTTGTAACGACGCATAGCAATTCTCCTTCATTTAGTCGAGTAGTTCATCCATTACTGGATTTCACCCTCACAGAACCGGACGTGCGGATTTCCCGCATCCGGCTCTTCCAAGCAGGTAACCCGGATTGACCGGAAGCCAACCTTCAGAGTGTG
>Ga0114930_10001741_pt1 | contig 20350 bp, 15 predicted proteins | sample AnhtaG_FD_87300 | JGI IMG/M metagenome (GOLD analysis project Ga0114930, IMG submission 87300) | Deep subsurface microbial communities from Anholt, Denmark to uncover new lineages of life (NeLLi) - Anholt_01485 metaG | ecosystem: Environmental > Aquatic > Marine > Oceanic > Sediment | place... | reverse complement strand
GGAGAACAACCATGGCAGCAACATTTCAGACTCGTCGAGATTTCTTGAGGAACGCGGCTATGGGAACCGCGGGAGCCATGCTCGGAGCAATGGCAGCCCGCAGCTATGGGCAAGCTCCAAAGGCGAACGATCGGATTCGCGTCGGTGTTCTGGGCTGCGGCTCGCGGGCACGAGGCGCTTTGATCAGGGAGGCCCTTCAGTTCGCGGACGAGTGCAACGTGGAGTTAGCAGCCGTCTGCGACATCTGGAAGCAGGCTCGCGAGCAGGCCGCTGCCATGATTAAGAAGGTAACTGGTCGGGAGCCGAAGCAGATCAAGTACTATCAACATCTACTCGCGCAGGAGGATATTGACGCCGTGATCATTGCCGCTCCCGATCACCAGCACGCTCGCATGCTCGCGGCGGCCGCGAGGGCTGGAAAAGACGCTTACATTGAGAAGCCAATGGCCATGAATATGAAGGAATTGGTCGAAGCAGTGGATGCGGTGAAACAGCACGACCGCATCGTTCAGGTCGGGACGCAGTTGAGGAGTTGGCCATCCTTCACGGGGTGCAAGGCGTTTGTGCAAACCGGTGCACTGGGCAAAATCTCGAAGATCACTCAGGTTCGCAACGGCTACCGCCCTTACTGGCACGGATACGTCCGCCGCATCGAGAAATCGGACACCGATTGGAAGGCATTTCTCATGGGCAAGCCAGATCGTCCGTGGGACCCCGATCAGTACACCGCGTGGTATGGTTACCGGGATTTCTCCAGCGGCCCCGTCGGCGGCTTCATGAGCCATTTCATTGATCTGGTGCATTACATCACGGGCGCAAAGTTCCCCCACAGCGCCGTGACTCTCGGCGGCATCTACGTGTACAAAGATGGGCGGACGGTGCCGGATACGGTGCACACGTTGCTCGATTACCGCGACGAATTCATGGTCAGCTACTCGACGAGTTTTGGCAACGGGAGTGGCAGCTACACCAAGTTTTTCGGGACGCGAGGCGTCCTCGACGCGACCAATTGGAACGAGCCGGTCGTCAGCGGGGAGGGGAGCGATGACCCGAATCGAATCAAGGAAAAGAAGCCCGTCTCGCACGTCGAGATGCCGCACCACATGCAGGACTGGCTGACTTGCCTGCGGACCCGAAAGCAGCCCAACGCCAACATAGATGCGGGCTATCAGCATGCGGTGGCGTGCATTCTGTCCGATATGGCGTACGTGGAAGCTCGCCGCATGATCTATGACCCGGAAAAGCGGGAAATCCGCCCTGGCTGAGCTGGCGTTCTCTGCGGGGAGAACCCAACCGCAGAGTGCGCAGAGCACGCGGAGATGCTTGTCTCCCGGGCGGCAAGCTGCTATTTCCGAAGATCAACCCATTTGAATCCGGCGCAGGCCCGCATTGTGGCCGCAAGTTTTTCGATGAAGTAAAGATCTGCTTTGCACCAGGGGATGTCCAACCATTTTCGCAGAGCGTTCCCATTATCGCCGAAGACAAAGGCCCTCCCTATGAAGGTGGCCCAGGGATTGATGGGATGATCCATGCAGGTCTCGTCCGCGTGGTAGGTCAAAGGACCCCAGGCGAGGAACCAGGTGGGGCGATGGTGAGTGATGTATCGGGCGAAGAGCGCCTGATGCTCCCTGAAAGCGTGGTCGTGGAGCAGCCGCCCGATCTCCGGCGTGATGCAGAGGTAACGGCTGGGACGACCCGTGTTCCAGTAATTCAGGTGGAATTTCGTGAGCGGCCATTGCTTCTCTCTAATGATGCGCTCGCGAAGGGCATCGAGCGTGATTTCCACTGCTTCCTTCTCCGCCTCCTCGTCGCCAAATTGATGAGCGAGCCGAACGTAAGCGATCAGTCCGGAAAGGCGTCCATTGCTGAAATCTGCTTTGTTCGCGTTGGGGTTTCGGGGGCGGCTCCTCAGCCAGGGCCGAATTCGGGGCCAGGCTTCGCGGAGGGCGTCCGAACGTCCCGTCGCGTAAGCCCACGCCCACAGGGGATATAATCGCTCGAGGCCAATTGGCCGCAGCGGCCAGGTGCGAAGCCGGGCATCCTCCGAGAGATCGTAATATTCTCTCCGTTCGCCGACACCGGGATTGAGGCGCTCTGTGGTTAGAGGGTTGTTGTCTTGAAAGGTTCGCGAAAGGTAATCGCGAATCTCTTGCTGCGTTTTCTCACCCACGAACGGATAAGCGTGTGCAAGAGCCTGGAAAATCTCGCTCGGTTCGTCAAAATAAATCCAACCGTGATTCATTTGATTGGGGTAGGGGAGGGGCACCCAGAGAGGAGCGGAAAGCACTTCCTGAACCTGGCGCTTCAGCTCCGCTGTCAACTCAGCTTCCTTTTCGTTTTTGCCCGATGCCACTCGGCGCGCCGGAATAGAGACTTCCCAGATATACTTGAGGAGCTCCTCATCTTTGATCTGCCGAGCATACTCTCGCGCTTCGTCAGCATGACGCTGAGCCACGTCTTCATCCTCCGGCTGAATCGCTTTCTCTTTGTCAGGCCAGCATCGCCCGTAGCCCGAAAGCAGCATATCCCAGTCGAGCGGCTGACTGCGAATCAATCGCAGATTCTCCGGCGAGCGATAGTCGTAAAGAGGCATGTTTTTGTCCGTGGGCCGCCAGCGAGGCTCTTCGTGTTTCTCGGCGTGTTGGATTGCGATAAGCATGGACTGAGCTCTGCCTTCATGTCCGGGAACCCAATAGATGGTGCCATCGGCAATGGAAACGGCCGCGTAAGTACCCGTGCCCCCAAATACACCCGCCCCTCGTGTGAGAAACTCCAGCCCGAACGGAAGCGGTTGTCCCTTGATGACGCGCAGGAGGTTCGTCGGCCCGAGATCATCAATGCCCCAATGAACGTTGTAACCGAGAAACGAGACGCCTTCCTTCACCAGGTCCCAGCTTTCCACTCCCGGTCCTGGCGCACCCGGGCGACCATTCCTGGCGTGGTAAAGGCTACTTCCGGCACCAGTGAACTGGCACATCTCGTCATGGACGATGGCGAACTCGGCAGCTCGTCGGTCGTCGGGGTCATAGATGGGTTTGATGAATCCGCTCTTCGGATTGAGATAGCCCACCTGGAGAAACTGCGAATAGGTTCGATAGCGTGCCCAGGTGTATCCGGCGTACTTCACAATGATACGCCCGTCCGGCGTGACGATGGGCGGCGTGCCGGTGCCTCCGCAGCTCTCCTTCCAGATGACCGGTGCGATAAAAGGCTCTTCGCCGGTGCGCTTGTCGAAGACGAAAAAGGACCGATAGCCTGGACGACGCGACATCTCCTCACGCACAAGCTCGATCTGTTTTCGCTGGACCTCCGGGTCTCTCAGCAGCGGTAGGTCGTGCTCCTGTTTCTTCTGCCGCTGCTCCTTTGTATCCCGCCATGTGGGAATCTGGAAGCCGAGCTTCTTCAGAATGGATATGAACAGATCGCCGGGGCCATGCTTGCCCAGACCGGGCATGGTTCTGAACATGACGAGGTCGCCGGTGATCACCGGGTGATAAGCCCGGGCCGTGACCCCTTGCAGAGATGTCTTCCACAGAATCTTGCCGTCACGAGCATCAAGGCAGTACGCCACGATATCTTCCGCAGCGGCATAGATTCGCCCTTCGTCATAAGCGGGCGAACAAAGGAACGGGCCGCCGACGGGCGTTCGCCAGACGAGCTCCCCATTCGCAGCGGAAAGGGCGTAGAAGAAGCGGTCGCGACCTCCGATATACACTGCGCCGCCTGCCACTACCGGGGCATTCCACAGGCCCTTGCCCGTCTGATACGTCCAGCACTTTTCGCCCGTGCGAGCAGCGAGCGCGTAGACCTTCCCGTCGAGCGAACCAAAGAAGCACTTGCCATCAACCACTGCTGCGGAATGAAGGATGCCACTGCCAACCCGACCCGTCCACACATCCTTTCCAGTCTCCGCATCAATGGCGTGCATTGTCCCGTGCATTGTGCCGACATAGACCAGGCCGTCCACGATGACAGGCTGCAACCCGCAAGCCAGACCTTCTTCGTGAAAACTGCGATACCATTTCCGCCGCGTGGGGAACTTGACTTCGTCCTCAGCAGTGGCCCAGCCGGTCCGCTGGGGATCGTGCGCGAGCATCGGCCAGTCCCCCGCGCGCAATGCTGGCGCGAACAGCAGGAGAAGGATGAAAATTGCCGCTGCATTCCGCATGCCCTGTAAGATCAACCTCATCTTTACTCTCCTCAAAAAGAAGCGAAATTTGAATTGGACGCAGATCTGAACAGAAGCTCGCCTCTTCGGGCTACGACATCTTCGGGACGATACCACACCGACGAGGCATCTTGTCAATTGGAGGAAATGGTTTGCGGGAGAATTAGCGCTTCTGCTTGCGGAGCAAATTCCGTATCATATGCGGGATTCACAGACAACGGTTGGAAGGCTAAAGCATGCAGAAAGGACAGGGATGAAGCGGCTGTGTTCAATGCTTGTGCTTTTGAGTCTTGCCCTGTTCGGCTGTGGGGGCGGAGGAGGGACTCCGGCGCCTGCCAACGTCGCAGGAAGATGGATGGGAACGATGGATCACGACGTCAGTGGCAAGCTTCTTCACTTCCCCGTAGCACTCATCCTTTCCCAGGAAGGGGCGCATGTCACCGGCACAATGATTCTGGAGTATGGCGCGGACGGACACGGGGGACGAATAGACGGTGATATGCACGGCAATCACTTCACAGGCAGTCGGACCGCCCGGCACGTTGCGGACATCGAGTTCGATGTGACCGGCGACACGCTGGTGGGGACCTTCACCTTCGTCAGCGTCGAGGAAAACCTGAACGAGCACGGAACCTTCATCTGCACGAGGGAACACCCGCCGCAGCAGACACCCACAAACCAGGGTTGACCCTGGCCCTGTTACTCCTCCGGCAAAGAACGGATGACTTCACGCACGATGACATCCATGTGTCCCGTCGCGAAGTTCGCGAGAATGAGATAAGGCTCTCCGCCGATTGCTGCTGACAGGATAAAGGTGGGCGATGGGTCGTCGACCAGGAATTTTTCCCTGCCCCTTTTCGCGCTGGCGGATTGTTCGCCCTCGCTTTCACTGGGCGTGCTCATCGTTCTGTAGCACGTTCTCCTGCCGATGGTCATGCGGATACGCCCGCCGAGACCTTTCAACGCTTTTGCGACATCTTTGCGCTTGGAAAGCCTCACGATGAGGAGCTCGTTCACACTGGCTCGATGATGAGGGCTGCGGTTGAAATCGAGCAGTCCGACTTCAGTCTGATACTTCACCCGCCACATCTGGACCGGCTTGCAGCCCGTGATCTCCAGAAACCCGGCATAAATCAGCCGATCTGCCATGAGCCAGCCCAGAAAGGAAACGGTCTTGTTGTTGGCTTGCTTTCCCGAGCCCCTGTATCTCCCTTTCGGAATCCAGTCCGGCGGGTCAGGCGGGATGTTCTCGTCATCGAGATTCCAGAGGTCATGGGAGCGAGGCCATCGCGGCAGACCAATCGCTAAACCATATAGCATGCGAGTCTCCAGGAACCGTTTGGCGCCGAGCAGGACGCCGTTGGGAGTGGACCCGGTAATGCGAATCAGGAAGCGCAGGGGCGGCGCGGTCCGGTGGGAAGCCTTCTTTTCAGCGGGCAGGGAGAAGAGCGTATCGGAATAAAAAGGGCTGCGGTCAAATTCGACGAATCCGACGTTTCGCCCCGCAAAGAAGTATCCGAAGCCGCCGACATAGAATCCCCGCGTCTCCGTAAACGGTGCGGCAGGCATGTGGCCAAGAGGAGCATAGTGAAGCTCCCGGTTGAGCGCCCAATAACTCGGATAGGCCAGAAGAACGCGATTTGTTGTCGGGCGACCAACAGCGACCACGTGCCATTTACCGCTTTGTGTGACAGGGGTGCCGAGCACCTGCTCATCGCTCAAAAGCTGGGCCGAATCGCTCCTCTCTCTCAGCGTCCGGAAAATCAATTTCGCCGCCTGCCGCTCCTCACTCTGCGCTTCCATCCCAACGCAAACCACAGCCGCCGGAGCAATCTCGTCCAGGACATCCCCCCACGAGAGTTGACATGCTAATGAGGCCGCCAGCAAACAGTAAACCGATGCTCTCATCACTACACTTCACTTTTTGGAGCGACACAATAGAGCGTTGCGGAGTTCGGACCCAGCGATGCGCCAAATGTTAGGTATTCTCCGTCTCGTCTGCATCCGACCTCTTTCCCACTGATCACGTCTATGACCGTCCATCGTCCGGGGCCAACTTCGACCTTGATTTCTCCATGCTCTTTGCGCCCTGCCGTCTCCTCCGCGACGATGAATATCGTTCCTTTTGCCTCGAATGCATAGCCTTCGATGGAAGTCCCTGGCGGGAAAACGATGGGGTTGCCGGTCGCCGAGCTGAGCTGAGAGGCAAAGTCGGCGATTAGGGAACCCGGAATTTCGGATGGTCCGCACGTGAACCATTTCTCCACAGAGCCCGCCCGGAAGCCACAGCGGATCTCTCCCAGCCCGTTCATTCGCGGGGCGTAGACTTTCGGCTCATAGTCAGGCAAGTTCGATTCCGTATCAGCATGAACCGCGCACGAAATCGGGACCTTGTGCCGACGAAGGGAGATGAGGAAGTCTTCGTAAAGATCGGACCTGTATGCTCTGCCAGCCTTATCGTCTGCGAAAGTCCAGTCCTTGCATACAAAAACCGGTCCCATGGGCTTCTCGACCCCGATCACCTCCATAAGCTGGAAGCATTTGTCGTGAATGCGAATCTTCTCGCTGGAGGCACCGAGCTCAATCAGGGATCGCCACACCCCCTCCGATCCGCGCGGCGGAGAGTGCGTGTAGACGTGATGAAGCTGGCCCTCCGCGTCGTAAGCCGTAATCCACGCCGGTTCCAGATACCATCGGTAGATTTCTCCATCGGCCGCGTTTCCGGGACATCCGTTCCATCCGACGCAGAGTGTGTGATCAGGAGTGAAAGCCTTGATGATCATGTTGGAGAGGCTGTAGGGGAGAGGATTGCCCTGCGTGAGGCGGAAAGCGGCTCGGTCGTCGCTCGTTCCAACGCTGACGCAACGGGATAGGATATCGCAGAACTCGGCCGCTTCCGGCAGAGTGATGAGCTGCCTGTTGGACTCGCCGTTCAGGTCACACGCTTTCGAGTCCGCAACGATGTCCTGCACCGCCTCGCAGGTCAGTTCCAGTGAGCGAAAGGTCGTGTTCCTGGCGATGAAGTATTCGAAGTGTCTCGGATACTCCTTGCACTTGCGAATCAGCTCCTTGAAAGTATCAGCTTCGATAGTGATGCCAAACTGCTCCTTCATCCAGGATACGAAAAAGCGGAGTATCTCTGGCGCGAAATGCTTCCCGATGCCTCGACCGATGCCCCAAGCACCTCCCAAAGAGATGCTCAGAGGCGCGCCCGGGTGCTTGTCGCTCAGATGTTGCGCCCACTTCCGCAACATTGGCTGCATTCTCTCGCGGAAGTAGATCTCATTCGGAAGCATCGTGTGGGTCCGAATCGCGGTGGCAGACAGAACGAAAGGCAGACAGAACGACTGGTCTACGCGGGCCGCCGTTTGGGGGTCTATTGTGGTCAAACGAACTGGTCGAACACACGGATTATACTCGCCCCAGCAAAGCCCCGTTCGCCCGCCGTGCAAACCAACCATTCCGCAAGCGTAGTGAGTCCACAACCACCAATCTTCCTGGATGACAGCAGTTTTCTTGACGTGAGATGCCATGGCCCAGTTGGAGTCAATTGCCCTCAGCGGCACGCCTCCTTCTTTCACCGCCTCGTCCCAGGGAGTGGTCACCTTATGAGCCCAGCCGGGCTTCATATAGCGTAAGGCTATCCCATGGGGCGAAACCGCTTCCGCAAAGTGTTTCATCCCTCGCCAGGGCCGAATACCGTAGAACGGCTTGACCGCCGTCTCATCGCCGACCTGAACCCGAACCTGATACACCTCGAAGTCGGAAGTGATGGCGACCTCGTACGGACCGTACGTCCTGGACTCGAGCCGCCCACGATGGAGAACTCGCCTCTCTCCTGACACAAGAAGCCCAACCGAGATCTCGCCGTCGCTTGATGCCTTGTTCCGCGGTATCTCGACCGTAACGTGCGCCTTTTCTCCCGGCACATACACGATGGATTCGCTCTCGTACTGCCTGCACCATTCTTCCGGTGGAAGACTCAACAATGATAGACCACTCTCTCCGGCCCGTCTATCCCGGTAGCTATCGAGGCGAATGGATATGCCGGGTTCCGAAAAAAAAGAGGGGCACAGCGACATAAAAACTATGATAGGTAAAACTGTCAGGGAGCCTCCGCGCACGGTCTCCTCGCCTTCCTGAGAAGTCAACTCACTCCTTCAGCGAGTATGCTGCGACCAGCCAGTGATGTCAAGCTCTTGAGGTAACCGGGTGCGGCTACGTTTAAGTGGTAGGGGAGTTGCCTTGCGCCTGTTTGTTGGGGGTTGGAGGTTTGGGAGTGATGAACCGGAAGGATGGGATAAATACGGTCGGTGGAGTCCCTGTGGATTGGGGAGATTGATCGGTCGTGTAGGTTTGATTCGGGGGGGCTTGTGGTTGTATCGCCAGCATCTTGCCGGCTGTATGGGGGGCATCCTGCCCCCCTATCGAGGGCGGGACGCCCTCGGGAGAGCGGCCGCGGACGGCGGCGTTACGCCTGGCAAAACCACCCACTCAAATGTAGCCACACCCAGGCAACCCCAGCCGGTGCTTGCTCGTTCTCCCCTGAGCCGGACGGAAGGCGGGCTAAGCCAAAGAACCTGCGTGAGGGCTCTACTTATCGCGGCCGCCGGAAGAGACTGGGGCGAATTTCTGGATGCGGTGGTTGTGGCTGTCGCTGACATAGACGTTGCCGGAAGCGTCCACGGCGATGCCCAGAGGGACGTTGAGCTGGCCTGGGCCATCTCCGAATTCTCCCCACTCGGTCAGGAACTCGCCGTCAGGCGTGAACTTCTGAACCCGGTCGTTGTTGGTGTCGGCGACGTAGACGTTGCCTTCTTTGTCGAGAGCCACGGCCGCGGGAAAATGAAACTCGCCTTCACCGCTCCCTTCTTTTCCCCACTTTTTCAGAAACTTCCCGTCGGAATCGAACTTCTGGATGCGGTGGTTCTTTCTGTCGCAAACGTAAACATTCCCCGATTTGTCCACGGCAATCCCTCCCGGAGTATTGAACTGGCCATCACCCTTGCCTTTGCTGCCCCAGCTTTTCACGAACTTGCCCTCGGAATCGAGCTTCCGGATGCTGTGTGCGCGTTTGTCGCTAACGTAAGCATTACCAGAGGCATCTACCGCTACTGATACGGGCTCTTTCAATTCGTCTTCGGCCTTGAGCGGCCCTTCCCATTGTGCTATGAATTTCCCGTTGGCATCGAATTTCTGGATCCGTGGCTTTCCATAAAGCCGGTTGCCCTGCCAAGACGCGGCCTCAACCACATAGACGTTTCCAAAACGGTCGGTGGCAATGTCTGCTGGCCCGATAAACCGTCCGTGGCTTGAAGGCAACTTGATTCGAAATTTTGCGGTAACTTTGCCATTGGGGTCGAGCTTCCAAATCCGCAAACTCGTGTCGGTGAGATAGACGTTTCCGGCCCCGTCCGCGGCTATAAGGCGGGGATAGGCCGGAAAACCGTAAGTTCCCTTTTTATCTTCCGCAAGCCACTTGGCCAGAAATTTGCCATTAGAGTCGAACTTCTTAATACTGCGTTCCTGGACAATATAAACGTGGCCGAGCTTATCGACGCATATAGGGTTACTGTATGACCACTGGTTTGCGTCTTCGCCTTTGCCCCAGACGCTTATCAATTGTCCATTAGGGTCGAACTTCCGGATGGCTCCGCCATTTACATCTGTACAGTAGACATTTCCATCAAGGTCGGCAGCGAGACCACTGGCTGCTGGTAGAGTCCATTTTGTGACGAGCTTTCCGTCAGTGTTGAATTTTTGAACTCGTTTTGTTTCCGGCTGTAACTGCTCAGGTCTGTCCAGGACAAAGACATTGCCAGAGGCATCGACAGTTAGAGTGTGTAGATTTTCGAATTGGCCCTCGCCGCTACCCTTGGTTCCCCATTTGGCAAGCAATTTCCCTTCTGGGCTGAACTTTTGGACCGAATAGTTATCCCTATCTGCCACGTAGATATTGCCAGCGGCATCAAGCGCCATGCCACACGGCACCTCGAACGGGCCCATTTGCTTTCTTGCACTTCCCCATTTTTTCAGGGGCTCGCCATCACTATTCAATTTATGCACCTCCTGCGACGCGTATCTATCCAGATTCACATAGATATTGCCGCAGGCGTCTACTGCCATGCCGCCGATCGTCGCCCAATAGAAGCCACCCCATTTACCCAGGAATTTACCCTCGGAATCGAACTTCTGAATGCGACTACTTTCATCGACGACGAAAACACTGCCCTTTTCGTCAACCGTAACACCCCCAGGGCGGTTGAATTGCGCTGCAATTCCCCACTCTTCCAACCAATTCCCTTCGGAGTCGAATTTGACTATGCTGTGATTCTGGACCTGCACGACATAGGCGTTCCCGCAGTTGTCCACGGCAATATCAATAGGCGACCAGAGGCCTTTCGCCCATGTGGCAATAAATTGTCCGCTGGGAGTAAACTTCTGAACGCGTTCCATGTCCAAGACATAAACGTTCCCAGACGCGTCAAAAGCTATGCCGCTTGGCCGAGCGAGAACTCCCTCCTTCTCTCCGGAACCTCCCCATGCCACCAGGAACTTTCCATTGGGGTCGAACTTCTGGATGCGGTGACTTCTAAGGGTGTCGGCGACATAGACGTTTCCCTGAGTATCTACGGCTATTCTCCCGCCGTAGCCTGCACTGCCCCATTGAGTGATAAGTTCGCCATTCGGCGAATATTTCTCAACCCGCACAAGTGATGAGTAATCTGTTGCGAGTACAAAGACGTTTTCCGTGGGACCTACGGCTACATCGATAAGGAAATGGAATTTCTCGACGCCGGGCCCATTTCGCTCCCAAACCTCAATAAATTCTCCAGAAGCGGTAAACTTCTGAATCCGGCTATCTTTCGAATTAGGAAAATCCCAATCTATTACATAGAGGTTACCAGAGCCGTCTAGCGCAATCTCGCGAGCCCATCCGAATTGCCCCTCACCCCTGCCGGGGCTTCCCCATTTTGTTATGAATCTACCTTTGGAGTCGAACTTTTTGATACAGTGGTTGCCCCCGTCGGCGATGTAAACGTTTCCAGCGTTGTCAACAGCAACTGCATGTGGGGCATAAAAGTGCCATCCCCGGGGCCCCTCCGGCCACATTTTGACGAATCGGTACTCTTCGCTTGCTGTGACGGTGCCCAGGGACATGACGAGCACCGCAAGAACGATCAATGCTTTCTTTGCGATCATCTATGTACCTCCTGTTCATTCATTGAGGTGGCATGGGGCTCCCTTGCCCATGGTTATTCCGGGCGGGACGCCCGTGCCACACAACGACTTAGAGATTGCCGCCTTCCATTGGAAGGAAGGCCGTCCTCGGCGAATAAAACCGATCAAAGCGCTCCGTCAATTGCTCCATCTCAAAACGGAGCGCGGAAATAGCCTCCTCCTGTCTGTCCTTGGCTTCTTTGAGTTCTTTTCGCTCGCGCAAGAGGGCCACCTCTCGCTGCGATGCCTCCAGCTTGACCGTCAGAGTCTCCACCTTTTTCCACAGATTGAAGGACAGCAGAGAAACCAAAGCCATGAGGCAGAGAGCAGCAAAGCCTCCAGCCCATGCCAGCCGCCGGAACTTCCTCCCCGGTGGTACGCGGCCCACTCCCGGCTGTGCTTCAGCCTCGGCCGATTCCATCTTCTGCTTCAAGGCCGCGAGGTGGTCTCGCAACCGGGACTCGACTTCCGGCGGGACTTCGGAGTCCGTGGCTTTCGTCAGAAGGCTATCCAACACCTTCCGATCGTGGTTCCCTTTCATTGTTCAGTACCTCCTTCCGTGAATAGGGGGCCAGGTGAGCAAGGTCTCTGGAGAGGCGACTCCGAGCACGGGCAACATGCTTGCGTACCGTCACTTCGCGGCATCCGAGTGCCTGGGCGATCTGACTATAAGGGAGCTCCTCCACGAACCGCATCAGCACTGCCTGGGCCTGTTTTCGCGGCAGGCGGCTGATGGCCTGGAAGATCTCCTCGCGTTTTTCCCGTCCCGAGATCCGTTCGGCCGCCGAAGGAGAAGGATCAGGCAGTGTCTCGGGAAGCGGTTCGAGTTTTTCACGGTTCTGATGTCTGGCTCTCTGGCGGACGACCCCATAAGCCGAATTGACGCAGATTCTCAGGATCAAGGCGTGTGGGTTGGGATGCCGGCGGATGCGGTTCAGGCGCTTCCAGATCGTCGTCAGCGCTTCCTGGAAGGCGTCATCGGCATCGTCGGGGTCTCGGACGATTCGCCATACGGATCGAATCATTCGGTCTTCGATCGGACGAACGAGCCTCTCGTAATCGCCGTGACCGCTGTTCAATCGCTCTTGTCCTCCCTCTTTTCAGTACGAGGAAGAATCTCGCGTCACTTCCTCCCCGCCTTCATCTTTATAAACGCTTACAAGGGCAGTTTTGTGGACAAACCGTACAAAAAATATGCATTTCCCCCCTGCACCATATAGAAAAGAAGCCCCCTGTGTCCAGATGTCACAAGACACCCGCTCCCTCTTTGGATATTACGCAAGTCTGCGAAATGAACCACAGCTATCCGATTCGCTTTTCTGACCCCTTTTTCTCAGACGAAACTGGTTCCCCCAGAAGGAGTTGAGCTCGGGAACTGGCGGCGGAGATAGGAAAAGGGCAAAAGAATGGCGCGCCCGGCAGGACTCGAACCTGCGACCTACGGATTAGAAATCCGTTGCTCTATCCGACTGAGCTACGGGCGCGGGCAACGAGAGGTCTCGCTGCAGTGGCTGTTCAGATCCCTCGCTCGAGGTCAGTGGTCTGAAGTTCTCCCGACCATTGGACAGGCGATGGTAAGACTTGCGAAATTGACAACCATCCTGCGACGCCCCTTGCTTATAGTGTAACAAAGCGCTGGTCTGCCAACAAGGAGTTTCAAAACCAGGATACTTAGCCTGAATGAGTGACAAAAAAGGAGCGACGCAGCCCTAACGCTTTTTGTCAGAATAGCTTAGACAGACTCGACAACAAGCACAGAAGGTGTCCCGCTCATGAAAGATAATACCTGCCAACAACTGGCCTTTACAAGCATTTGTGGCAGGAGACTCACTGCCGTTTTCGATGATCATCGGGTGACATCGGACGGGGGGGTTGGCGTTGCGGATGTGAAGCGGCAGATCAAAGTGATTGATGCTCTGGCCGATGCCATTGTGGACTCGCACCATGCCTCCTATCTCCGGCAGGAGATATGGGAAATGATCGCTCAAGCGTCTTTCAGATCGCTTTGGGGTATGAGGACGCAAATCCCGCGTTCCGCGGGACGATCCCATCAAAGGAGACACTGCGTTCAAGATCGCCGCGGGGCTGGAGAACATGGTGACGCGAAAAGACCTGGCTATGACAAACCAGGGGAGATTCAATGAAACAAACAGAAACTGGACAAGAAACGAAAACCGATCTAATCGCTGGTTATCATGGGGCCTATAGGGAAACTATGATAATTTCTTGAGGTTGGCGATCAACGATGGCAAAATGAGACAGCGAAATCGGCGAAGCAAGAACGAGACATAATTGTTGAATCCAAGGAAAAAGGAAAGGAGAGGGAACCATGAAACACATGCTTGCTCTTGTCGGAGTTGTTCTTCTCTGTGTGGCGCCGGCTGTCGCATCGGGCGCAAGGTACGCGGAGGAGACGATTTTTAACGGCAAGGACCTCACCGGCTGGGACGGCGATCCTCGTCTGTGGTCTGTTGCGGACGGGGCGATCCGTGGCCAGACCACGCAGGAAAAGCCGGCGCGCGTAAATTCCTTCTGCATCTGGCGCGGCGGGAAGTTGAAAAATTTTATCCTCAAGATCAAGTTCCGTATCCAGAACGGGAACTCGGGCATTCAGTACCGCAGCCAGGATCTGGGCAACTGGCGTGTCGGCGGCTACCAGGCCGAAGTCGAGAACGCCCCGGGCAAGGTCGGTTTCCTCTACCACGAGGGGGGCCGCGGGTGGATGGTCAATGTGGGCGACATCATGGTAGTTGACGAGGAGGGCAACAAAAACGTCGTCGGAAAGATCGCCGACAGGGACGCCCTGATTGAGGCGGGCTACTACAAGGAGAAGGACTGGAACGAGTACACGATTATCGCCCGAGGCAACCACCTCGTTCACATCCTGAACGGCTTCCAGACCATTGAGATGATTGATGACGACCCGAAGGGCAGGGCCATGGAGGGCATCCTTGCGCTGCAGATTCATACGGGCGCGCCGATGATTGTCGAGTTCAAGGACATTCGCGTCACACACCTGCCGGATCATTTCGGCGGAGCGAGGCTCATTTTCAACGGGAAGAACCTCGATGGGTGGACGCTCTCCAGCGATGCGCTCAAAGACACATGGGGCGTCAAAGACGGTGTCATGAATAACAAGGGCAGGCCCGTCGGGTACATCCGCACGACAGAGGACTTCACGAATTACATTCTACGGCTTCAGTTCCGGCACCAGGGGAGAGGCAACGGCGGCGTGCTGGTACGCATGGTTGGTCCGGATAAGGTGTGGCCGCGATCCATCGAGGCGCAGGGACAGTACACGGCTGCGGGCGACATCTGGAACATAGACAATTTCCCGATGAAGGTTGACCCGGCGCGCACCCGCGGGCGCCACACTCGGAAAATGCACGAGTCCAACGAGAAGCCGGTCGGCGAGTGGAACCAGTACGAGATCACGATGGACGGCGGTTATCTCGAGCTCAAGGTCAACGAGCTGGTGCAGAACACCGCGACGGAGTGCTGGGAAACGCCCGGCAAAATCTGCCTCCAGTCCGAAGGCTCGGCGATGGAGTTCCGCAACCTGGTCCTGGTTCCGATCAAGAAATAGCCCGCAGAAGACCTCTCTATCCCGACAAGGTCCACGGGACAAACGGTCTGCGCGGCGTATGTCGTGCCTCCGGCAGGAGAGAGAGCGTGCTGCGCGGTTGAGAGCTGCGATCCCGGCATATCTTTACGCGGTCTGATGGCGACAGACTGCCTCTTTTCGTCTTGTCGCACAGTGGCGTTTCGTCTCGTTGCGACAGTCTCTCAGGTATGACCTACCTTTCGGGCATTCGCGCGGTCGGCCGGTACACGTTGCCTGATAGCAAGAGCATAGCCAGCCGTAAAAGAACTGCCAACGGACTTCAAAAGGGCTGCGGCCATTAACTGAACAACTGGAATCCGTGAACCGTCGAGCGGTATAATGCTGAGAGTTCCTCTCTGGGTGTCGGCCATTGAAGACCGGCTGAGTTTTGCCGTACGGATGCCAATACCGGCCGATCATCATAAGAGATGGGAAGGGGTGGAAAGCGAATAAGCCGACTAAGAAAGGCAACCGCCGGCGACGGTCATCCCTGACCACGAGTTCCGAATCTTTCGTCGTGAATCCGGTCCCGGCGAAAGCAGAAAGCGCCTGGAACTTTGCTCGCTTGGCGTCGAGCCCAGTCATTCTCAGGGCCACTGCCCCCGCTTTCACAATGAACGCCGAAGCAGCGATCAGAATCAGCGTGGGTATGAGAAATCCGAGTCCGCCCATAATCTCCTCCTACATGAGAACGCGAACACGCCCGGTCCCTGGTTCATGCTCAGATGGCAGACAACACCAAGCCTGTGATCCTTTGGCGACAAAAGGAGCTTCCTGCTGACCACGGGGCGAGATAACACACTCGCTCTCAGGCGGTTGATGTCAGCGCCTGAGCTGATCACAGGAACGATTATAAAGAATTCGCCTCATCTCCGCAATTGCCTTCCCGCTGATACCATGGGAGGATTGGGCAAATGACGGTCCACGGCAAGCCTGACGCCTGTGAAGCTCATTCCCGAAGGGACCGTGCCCTTGAGACCTGAACTCGTTCTGCTCTATCCCGGGCAAAAATGGGTCTTGGAGTACCCCATCGTGCTATGCTATTTTTATGTCAAATCAGCAAGATTGCGCCATCGACCGCGCAATGTTGTGCAAGGCACGATCAGGAGTAGTGGGAGTTCAAAGTGGCATTCGAAGTCAAGGATCGCTTGACAGATCACGAAATCGAGCGTGGACTAAGACAGGTTCTCAAAGACGGGCTGACCAGCCAGACTATCGTCACGCTGACAAGTGGTGCTTTTCTGGTTGCCTTCGCATTGCAGCTCGGAGCCTCGAACTTGCTCATAGGGCTTCTGGCCGCGATTCCTCCCTTGGCTCAACTCGTCCAACTTCCCTCGATCCTTCTGGTGCAGAAAGTGGGGAATAGACGGATCATCGCCGTCGTCTCGGCGGCGCTGAGCAGAGTGTTCTGGCTGGTGATAGCGCTGATCCCATTCCTTTTTTCAACGAGGGCAGGCCTGGCCTTTCTGCCCGTAGCGATACTGCTCAACGCGGTCTTCGGAGCGGTGACAAACGCCAGTTGGAATTCGTGGATGCGGGACCTTGTCCCACAAAACCGCCTGGGCGCGTTTTTCTCGAAACGTATGCGGTTGGCCACGGGACTGGCCATCGTTCTGAGCCTGGCGGCTGCGGCTTACCTGGATCTCTGGAAAAGTCAGTTCCCAAGGCATGAAATCCAGGGATACTCGATTCTGTTCTTTGTCGGTTTTGCCGCGGGCATGCTTGGCGTGTACTTCATTTCCACCATACCTGAACCTCGCATGGCCCCCATGGAGAAGGGCTTCTTCAAGCCGCTTTTGCAGCCATTTCGAGACGTCAACTTCAGAAACCTCATCCGGTTCTTGGGACCCTGGAACTTTGCAGTCAATTTGGCCGCTCCGTTTTTCGTCGTCTATATGCTCAAACGACTGCAATTGGAGATGTCGTCTATCATTGGTCTGATGGTATTGAGCCAGGTGATGAACTTTGCCTTCCTGCGTATCTGGGGCAGACTCTCAGACCGCTTCAGCAACAAATCGGTCCTCGCCGTCAGCGGACCTCTATTTGTGCTGTGCATCCTGGCCTGGACGTTCACGACACTGCCCGGGAAGTACGCCCTCACGGTGCCTTTACTGATTACCATTCACATCTTCATGGGCATTTCCCTTGCCGGTGTGACCCTGGCCTCCGGCAACATCGGGCTCAAGCTTGCACCAAGAGGACAGGCCACGTCCTATCTCGTAGCGAATAGCATGGTCAACTCGCTGGCTGCCGGCCTCGGCCCCATACTCGGAGGGAAATTCGCAGACTTCTTCGCCAAGCGGGAGCTCACCTGGACGCTAACCTGGAGGAGCCCGAACGGTGAAGCCAGTCTGCCCACCCTTGATTTGCAGCAGTGGGATTTCCTCTTTGCCTTCGCCTTTTTGATCGGACTATACTCCATACACCGATTGGGCATGGTCAGAGAGCTTGGCGAGGTCAAAGAGAAAGTCGTCGTCCGCGAATTCCTCTCGGAATCACGGATGATGGTGAGAAACCTTTCCAGTGTTGGCGGCCTCCGCCAGATGGTCCAGATTCCTCTTTCCCTTTTCAGACAGGCGACGAAGAAGAAACGTCCGCCCCAGTCAGGCCCGGGTGAGAATATCAAGGAAATGGAGGACGCGGCCGGCCCCTCTGAACCGGACCGCAAGCATTGACGCCGGTGTGCGGAGTAGAATGAAGAAGCAATAACATCAGCACTACTCGCCTCCAGGGTGAAGGACACCCTCCAGAGGCTCCCCTCGGACAAATGAGGATTTTCCCTTTGGGTAAGGCATTGCCAGATCGCGGCCTGAATACTCTCGTCTTGCGATTCACGGCCCCGTTTCGCTCGGGCCGTGCGGCCTGGGCCACTGTGCTTGCTATGGCAGTAAGCTTCGGCCTGTGCTTCGCAGAAACGCCGCTTGATACTAAACGCAGTGGGCTGATCTCCAAGGAACGCCAGGGTGCCGTTCGGGCTTCGCTCGTCGGAGATAAGACACGGTGTTCCCGATAAGCTTGGAGACACGCGTGAGGCAACGTGCTGTCCACCTCAGCCTGGTGTGGCGGCGCACAAGAATCCTCCTGGCGCTGCACCCCAGCGAAGGGGAAACAGATAACGATCAGAGAAGATGCCCGGAACTTCGTCGGCGTTATTTCGTCGCCGTCGGACCAGGACCATAGCCGCGCGACCGCAGCTCTTCCTGTGTCGGCAGGTTGTCGAAGACCTCGCCTGTCGGCGGACTTACAACCACCCAACCATTCGGCTCCTGCTGGAACACCACTGTCCGAAAGCTCTTTCCGTCCTCGCTCCGGACCTCTGCTCTCCTTTGCACAACACCGGCGGAAGCAGCCCTGGCCTCGGCAGCCTGGATACGTTGCGTGGCCGCCTTCTTATCCTGTTCGTTGCCGTAGATGTAGCCAAGCAATGTCCCGGCGCCCGCGCCGATCAGAGCGCCCTTCGCCGTTTCGCCCGATTGATGGCCGATGATTGCCCCAGCGGTTCCCCCTGCCGCGGCTCCGCCCAACGTCGTTTCCGTCGTCGTGCAGCCCGTCAGAGCCAGCACGCTCGCCGAAGCCAAAGATCCGAAAATGAGAAATACTCCTTCTTTCATTTCGTCCTCCTGTTTGGCCGTGACTTCCATTACTTCTTTGATCGCTGACCACCCGCCATAGGCACTGGCTTGGCGGGGCTTCGTTTCTTCGATGAAACACCCAAGTCCCTTGCGGCCGCCGATCGTCTGTTGGCCGCCACGATTTCTCGCACACGATTTTCCCAATTCCCCGCGCTGCCGTCAAGAAAAATTCCCGGCATCCAGAGGCCTCCCTCCAAATGTCTTCTTGAAGCCACTTTGCTGTTTCTGTTACCTTGATGCATAGTCGAGGGCGCAACGCATTCTGTGTATACCCGTATACCAGGCGTCCGGCACGCCGTCGCAGACTGCCCCCGCAATGAAAGTCGAATCCGCACCGAGTCACGCACGAGGGCCTCTCTCGTGAAGACCGCGCAGGAAAGTCACTTAAAGACGTAGTCAGGCTTTCATGTCCGTGCCGGTCCCTGCGATCTCGAGGAGGTGAGGCAAAATGGCCAAAGTCATCAAGAAGGCATCCCGGAAGATTGGTCTTCCCCCAGGAACACTCGTCCACATTGGAGAAAGGAAGACCGAAAGTGTCAAGATCACGGTCATTGATTACGACGAAGCGCGGTTGGAGGAGAAGGAGGTAAAAAGCGCGGAGGAGTGCTATCCCTTTCGAGACAAACCGTCGGTAACGTGGATCAACGTGGACGGGCTGCACGATTTGAAAGTCATTGAGAAGATCGGAACTCATTTCAACCTCCACCCCCTCGTTATGGAGGGCATCGCGAACACGGACCAACGTCCCAAGCTGGAGGATCACGAGGAATACATCTTCATCGTTCTGAAAATGCTTTATCAAGAAAAGGACGGCGACGACGTAACCGGTGAGCAGGTCAGCCTGATCCTCGGCTCGAACTTCGTCATCTCTTTTCAGGAACGGGAAGGAGATGTCTTCGAGCAAATCCGACAGAGGATCCGGAATGCGAAGGGCAGAATCAGGAAGATGGGGAGCGACTACCTCGCGTACACTCTCATAGACGCAATTGTTGATCACTACTTCATCGTATTAGAGAACCTCGGCGAGAGAGTGGAGCTCCTGGAAGAGAGACTTCTCCCCAACCCCGAACCGAAGACACTTCCGGCCATTCAGCGGTTAAAACGCGGACTGATCTTCCTGCGGAAATCGGTGTGGCCCTTGCGGGAGGTCATAAGCGGATTGGAGCGTGGGGAATCCGGCCTGATCAAGAAAGCCACGCGCCCTTACCTCAGAGATGTCTACGATCACACGATTCAGGTCATTGACACGACGGAATCCCTCAGAGACATGGCTGGGGGCATGCTGGACATTTACCTGTCCAGCGTCAGCAACCGAATGAACGAAGTGATGAAGGTGCTGACTCTGGTGGCAACGATCTTCATTCCTCTGACCTTCGTCGCCGGCATCTACGGCATGAACTTCGAGCACATGCCGGAGCTTAAGTGGCCATTCGGCTACGGTCTGGTCTGGGTTGTGATGGCCGCAATTGCCGGATACATGGTTTTGTACTTCAAAAGGAAGAGGTGGCTGTAAGCAGCCCGGGCTTTCTGCAGAGGCTGTGACTTCAAGGCGAAGCACGTCAGCAAGCGCTTCCCTCATTTCTCACGGAAGAAGCGGGCGGTAAGGTGTGTTGTGAACGACAAGGTCGCAATGACCACTCCCTAATCGCCCATGTATTTGTACAGAGTATCCTCCCAACCGGGATCCGTAATTCGTTTGAGAAGCACTCTGTTTATGGGCTCTCG